>Ga0193752_1002763_pt1 | contig 12760 bp, 7 predicted proteins | sample H1c1metaG_FD_144924 | JGI IMG/M metagenome (GOLD analysis project Ga0193752, IMG submission 144924) | Soil microbial communities from a riparian zone of the East river system, Colorado, United States - H1c1 | ecosystem: Environmental > Terrestrial > Soil > Riparian zone | place: USA: East River... | reverse complement strand
ACGCGTAGAGAAGAAGTGGTCGAAGCGACAATATTTCAAACGCGAAGCCGGCAAGCTCGAAAAGTTTGAAGCGGTGTTGAATCATGCGCAGCACGTGCTCGCTATTTCTCCGGCGGATGCGGCTGATCTTTCATCGCGGTACAAAAACGTGCAGCACGTTATGGCTTTTCACGCGAATGAAGAAGTGAAAAGCAAACCCGGCATTGGAGATTTCGCATTCTACCACGGTAACCTGGAAGTGGGTGAAAACAACCAGGCCGCGCTGTTTCTCGTGAATGAAGTTTTTCGTTCACTCGATTACCGGCTGGTCATTGGCGGGAACAATCCTTCCGCGGAATTGCGGAATGCGGCTGCCGGAATGAAAAACGTTACGCTCAAAGCAAACATCAATACCACGGAAATCGACGAGCTCATTGCCAATGCACAGGTCAATGTGCTGCCTACATTTCAGGCTACCGGCATCAAACTGAAACTGCTTGTTGCACTTTTCAATGGCCGTCATTGTCTTGTGAATGCGCCGATGGTAGCCAACACCGGTCTCGAATCGCTGTGCATCATCCGCGAAGACGCTGCTTCTATGCGTGCCGAAATTCAACGTCTCGCTACGGAGCCTTTCACAGCAGAAGAAATCGATAAGCGCCGTGTTGCACTGGCTGAACGATTCTCGAATAAGTTGAATGCAGAAAAAATTCTTAAACTGATCGTTTAAGATTAACTGCAAATCACTGCGTGATTTTTTTAATGGTACACCGAATACATGGAACTTACGGAATTTTCGCGGAAATCATGCAACAAAATTCTGTGTTATTCGGTGTATTCCGTCCGCTCCGTGTACCATTTTTTTGAAATCGCGCACCAGATTAAAATCTGCGGCAATCCGCTTGATCCGGTCCTGAGCCTGTCGAAGGGTCTGCATTCTATTTTACAGGGCTAGGCTTCGGTGACTTCACCGTTCTCGCAGCGCAGTGTGCGTGCAGGAAATTTACTCACCACCAGCATATCGTGCGTGGCCACAATCACCGCGGTACCTGTTTCACTGATCTTCGTGAGCAAGCGCATGATTTCTTCCGACGTTTCCGGGTCAAGATTCCCCGTCGGCTCATCCGCCAGAATCACTTCCGGGTCATTGAGCAAAGCGCGCGCAATAGAAACGCGTTGCTGCTCACCGCCGGAAAGTTCATGCGGCATTTTATGTCCTTTCGTGGCCAGTCCAACTTTGTCGAGGACCTCCTGCGCACGGTCCTGCATCTTGTTCCGGTCCTTCCAGCCCGTAGCCTTCATCACGAAGTGAAGATTCTCATTCACGGTGCGGTCGTAAAGCAATTGAAAATCCTGGAACACAATCCCGGTTTTCCGCCGCAGGTATGGAATATCACTCTGCTTGATTTTGCCGAGATCAAATCCAACAATCTTCGCTTCACCCTGTTTCAGGGGAACATCGCAGTACAGCGTTTTCATCAATGAACTTTTTCCGCTGCCGGTTTTTCCGAGCAGGTAAAGGAACTCACCTTTGCGCACACTGAAGTGAACGTTGTTCAGCACCATGTTGTGTTTCTGAAAAACGGTGACTTTGTCGAGCGAGATGATGGTTTCTGCGTCCATTGGCTTACAAACGTAATGAGATTTCGTTAACGGATACTATGCGCGAATAGAAAATGGGGAAATTTCGCCTCGGTCGCGCCAGCTTCATTGGAGACGTTAACAATATTTCGCTTACAATAATTTCAACACGGTCACGTTGATAAGTACATACACACACTGCGGAGTGATGAAATGACCCATACTACCTTTATTCGCTAAACTACAAGTAATGGGTTTATACAGGATTTTCCTGTTTTGCGGTTTGCTTTCCATCTTCACTCCGGTTGCTGTTTTCGCTCAGCAGACACAGGCAGTGGTTGCTCCGGATGCAGAATTCCGGAATGGACTCGATCTCTTCAGCAAACAGAAATATGCGGAAGCGCAGGATGTGTTCGACGGCATAGTAGCCGACGCAAAAAATCAAAACGATCTTCTTGTTGCAGATGCAGAATATTACGCAGCGATCTGCGCAATGGAACTTTTTCACAAGGACGCAGAAGTCCGCCTGATCAATTTCCTGGCGCATCACCCGGAAAGTCCGCGATGCGGTGTGGTGTACTTTCAGCTCGGTCGCTACAACTACCGCAAGAAGGATTACAAAGAATCGCTCAAGTGGTTCCGCGAAGTGGAAATTTACGACCTGCAGGAAGCTGAACTCGCTGAGTTTTATTTCAAACGCGGGTACGCGCATTATTCACTCGGGCATATTGATTCCGCGAAAAAAGATTTTTACGAGATACGCGACATCAATTCGAAATATTCTCCGGCAGCAACGTACTACTATTCGCACATTGCCTACACCGAAGGAAATTACGAAACCGCTTTGCCCGGTTTTCTGAAACTGCAGAATGATGCAACGTTCGGCCCGGTAACGCCGTGGTACATCTCGCAGATTTATTACCTCCAGGGGAAATACAACGAGGTAATTGCATTTGCACCACCGTTGCTCGATTCATCCGACACGAAAAAAGTTCCGGAGATCGCGCACCTCATTGGTGCATCGTACTACCGGACCAACCGTTTCAAGGAAGCCATTCCGTTTTTGGAAAAACACAAGGCCGGTGTTTCTGTGCTCACGCGCCAGGAATCCTATGAGCTTGGATACGCCTACTACAAAGCAGATACAGTAGCCAAAGCCATTCCGTTTTTCGAAGCAGCTGCAGGTGATTCGCTGGACGGACTTGCGCAAAACGCCTGGTATCACCTCGCCGATTGTCATCTCCGCAACAATGAAAAACAAGATGCGCGTTCTGCATTCGGGAAAGCGTCTTCCATGAAATTCGATCCGGTGATCCGTGAAGATGCTTTGTTCAATTACGCGCGGTTGAGTTACGAATTGTCGTTCAGTCCGTTCAACGAGGCGATTGTTGCGTTGAACAATTATCTCGCAGAATATCCCAACACACCGCGCAGCGATGAAGCGTATCTCCTGCTGACCGATGTGTATCTCAGTTCGAAAAACTACCAGCTCGCACTCGAATCGATTGAGAAAATCAAAGTGCTCACTCCGGCCATGCAGGCGACACACCAGAAGGTAGCGTATAACCGTGCGATCGAATTGTTCAACCAGAAAAATTATCCCGAAGCGATTAAAAACTTCGACAAGTCGCTTACGTACCCCATCAGTCGCGAACTGAATTCACTGGCGCATTACTGGAAAGGTGAAAGCTGGTACGCGCAGGCGGAAACCGGTAAGGATTCTACCGGTTACAACAAAGCCATTGCTGCGTACAAACAGTTTCTGATCACACCGGGTGCAACCATTCTTCCGAATTACAATACCGCGAATTACAACATCGGGTATTGTTATTTCGAACAGAAACAATTTGCAGAAGCGGTGGTATGGTTCCGGAAATACGTGACCAACAAAGGCCCGAACGATTCCAACGAACGGATATTCGATGCGTACCTCTGCATGGGCGATGGATATTTCCGTCTCAGCGAATTCATTAACGCGGCAGAATTTTATGGAAAAGCGGTAGCAACACCAACGACTGATAGCCGCAACAAAGATTACGCGATGTACCAGCAGGCGATGGCGTACGGCTACCAGGGGAAGAAGCAGGAAAAGGCTGATCTCCTGAAAAAGATGCGCGAAACGTATCCGGCTTCAAACTATCTCGCGAACGGATTGTACCAGGAAGCGCGCACGCTGCATGAATTGAAAGAATACGACCGCGCACTCACGGCGTATAATGAAGTGTACATGAAAGAACCCACGGGGCCATTCGCAGTTTCCTGTCTCACCAACATGGGATTGATTTACCGCATCAAGAATGATCCCGACAATGCGCTTGTGATGTACAAGAAAGCCGTTGAACTCGTGAAAGGAAAAGGAACGCAGGAGTTCAAGGATCTCATGAAAGAGATCAAGGACATGTACCTGGTGAAAAATCAACTCGACCAGTGGGAAACGTATGCGGCTTCCGTTGGATTTTCAGAAAGTACAGCCGTTGCTGACAGTACATCGTATGCCGTTGCCGCGAAGTTTTACAATCTCGGAAACTGCACGGAGGCGTTGGCGCAGACGAACAAATACATCCTGAAATATCCTTCCGGATTATACATCACCGAAATTCATTACATGCGCGGGGAATGTTCGTTCAAGGCAAATGATTACGCTTCTGCGCTCGGTAGTTACAATGCAATTCTCGACAAAGGACAAACCAAGTACACCGAGATGGCGCTGAAACGCACCGGGTTCATTTACTACACGCAGAAAGATTGGGTCAATGCATCGCGGATGTACAAGCGTCTCGAAGTGGAAAGCAAAAACTCCGGCGATCAGAACGATTCGAAAGTGAATCTCATGCGTTGTTATCTTTTCCTGAACAACATGGATTCGGCGAATGTCTACGCGACAAAAGTTCTTGCCATCAAAGGTTTGCCGGGAGACATTACCGGGCAGGCGAATTACATCAAAGGAAAATTTGCGCTGGATGCCGGTGACAATGTAAACGCAGAAAAATATTTCAAGGAAGTAGGTTCACTTGCACCGAACACCAGCTACGCCGCGGAAGCCAGTTACCAGTTGTGTTACATCAGATTCATGGCGAAGCCAACCAAACAGGTGGAGACACAAATCCTGAAACACATCAACGATTACGATGCATTCCCGGATTGGTCGGGTGAAGGCTGGTTGTTGCTTGCCGATAATCACCTCGCACTGAAGGATACTGCGAAAGCACGGATAGTACTCAACTGGTACATTGAAAATGGGGATTCACCCGTGCACGTGAAACGCGCGCAGGACAAGATCGCAATTCTTGATGCGGCGCAGAATCGTCCGACCGAACGGAAACAGGATGAACTCATTCTTCCGCTGGGCGATCCGAACGATCAGAAACTTTTTGAAAACGGAGGCGACCAATGAAAAAGTTCCTGCTAGTATGCACGATCGTGTTGCCGTTTGCCATCCAGGCGCAAACGTACAACGTGGATGCGCCCGGCGATCCACGGCCTGCCACGCGCACAGATGTGAAAAAAATTCCGGAGGCCGCACGTACAAAAGACACCGTGCTTCCAACGCCATCGTTTACGTATAACGTTCAGTCCAAACGATACACCACCACGTTCGGTATTGATACCATCAAGGCTGCGAAAATGGGCAGCGAACCTTTACCGAAATTGTACAAGAGTTACGCGCGCATTGGTGTAGGAAACTACTCGACGTTTCTTGGAGAATTCAGTATCATGTCGGGCCGTTCAAAAACGGGTGCATGGGGAATACACGCCGGCCATATTTCTGCTGGCTCCGGACCGAAGGATGTGCAGGGAGAATCTTCGGGATACAGCAGCCAGAATGTTGACCTCTTCGGAAAACGTTTTCTGAAAAAACATGAACTCTCCGGCGGATTCGGATTCAACCGCGACGTGGTGTACAATTACGGAAGCCCGGTTACAACGAATGTATTCACGAAAGATTTCACGCGCCAGAAATACAATTTCTACAATGCCGAAGTGGGACTGAAAAGTTTTTACACGGATTCCACGGCAATCAATCACGATGTCCGTTTCGGTTACCAGCATTTCAATAACCGCCTGGGTGTATCGGAAGACCGGATCCTGCTCAATGCAAACGGCGGCCGATACCTGCGTACAGAATATCTTGATGCAACATTTGGTGTCGATTACAACCGTGTAAGCGGGTTGAACGACACAGTGAACAGCACCATTGTAAAATTCATTCCGCGGTTTACGGCACGCGGAAAAAGATTCCATGCATCCGCAGCCATCGGTTTGTATCACGAAACGGATGGTGAAGGCGCGACTTATTTTTATCCGCAGATGTTTGTGAGTTATGATATCATCAATCACATCATCATTCCGTACGTGTCGTTGTCGGGCGGACTGGAACGAAACAACTATCATTCGCTCACCAATACAAATCCGTTTGTGATGTCTACTGTAGCGACGGAACTGAAAAACACACAGCGGAAGTTTGAACTGGAAATCGGTTTGAAGGGAAGCCTGAGCTCGGAAGTATTTTACCAGGTGTCTGCGTCGCGTTACCGGCTGATCAATGCGCCGTTCTACGTGAACACAAGCTTTGCCATTGACCCGCTCCAGAACAAGTTTATTGCGGTGTACGATGCGGCAGACGTGGTTCACGTGGGCGGACAGCTCGGCTGGCAGCAGAAGGAAAAGATCAAACTCATTGCCAGCGGCGACTGGTACCAGTACAGTATGGATACCGAATTGCACCCGTGGCATACGCCCACCTTGCGCCTCGGCCTGCTGGCCATGTACAATATCGAGGACAAAATCCTCGTGCATTCCGAAATCTATTACCTGAACGGCCAGTACGCACGGACGGTAACGCCTACCGGTTATTCCGCGATCAACCTGAAAGGCCTCGTAGACGTCAATTTAGGCGTAGAATACCGCTATAATAAGTTCCTCTCGCTGTTTGTCGACTTCCGCAACATCGGGGCGCAGCGTTACCAGCGCTGGAACGCGTATCCGACCCAGAAATTCAACCTGCTGGGCGGTTTGACTTATACCTTCTGAGGACGTAAGATTTAAGCCCGTTTTGCCCGGGAGAAAAACTTCCAACTTTTTAGCTGAATTTTATTAACATTTTTGTTGAAAAGTCGACCCTCCTGAACGGGTCAAAAATTCGGTAAAATCCTTTATTTTCCGTAAATTTGTTTGATTAAACCGAGCCCTTTATCCGGGCATTTCAACCTATGGAAGACATTGTGAAAGAAAAAAAAGAATCTGACTATTCAGCAGACAGTATTCAGGTTCTTGAGGGCCTTGAGGCCGTTAGAAAAAGACCTGCCATGTACATCGGTGATGTAGGCATGAAAGGATTGCACCATCTCGTGTATGAAGTCGTCGATAACTCGATCGATGAAGCGCTTGCAGGCTATTGCAAAAACATCACCGTTACCATTCACGAAGACAATTCTATTTCCGTAAAAGACGACGGCCGCGGAATTCCTGTTGACTTTCACCAGAAAGAACAGCGCTCTGCATTGGAAGTTGTAATGACGGTGCTGCATGCCGGCGGAAAGTTTGACAAAGATTCATACAAAGTTTCCGGTGGTCTTCACGGTGTAGGTGTATCCTGCGTGAACGCATTGTCGAAACACCTGATTGTGACTGTACATCGCGAAGGAAAAATCTTCCAGCAGGAATACCAGATCGGGAAACCAATGTATTCGGTGAAAGAGATCGGTGAAAGCGGACTTACCGGAACGGAAGTTCATTTTTATCCCGACACAACAATCTTCAATGTTTCGGAATACAATTTCGAAACACTGGCGAGCCGCATGCGTGAGTTGTCGTACCTCAACAAGGGAATTTCGATCACCATGTATGACCTTCGCTCCAAGAACGAAGAAGGTTTCCCGGTGAGTGAAAAATTTTATTCCGAAGGCGGACTTCGCGAATTCGTTGCGTACCTCGATGCAAACCGTGAACGCCTCATTGAGGATATCATTTGCATGGAAGGCGAACGTAACGGTGTTCCGGTTGAAGTAGCGATGCAGTACAATTCGTCGTTCAGCGAAAATCTTCACTCGTATGTGAACAACATCAATACGCATGAAGGTGGAACGCACGTGGCAGGTTTCCGTCGCGGGTTGACACGTACGTTGAAAACATACGCCGAAAAGAACGGGATGCTTTCGAAACTGAAGTTCGAGATCAACGGCGATGATTTTCGTGAAGGACTCACGGCAATTATCTCTGTGAAAGTTCAGGAACCGCAGTTCGAAGGACAAACAAAAACGAAACTCGGTAACAGCGATATTGATGGTGTAGTGAGTTCCGCGGTAAGCGATATGCTCAGTCACTACCTCGAAGAGAATCCGAAACAGGCGCGCATGATTGTTGACAAGGTTATACTTGCAGCAACTGCACGTCACGCAGCGCGTAAAGCACGCGAACTCGTGCAGCGTAAGGGCGCACTCACCGGTGGTGGTTTGCCTGGTAAACTCGCCGATTGTTCGGAGAATGATCCGTCGAAATGCGAATTGTTCCTCGTCGAAGGAGATTCCGCGGGTGGAACTGCCAAGCAGGGCCGTAACCGTGCGTTCCAGGCGATCATGCCGTTGCGTGGAAAAATTCTCAACGTAGAGAAAGCCATGGAATACAAGATCTACGAGAACGAAGAGATCAAGAATATTTTCACAGCGCTCGGCGTATTCCGCGGAACACCGGAAGACGACCGTGCACTGAACCTCGACAAACTGCGTTACCACAAAGTAGTGATCATGACCGATGCGGACGTTGACGGAAGTCACATCTCTACATTGATCATGACATTCTTCTTCCGCCAGATGAAAGAGATCATTGAAAATGGTCACCTCTTCATTGCAACACCGCCACTTTACCTCGTGAAAAAAGGAAAAGAAGAACGGTATTGCTGGACCGAAGAAGAGCGTAGCGCTTTTGTGAAAGAACTGGCCGGCGATGGAAAAGAATCATCCGTTGGTATTCAGCGTTACAAAGGTCTCGGTGAAATGAACGCAGAGCAGTTGTGGGCAACCACAATGAACCCGGAGAACAGAACGTTGCGCAAAGTCACTATCGACAGTGCAGCGGAAGCCGATCGTATTTTCTCCATGCTTATGGGCGATGACGTTCCGCCACGCCGTGAGTTCATTGAGAAAAATGCGAAGTACGCGCGAGTAGACGCATAAATCTCAAGTGGTGCCGGTCCCGAAAATTTTCGGGACACCCGACATCAACTGACACCATAAAAAAGTCCCGTGAAGATCTTCACGGGACTTTTTTTATGACATCGACTGTACGCAGTCGGACAATGAGTGATTTATTTCGGCTGTTCTCCGGCTTGCTTCGCTGGCGCTGCAGGCTGATCTTTCGGTGCTTCGGCCGGAGCGGTCTGCACTTGTTCAGACTGTACGCGTTCAAGTCCTACAGGAAAACGCAGCGACTGAATTTTTGATGTAACGTTTCCGCCCGCATCTACCGCATCAGCGCGGTTACCGACAACGTGCCAGGTGAAGCTGATGTTTGAAGTTCCGCCATCAAGTTCGATAACGTCAAACCCGGTTGCTGTTCTGTTCGTTACATAAACGCCTTTGCAGTCGCCATTCAGCTGAATGAACACGCGCAATGGTTTTCCTTCCGCTTCATTCACGTAAATGTTCTGTGCAAGGATCGGATCGATCTCAATGTGACAACGCCCGTTCACCATCTGGCCGGTACCGTAATCTTCAAGCAGTACTTCCGGAGCTTCTGTGCAGTAGATCACGCGTGGCTGACCTTGTGCATCACGCACCTGTCCTGATTTCACTGCACCTACACCGGCGAGGAACGCATAATCTGTACCGCCTGTGCGACCTGCAACGAATAAGAATCCGTTCACTGAATTCAGGTAATCAAAATATCCACCCCAGCGATCGTTGCTCAGTGGTGCTGTTGCAAAACCTGTTGTGCCGAATGACAAACCGTTACCTACAACACCTTCACCTGTTCCGGTGTTGGTAATACCCGTGATATTATTACCGCCGCCCATTACACCAACACCTGTCGCTACGTTTGTACCGATACTGTAAGTACCTGCTGCAGTTCCGTTACCGGCCAAACCACTTCCGCCTGCCAAAACTGTTCCGGCAGCAATGTTGTTTCCTAAACCAATAATCCCTGTTCCGGTAGCATTCTGGTTAGCACCACGCACACCCGATACGAGGGCGCCGTTGGTAGTTCCGTTTACTCCATATCCGCCGGTTGATAATCCACTTACGCCGGTTCCGGCCACCTGGTTGTATCCGAATACCCCGATTGCAGTGGTGTTATTTGTTACTCCATACACCCCTACGCTTGTTGCACCATTGGAACTTCCAAGTATACCTTGTCCGGTACCGCCCGCGTTCTCTCCATAGATTCCGGCGAAAGCGCCAGTCGCGTATCCATTGATCGGGTAATCGGACTGGTTTGCTATCGAGTTAATTGCACCCGCGGCTCCTGTTCCATATACAGAGAAAAGATCTCCGGCCTGTGCAGTAGTTCTGTTGATCAATACCTGTGGTGTAGTGAGATAACGCATGCGTTCATTCGTAGCAGCGATACCGTTTGTCTTCACAACAAAAGCCTGTGCATCGGTTGTTCCGACGAAGTTCGTTCCGGCAGTTGTTCCGGAGTTACCTGTAGTCAGCCACGCTGCATTGGTAGAAGTGATCGTTGACGGAATTGAGGTACCGATTGAAATTGTTCCGTTTGCGTTGTAGGTTACAGTGTTGATTGTCCATGTTGGACCGGTAGCACCGGTTGGGCCCGTTGCACCATTTGTTCCGTTGGTACCTGCAGCGCCTGTTGGACCCGTTGCTCCGTTTGTTCCGTTGGTACCTGCTGCACCGGTTGCTCCCGTAGCTCCAGTTGCACCGTTTGTTCCTGCTGCACCAGTTGCCCCGGTAGGACCTGTTGGTCCTGTTACACCATTTGTTCCGTTGGTACCTGCAGCACCCGTTGCCCCGGTAGGACCTGTCGGTCCTGTTACACCGTTTGTTCCGTTAGTACCCGCAGCGCCTGTTGCACCTGTAGCGCCTGTTGCTCCCGTTGCACCGTTTGTTCCGTTAGTACCTGCGGCACCGGTTGCGCCTGTTGAACCAGTTGGTCCGGTCACACCGTTTGTTCCGTTAGTACCTGCAGCGCCTGTTGCACCTGTGGAACCCGTTGGTCCTGTTACACCATTCGTTCCGTTTGTTCCGTTATTTCCTGTTGGACCGGTAGGACCTGTTGGGCCTACACCAAATCCGGTAGGACCTGTTGGGCCAGTCGGGCCTGTTGCTCCGGTTACACCGTTTGTTCCATTGGTACCTGCAGCGCCAGTTGGACCAGTAAGACCAGTCGCACCGGTTGCACCGTTTGTTCCATTGGTACCTGCAGTGCCCGTTGCTCCTGTAGGACCGGTCGCGCCGGTTGCACCATTTGTTCCGTTCGTACCTGCTGCGCCTGTTGCACCTGCGGGTCCGGCTGCACCGGTTGCTCCCGTAGCGCCTGCGGTTCCTGCCGCACCCTGGCAATCGAGCGCATCCCAAACGCCATCGGTATTGATATCTTCACCTGGATCCTGAACGCCATCGCCGTTCAAATCCCAGCAGCTGATTCCGTTAAGACCGTTAGCGCCATTTGCACCAGCAGGACCTGCAACACCAGCAGCTCCGGTTGGACCGGTAGGGCCTGTACCACCTGTGCCATTGCACAGTGAAGTCCAGACACCGGCTTTGTAATAAAAGAAGCACAATGAATCCAGGTCATAACACAGCAAACCTTCGGTTGATGCATTGACAGGAATTGCCAAACGTTGCACGGCAGTCATTCGCGGAACCAATACACCTTGCGTGGTGGATTGCATTTCAAGAATGGAAGAAGGGTTTGGGGTTGTTGTTCCAAGACCGGCATTGTTCTGTGCCGTTGCACTTCCTGTTGCTAAAACAAGGAGTGCAAATAGGATCATTATTTTTTTCATGGCGTAGGGGAATCTGATTTTTAAGGGTAGCAAATTTAGCCCGATTTTATTGCAAAAGCAAATACGGCCGGGCCCTGATCCGGTGTTCATTTTCATCAAAAGTTATCGCGGATACGAAGTGTTTTTTGGGCTTGGCATGATTGGTTTCCCGGATCGAAAAACACGATGAATTCGTGTACCCGAAAAAAATGACAGAGTCCGGCAAAATCAAACTTCACCTGGTGAACTTTTGCCGTAGACCGAACAATATTCCTGTGAAGAATTTGTTGGGTCCAGGTAAAGAATGCGTGCTCTACTTTGGTTTTTTCCGGTCGTCAACCGGACCCGTCGCAGGTGACTGTTGCGGCGCAGCCGGAGTGTCTTGTGCGCCTGCCGCCATTTTAGGTTCGGGAGCCGTGCTTTGGTTTGCTGCCGGATCAACTTCACCGGCAGACAGTACCGGCGTTACAGCTGGGGCGGTAACGGCACTGTCGGCAGAAGCGGAAGCAAGTTTATTCTGTGCTCCTGCAAATGTGCACAGGAGCATAAACCCGGTAACAGTGATCATCTTGTACAAGCTGGTTCCGTTCATGGTTTTTATGCTAGCGGTAAATGGCGGTAACTGTTGCATGATGCCCCGGTTGGCTTACTGCATAAATACCAATACCGGTAGTGCCGCTTACGGCTGCCGTGCGGTACTGTACCTGGATGGTATTCGAAATGTTGGCATTCACGGTTACGTCTTTCGAAAATGCGGCACTCCAGGTGGTCACTGATACACCACTGAAGGAATTATACACGCCAACTTTTTCGCAGGTACCACCCACCGGAACACCATTCACGAGTATCTGGAATTCTACAAGTGTATTGGAGCCGGTATATCCGAATCCCCCGGCCGTAAATGTGATATGCGCCGTGGTGGTGGTTGGAGTAAAGCTGATTGCGTTGCCGGGTAAATTAGTAAAGATTGTTGCACTGAGCAGGTTGTCTCCCGTAGTGCTTGATGAAGCGATGGTCGCAACCGGACCTGTAGGGCCTGTTGCACCCGCTGCACCCGTTGCTCCGGTGGCGCCATTTGTTCCGTTCGTACCCGCAGCACCTGTTGGACCAGCAGGGCCTACCGGACCAGCGGGACCTACCGGGCCAGCTGCACCTGTTGCTCCAGTCGCGCCATTTGTTCCGTTCGTACCCGCAGCACCTGTTGGACCAGCAGGACCTACTGGGCCAACTGCACCCGTTGCACCGGTGGCACCATTT
>Ga0193752_1002762_pt1 | contig 12764 bp, 12 predicted proteins | sample H1c1metaG_FD_144924 | JGI IMG/M metagenome (GOLD analysis project Ga0193752, IMG submission 144924) | Soil microbial communities from a riparian zone of the East river system, Colorado, United States - H1c1 | ecosystem: Environmental > Terrestrial > Soil > Riparian zone | place: USA: East River... | reverse complement strand
AGGGAAGTTGAGCCCTTCTCCTTCCGGGAGAAGGGTGGGGATGAGGGAAATACTTTCGTTCTGTTAGCACTCTAAGGCCAGGTGAATCATTTATAACTTCCAGCCAATAAAATCGCATAGCGCCCGGCCCATTACCAATTCAAGGTCGCGCCCCTTGAGCCACGGCATTTCTTCGGTATACATGGTGACGCATTGTTTCCACGTGCACGGCATGCGCGTGATGTCGGTGCCCCAGAACATGCGGTCGGGCCCGAACGCATCAAAAATCTGCCTGATGTATGGGTGGATGTTGCGGTACGGATAAACCTCGCTCGAATAGCTTGGCCCGCCGGTGGCTTTTACCGCAACATTCGGATACTGGGCCAGCGCCAGCAGTTCGCCTAAATCCGAAAACCCGGCGTCATCCATGCTGAAGCGCGGCCGCGCCATGTGATCGATCAACAGCTTCAGCCCCGGATGTCTGGCGGCGATTTCGCCCACCACTTTGCAGCGGTTGGGTACCAGTAGGCCAATCGGAATGCCGGCGCGCTCTGCGGCCGGCCACAGCCAATCCAGCGAGCCATCGACCATGCGGTTTTCTTCGCCGGGTTTGAGGAACGCAAAGCGCAGGCCGAGCATGCCGGGCTGATTTGTCCAGGTGTCGACCAGCGCGCGGTTTTCAAGCTTGGCCACATCGAAAAAACCGAGTATCGCCAAGCGGTCCGGGTGCTGCTTCGCGGCCTCTATCGCGACCTCATTCGCCTTCACATCCCAGCTTGGCGGATGCAGCAGCGTGCCGTTAACACCGGCCACATCCATGTCGCGCAGCAAATCGTCTTTGGTGTATGAAGTGGTTTGGCGATGGATATGCACCGGCGTGCCGCTGGTCCAGATGTGCACTTGTGCGTCTACGATGAGCATTGCTTCGATCTCCTGTGGATGGGGTGAACCCGTTACGATTGCTGGAACAGCGCGCCAGCCTTTGCGCGGCACAAGTTTCTCATGGCCCGCAGCGTAACCAAACGGGCGAGAGAAGAATGATCGTAACCATTTGTTTTTATTAAATTTTATTCGTAGAGCATGGTTTGCCTGCCGTCACTGCGGTGTCACTGTTATTAACGGCCCGCTGTACGCGACTATCCCTCAGGACTTCGCTTTCTTCGAAGGTTTCGATTTGCCAGATCGATTGAGGACGACCGCCTGGCGAACGAGCGCCTTGAAGGTGGACTCGTCAACTGCTTCTCCTTCGTGGATGTCGATAGCGCGGCGTACGTTTCCGTCGAGACTCGCGTTGAAGAGACGGGCCGGATCCTTCAGAGACGCGCCCTTGGCGAAGGTGAGCTTCACGACACTCTTGTAGGATTCGCCGGTGCAGATGATGCCGTCGTGCGACCAAACCGGAGTGCCCATCCACTTCCACTCCTCGACGACGTCCGGGTCTGCTGCCTTGATGAGCTTGCGCATTCTGCCGAGGGTTTTCCCGCGCCAGTCCCCGAGTTCGGCGATTTTTTTCGAGATGAGCTCCGATGCCGACTGGCCTTGGCTCGCGTCCGACTTTTTCATGTTTTCATCATTCCGTCCAGCGTGATCGTTTTTGCTGAATTTCTTGGGTGCCATAGGTGAACCTTCTCGCTCCGTGTTCGTATCGCTGGCGCATACGTGATGTGGACGCCGACACGACCAACAAAGTAGAAGCACTGTGCGCCGCAAAGAGTGTTGCCTATCGTAATAGTTTCAACCGGAGTGACGATAGCTTGTCGTTGGAGTCGTCTGCTTGTGACAGCTAGGAATGAGAGATATACGTGAGGGTTCGGCACGTTTCGAAGGATTGCCTCAGCCAGTGGCTGGGTGTCGAGTGGGACTCCGCTGTCGCGGACAAGGCAGCCGAAGAGCTTTACGAAGTACAGATGCACGCCAAGGAGGCCAGGCCTAAGACCATTCTCAAACGCGCTCACCGGGCGAATGACATCTCCTGGGCTAATTGGTGGCGATCGTTTGCGCAAGAACTTGGCAAGTGCATCCCAGCTCTTGTCATATGGTTGGGTGCGTGCGTTGTTGCAGGGAGCGCATAGTCGAGTCCTGAACTTCAGTTTTTCTGATCGAACACCCGGTACAATTTCTTGTGGCTCGCTATTGACGCGACGGAATATGGGCTTGACCTGACTCGTATGCCCAAATAAATCGCGAAGGTCTGAGACCTTGATCATGTGCTCCCCGGTATCGGCCGGAGCACCGCAGATCCAGCAGTCCATGACTCGGTGAACCCTAACTTAAAGTCGCAATTATTGGCAACGCTTTACGAGACACCAAGAGACTGCATATAATTTTAGTATTGTAAGAAAACATCAAATAAAATCAAACCCTTGGCTAATTTTAGTACGTCCGAAATCGGAAGTGCAAACACCCCCGGTTTCCGGCGGTCCCCGCTTACTTGACCAACTCCCCCATTCAGTGCGGCGGCTGCACTACAGCATACGTACAGAGGATGCGCATGTCTACCGTGTAAGGCACTCATACGCTTTCAGCGCCTGCAGCACACGCGCGCAGGAAATGCGTGGGCAAGCTGAACGAATGGCTAAAGCTATAACTGCTGCGCTCCCGCTTTGCCGCTTTCAACCACAAAGGCCGCCAAATTGCTGATCGTCGCCTGCGGGTCGGCCACACCGGATAGCGTGCGCATGCGCACATGGCATCGCGCCGGTGTCACCTCGAATGCGGTGTAGCCGCGCTGGGTGCCGTTATAGAACTTCAGATGCGGGTTGCGCTGGATGGCGGCTTCGGTGAATTTTGCGCCGGGGCCTTGCGAGGAAATCGAGGTGCCGACAAATTCTGTCGCTATCACCGATGATTTCGGGTCGTCGAAATTCATCTTGAGATCGGCAACGATACCGGCGTGCACGTCGCCGCCGAGTACCAACGGGTTGCTGATCTTGCGCTGTGCGATGGCACCGAGCAGGCGTTCGCGTGCCTTCGGGTAGCCGTCCCAGCCGTCGGTCCAGTAGCCCGATGCGCCGTCGGTGTCGCGGCTGCGCTGCGCCATCAGCGTTTGCTGCGCGATGATGTTCCAGCCTGCGCTTGATTTCTCAAAGGCGCTGTTGAGCCAGCGTTCCTGTTCTGTACCGAGTAAGCTCAGTTCCGGCGACAGGCGCTGCGGGCATTCGGCGTCTTTGACGATGCTGCTGCCGCCGCGACCGGGGCGCGCGCACACTTGATGCGAACGGTACTGCCGATCATCAAGCACATAAAACCGCGCGAGTTGTCCAAACGCGGTTTGCATATACAGTTGCGCGTTCGCGCCGCGCGGACGCGCCCATGCGGGCAATGGCATGTGTTCGTAATAAGCCTGATACGCCGCCGCGCGACGCTGCAAAAATGGGGCGGGTGGATCGGCGCGTTGCGAGCGGTCATTGGCGTAATCGTTGCTGACTTCGTGATCATCCCAGGTTACCAGCCACGCAAATGCAGCGTGCGCCGCCTGCAGGTCGGCATCGCTTTTGTATAGCGCATAGCGGTTGCGATAGTCAGTGAGTGTTATAGATTCAGGGCTGCCGTGGCTGCGCACCCGGTTGTCACCCCACGAGGATTCGTAGATGTAGTCGCCGACGTGGATGACCAGATCAAGTTCATCGCGCGCCATATACCGGTACGCCGCGAAGTAACCCTGTTCATACTGCTGGCACGAGGCGAGCGCGAAGCGTAGCCGGTCGTTCGCGGCGGCGGCGGCGGCGGGCGCGGTGCGAAAGCGTCCGGCGGTGCTGGTGGCCTCGCCGGCATGAAAGCGATACCAGTACCAGCGCGCCGCTTGCAGCCCGTTGATTTCGGCATGCACCGAATGCGCGAGCGCGGGTGTTGCGCGTGCTGTGCCTTTGCGCAGCACAGGGTTGAACGATTCGTTGTCGGCGATCTCCCATGCAACTTCCACGGCAGCGTCAGGCATGCCGCCGCCGTTGAGCGGATCGGGCGCAAGCCGTGTCCATAACACAATGCCGTCGGGCTGCGGATAGCCGCTGGCGACGCCAAGCGTGAACGGATTTTTCTGAAAGCGCGGTTGCGCGAGCAGGCGCAGCGGTTGCGCGAGTGCTATTGCGGATGCGGCGCGTAGGAATGTGCGGCGAGTGGACATCGCCGGCGAATATAACGCAGGGTGGTGGCACACGCGATGTTCGAAGCAAACGCGTTGATAATACTATTATATAAGTATTTGATTTTAAACATTATTTTTTACTTCTCTTTGGTGACGCATTACCCTTCACCTACGCGGCAACGGAGTAAGATATTCACAACCAGCGCTCAAATTTGCCGTGCGGCACTGCCGGAGGAGACGCGCCATGCAACGTGCCATTGCAGTTGTTGTGGTCTCGATGGGTTGTGTTATTGCCAGCGACCTTGCATGCAGTGCGGCGCCCGCGGCGCCGCCTGCTTCGACGGGCGCGGCGCCGGTGTATCCCAATCGTCCGATACGGCTGGTGGTGGCGTCAACCGCGGGCGGCAGTCCCGACACCATCGCGCGCGTGGTTGGACGTGCGGCTGAAAGTTATCTGGGCCAAAGTTTTATCGTCGACAACCGCGGCGGCGCCAACGGCATTGTCGGCGCGCAAATCGTTGCGTCGGCCGCGCCCGACGGTTACACGCTGCTGCATACCGCACCGGCCGTGCTGCTGAATCCGATGGTTTACAAAAAGCTGCCGTACGACGTCGAGCGCGATTTGCTGCCGGTGACGCAGATTGCAGCCGGCATGGGCTATCTGATGCTGGTGAGCCCGGCGTCGCCGGTCAACAGCGTCAAGGAATTCATCGCGCTGGCGAAGCAAAAGCCGCTGCGTTACGGCGCGCCGCCGATCGGCGGCACCACCTGGCTTGCGGGCGAGTTGTTCAATGTGCACGCGGGCGTGCAATTGAATCATGTTCCCTATCGCGGCGGCAATGAAGCGGTCATCGCCGTAATGAGCGGCGAGGCGGACGTTACATTCTCGCCGCCGACCGCATCGCTTTCGTTTGTGCAGGCGGGCAAACTGCGCGCGCTTGGATTCTCCGGATCCAAGCGCTTTTCGAAACTGCCGGATGTGCCCTTGATCTCGGAAGCGGGTGTGCCGACTTACATTGTCGATTTCACCTGGAACGCGTGGTTCGCGCCGGCGAAAACGCCGCCTGCCATCGTCAACAAATGGCATGCGGCCGTGCGTGAGGCGCTGAAGCAGCCGAAGATACAAGCGTTTCTGGATACCGCGGCGTTTTATCCGGTGGGCAGCACGCCGGAGGAATTTCGCGTGTTTGTCGCGGCGGAATTGAAGCGCTACTCGCAGAATCTGCGCGAGGCGAAGTTCGTGCCGCAATAAATGCTGCGGTATGCGCCCTGCAGATCAGGCCTTGATGGCCTGCAAAAAGTCTTTTGACCCCCGCGCCATAAACTGCTTCTGGTGCACATTGATCCAGCGCAGACCCAGTCCGATGTAATGCCGCGCAGCGTCGATTTCATCCTGCACGTTCATGCCTGCGACTTTGCCGGCGTCGGCAATGCGCTTGATGGTGTCTTCAACCACGGCTTTGACCTTCGGATTTTTGCGCTGGCCTTTAAGGCCCATCGATTCCGCGAGATCGTTTTGGCCGATGTAGAACACATCGATTTCCGGCATTTTTAAGAGCGCGGGCAGATTATCCACGGCCTCCTGCGACTCCACCATCATCAACAACACTTTTTCGCGGTAGTCGCCATCGCCCCAGCGGCGTAGTCCTTCGAGGATACGCGTGGCGTCGGCCATATTGTGCACATGCGGCGCCTGTATGCCGCCCGCGCCGCAACTCAGGAAACGGTTGATCAGGCCGGGCTCGTTGCTCCATGGACGCAACACCGAACCCATACCCGAGAGCCGCGCGGCGCGCGCGAGTTCACTGACCAGTCTGAAATCCGTGCTGCTGGGCTCGCAATCGATGAATAGCATGTCGAAGCCGAGACCACCCACGAATTCAACCAGGTCGGGTGTGGGAAAATCGGGATTGACGACGGAGATGATTTTTTGCGCCAGCAGTTGTTGTTTGGTTTTTTCAGTCATGATTGTATCTATTCACTCTAAATAACAAAATCAACATCTTCCCTCACCCCTAGCTCCTCTCCCGGAGGGAGAGGGTGGCGCGCAGCGCCGGGTGAGGGAAAGTTTTGAATTTTCGTTCGCGCTGAATAGTTACTCATGACTTATTTCACGCCACCCTATGTTTTTTTGCGTAATCCCAATCGATCTCGATGCCGAAGCCGGGCTTGTCGTTCATGTGCACGTAGCTGTCGCGCACCTGCGCGCGGTCGCTGAAGAGACCGTGCCAGATCGGATCGCGGTCCGGCGAGCCGTGCGACTCGACTGCAAAACCGGTGCGCGGGAACGCCGCGACGATATGGCAATGCAGCTCCGGCGCATGATGCGGCGTGATCTTCACACCCGCGTGATCCGCCATGTGTGCCACGCGCAGCCCTTCGGTAAAACCGGCATAACGTGTGGCATCGAACTGCACATAGCGTATCGAGCCGTTAGTCATGAAATCGCGCGTGGTAAAGCGCGTGAGTTCGCGTTCGCCGTGCGCCAGCGGGATCGGGGTCGCCTTGGCGAGCAACGCAAAATCCGCCGGCTGCAAATACCAATGGAGCGGTTCTTCCAGCCAGAAAATATTGTAAGGCGCGACCGCGCGCGCAAACTCGATGCAGGTGTGAAGGTCGTATGCCGCATTCATGTCGAGCATGAATGAAATGTCCGGCCCGATGGCGGCGCGCGTGGCGGCAATGCGTTTGACTTCATTGGCTATCGTGCCGGCCCCCGTTTTGAGTTTCACCGCTTTATAGCCGCGCGCCACAAAGCCCGCGAGTTCATCCGCGCACGCGGTGAGTTTTTCGTCTTCCACGTAATAGCCGCCGGTGCCGTAGGTGAACACGGGTTTGTTGTCCGCCCCCAGCAGCTTGTAGACCGGCATGTTCGCCGCTTTACCCTTGATATCCCACAAAGCCATGTCGATGCCGCCGATGGCGCCCATGATCTGCGGGCGCGCGCCGCGCGGTAAGCCACCCACGCCGGGTTGCGGCGAGGTCAGCGCGAAGAGTTTTTCCCACACATCGACGTGCGCCAGCGCATTCATGCCGATGGCGTGGGGCGCGAGCTTGGTCACCCACGCGGCGATGTCTTTCATCGGCGTGCTGCTGACTTGCCCGTAACCCTTGATGCCATCATCGGTGACGACCTCGACCAGCAGCAAAGTAACGTCGTCGCGCGATTCATGCGCGGTGTGATGCCTGCGTTTGAGTGGTGCGGAAATCGGATAGGTGTTGATGGCGGCGATTTTGCACATGATTGATGTTACGGTGCTTTCTTGGCGCCGATGAATTCCATGAATTCACCCACCGTGGTCATTTGTTTGGCGAGATATTGCGTGAGTGCCGCGCTGCCCATGTAAGTGTTTTCGTACATGTTCTTGGTGGCGTAGTCGCGCCATTGCGCGCTCTTGTGCGCGCGCTCCGCGGCGGCTTCCATCACCGCCAGCGCTTCCTTGGGTACGCCCGCGGGCATGGCCAAGCCGCGTCCGCCGCCGACGTGAATGTTGTAGCCCAGTTCCTTCAAGGTCGGCACGTCGGGCAGGCCGACCAGGCGCCGCTCGGCAGGCACCGCAAGGATGCGCAGCTTTTTCGCTTCCACGCCGCTCAACACCTCGCTCACGTTTTCCAGGGTGAGATCGACGTGTTTGCCCATCACCGCCGCCATCGCGTCGCTGCCGCTTTTGAAAGACACGTATTTAAATTTCGCGCCTGTGGTTTTTTCGATCTGATACTGAAAAAAGCGCGCGGTGCCGGTGGCCGAGGCGATGCCATTGACGATGCTGTCCGGTGTTTGTTTCGCGGCATCAATCAGATCCTTGAACGTCTTGAAGCGTGAATCCACGGGCACAGTGACTGCTTGCAAATCAAAGCCGAACAGCGCCACCGGCGTGTAGATGTCCAGTCCCAGGCTGACGTCCGGACGATTTGCCAGTGCAAGCACGATGGTACTCGACAGCGATAGCATGAAATACGGATCACCGCGCTTGGATTTCATAAACGTCGATGCTACGGCGCCACTGCCGCCGGGACGATTGACGACGGTGAACTGTTGCGGCAACAACTTCTCGCGCGTATTGATGTCGGCGAACAAGCGGCCGAACACATCCTGTCCCGCGCCGGGATTGCTGTGGATCACCATTTCGATGGAGCGGCTGGGAAAAGTCTGGGACTGTGCCGCGGCGCACACGAAAACCGCCGTCAGTGCGGCAGTGAAACACAAAAAACCACGATGCAAGGGATACAGGCGCATGATGTTTCCTCCAATTATTATGAGTAATGAATCTTACGATGGACGCTGCTGTTCGTAGCATAACGCACCTTGGTAAGCCAACTGATCATATGATGTAAGTATTTGTTTTTATTGAATATTTTTAACGAGAGCTCCGCGTAGTATGATGCCATCGCTTGTTATGAAAACACTCAACATCATCGGTGCAGGACGCGTTGGACGCACGCTGGCTGCGTTATGGCAACAGCACGGCGTGTTTGAAATCGGCGGCCTGTGTAACCGCACGCTGCGTAGTACGCATGCCGCGATTGTGTTTATCGGCGCGGGCCGCGCAGCCGATGCGTTGCGCGCGATGCAATCCGCCGATGTGTGGCTGCTGGCGACAGCGGACGGCGAGATTGCGCGCGTTGCCGCGGACCTCGGCACAAGCGGCTTGCTGCGTGTGGGTGACGTGGTGTTTCACTGCAGCGGTGCGCTGCCGGCCAGCGATCTGCGTGCAGCGATCATGGCCGGCGTGCACATTGCCAGCGTGCATCCGCTGAAAAGTTTTGCCGATCCGCGCGAGGCGGTGCGCACCTTTGCTGGCGTCTATTGTGCTGCCGAAGGCGAAGCGGCGGCGCTGGCGCTGCTGGTGCCGGCATTCGAAAAGATCGGCGCATGCGTGCGCGAAATCGATACCCAGTTCAAAACCGTTTATCACGCCGCCAGCGTGATGGTGTGCAATTATCTGACGGCGCTGATGGACGCGGGCCTGCAGTGTTACGAAAAAGCGGGGTTGCCGCGCGCTGCCGCAAGCGCGATGATGGAACCGCTGGTGCGCGAGACGGTGGACAACGTGTTCAAACTCGGTACGGTGAAGGCGCTCACCGGACCCATTGCGCGCGGCGACCATGCGGTGGTGCAGCGGCAATGGGATGCCTTGCGTGATTTTGATCCGCGTCTCGCCGACGTTTATCGCGCGCTGGGTACGGTGGCGGTTGAGTTGTCGCGTAAACAGGGTGAGGCAAGTGAGGCGGCGCTGACGGCACTCAGTCGGCTGTTTCAGGTCAAAACGCCGGAGTAGTTTCGTATCTGCGATACGACAAACACGGCGGCGCGGTAAAATGACGGCGCAAATCCTGCACATCAATGAAGAGTTTTTCGTGAACGACGCCATTCTCATTCGCGAGCGCGTGCTGCGCGGCCTCGCACTCAATCGCACGCCGGGCTACCACTTCACCGGCAATTTTCTGGACTTTTCGTTTGATCAGGTTTCGGAGCAGGACGTTCGCATGGCCATGGACGTCGGGCCGCATGTCGCCGAATTGAACGGTAACGTGAATTACGGTGCGCTGGCGGTGCTGGCCGATATCGCGCTGGCCGCCAATGTGCGTGCGGGGCACACGCCGGCATCGCGTCTGGCCACGGTGCAGATGAATCTGCAATTCACCGGTGCGCCGATGACCGGCCGGCTGCACGCCGCATCGACGCTGCAGGGCTATGTCGACAAAATCACCAGCCGCCAGGGCGCGGGACAGGTGACGATTACCGCGCACGACAAACCGGTGTGTTTCGGTTATGGCACTTTTATGGTGTTGAATCCGCCGAAGGACGTGGCCTTGTATCCGATGTCACACCGCAAGGGCGGCGATCCGCTGACTGCGCCGCTGTCTGAAAGCGAATTGCAGCGCGACGAACGCAAGGTGCTGGCGCTGGCCGATGCCGCGCTTGACGCTGCACACAAGAGCAGCGCGTTCATTCGGGGTTTCTGGGGCATACACACGCATGCGGTGACAAAGGGCGCGACGGGTTCGCTCAAAAACGGCCCGCACGTGGGCAACCGCGTTGGGCATTTGCAGGGCGGCGTGACCATGGCGCTGGGTATTGCCACTGCCGAGGCGGCGCTGCCCGCAACCTGGATGCTGAGTGCGGTGACGGCGTGGTACATCAGTCCCGGCGAAGGGCGTGTGATCAAGGCCAAATCAAAAATCATCCATCACGGGCGGCTGACCTCCGTGGTGCGGACGGAAATCACTGGCAAGAACAAGCGGCGCGTGATGGAAATGATTACCACGCACGCGCACAAGGCTGAGTAGTGCCATGGCGTTGAGAACGCTTTCGGGCAAACACATAGATCCGCGCAAAGGGCGCGGTGCAGCGATTAATCCTGAAGGACGCTTCGAGAAGGTCGAACGCGAGGCGTATGACGACGGCTGGATGCACGACGAAAGCGACGATGAACGCGCGCTAATAACGCAGATCGTCGAGGAAAAAGCCGCCTCCATCATCTCGCGCAATCAGTCGCCGGATATACCTTTCACCCAGTCGATCAATCCGTACCAGGGGTGCGAACACGGCTGCATTTACTGCTATGCGCGGCCCACGCATGCGTATCGCAACCTGTCGCCGGGCGTGGATTTCGAGACGCGTATTTTCGCCAAGGTCAATGCCGCCGAATTGCTGCGCAAGGAGTTGGCCAGGCCCGGTTACGTTTGCGATGTAATCTCTTTGGGCGCGAACACCGATCCGTATCAGCCCGCCGAGCGCAAGCTCAACATCACGCGCGGCATTCTCGAGGTGTGCGCCGAATTCAATCAGCCGGTGGGCATCATTACCAAGAATGCACTGGTTGAGCGCGACCTGGATATTCTGGCGCCAATGGCGGAAAAAAAACTGGTGAATGTCTTTCTGTCGATCAACAATCTCGATCACGAGATCGCGCGCCGGCTGGAGCCGCGCTGCGTCGCGCCGCAGCGGCGTATCGACGCCATACGCACGCTATCGCAAGCCGGCGTGCCGGTGGGCGTGCTGGTGGCGCCGGTGATTCCGTTTCTCACCGATGATCAGATCGAAGCCGTGCTCGAAGCTGCGTTTGAAGCGGGCGCCACGCAGGCGGGCTACGTCGTGCTGCGTTTGCCGTACGAAGTGAAAACGCTGTTTCGCGATTGGCTCGAACGCCACTATCCGCTGAAGGCGAAACATGTGATGAGCCGCGTGCATGAACTGCGCGGCGGCCGCGACAACGATCCGAATTTCGGCAGCCGCATGCGCGGACAAGGTGAGTTTGCCGAGCTGCTTTCCAAACGGTTTGAAATTGCCAAGCGCCGCATCGGTTACGACGCGCGCAATCGCATGCTGCGCAATACGTCGCTGGATACCACGCAGTTTCGCGTGCCCGCGCCAGCGCCCACCGAAACCCAACAAATGTCACTATTCTAAGTATTTGTTTTTATTGAATATTTTTAAAGGCGAAAACGATGGTAAGTGTAAGTAATAGTGGTGGCGGCCCGCGCGGCACGGGGCCGGTAATTGACACGCATGCGCACTGGTTCCCCGACGAGTGGGTGAAGCTGGTCGAAAAAGACGGCGCGCGCTGCGGCGCTTCCATTACACGCCAGGGTGAAAACCTCACCTTCAAGGGCGGCGGTTTGACGTCGGTGTTTTCAAACGCGTTTGTCGATGTGGATTTGCGGCTCGCCGCCATGGATAAGCAAGGCGTCGATATTCACGCGCTGTCGCTGACCACGCCGATGGTTTATTTCGCGCCGGGCCACTATGCGCTGGCGTTGTCGCAAGTTTATAACGACGCGGCAGCCGCGGCGCACCTCAAACATCCAGCGCGATTCGTCGGCATGGCAATGCTGCCCATGCATGCGCCCGATCTGGCCTTGAAGGAATTGGAACGCGCTGCCAAATTGCCCGGCATGCGCGGTCTTTACATGGGCACGCATGTGCATGACAAGGAACTGGACGATACGTCATTCTTTGACGTGTACGCCCAATGCGAAGCACTCGGCTGGCCGATTTATCTGCACCCGATGGACCCCATCGGCATGCCGCGCATGAAAAAATATTACCTGATGAATCTCTGCGGCAATCCGTATGATTCCGGCATTGCGGCGGCGCATTTGATCTTTGGTGGCGTGATGGATCGCTTTCCCAAGCTGCACGTGATGCTGCCGCACGCCGGCGGTACTTTCCCGGCGCTGGTAGGGCGCTGGGATCACGGCACCCAGGTACGCGCGGAATTGAAGCACATGAAACAACTGCCGAGCGCTTATCTGCGACGCTTCAGCTACGACACCATCGGCCACAACGACGAGATCATGACGAACCTGATCCGCATGGTCGGCGCCGACCGCGTAGTACTCGGCAGCGATTACTGTTTCGATATGGGCCATGAACAGCCGGTTGAAATTGTTGAGCGCTGGCCGGCGGTGGCTGCAAGCGATCGCGATCTCATACTCGGCGGCAATGCTGCGCGCATGCTGAAAATAGCCTGACACAGGCCGAAACGTTTTGGTCCTTGTCAGCGTGCAGAGTGGTTGCGCGTTATTGGGTGTGCCGGGACTGCTCTCGGTGAGTAGTCCAACGATATAAGTATTTGTTTTTAAATAAAATTTTGGAGAACTGAATGAAAAAAATGATTGCGATGGCGTGTTTCATGCTGGCCGCCTCTCCGCTGTTTGCGCAGGACAAGGCTAAAGACGACACAAAGAAAGCAGC
>Ga0193752_1002761_pt1 | contig 12765 bp, 10 predicted proteins | sample H1c1metaG_FD_144924 | JGI IMG/M metagenome (GOLD analysis project Ga0193752, IMG submission 144924) | Soil microbial communities from a riparian zone of the East river system, Colorado, United States - H1c1 | ecosystem: Environmental > Terrestrial > Soil > Riparian zone | place: USA: East River... | reverse complement strand
TCCCTGGCTGACGAAACCCCAGAGGGTCGGTCGATAGTCGTGCTCGCGAAAACACAATTCCAGCTTCGCGGTCGCGACCTCAGCAGCACCACTCACACGTTCCACAAATTCTCCGCGCAGACACGCATGAGCGGTGTGGATCTGGATGGCCGGAACCTTCGCAAAGGTGCGGCGAGCGCGATCCGCCAATTCGTAGAGCATCAAGGTGGTGCCTGGCCGGCTGCGATCGGCGAACTCGTCGACACGGTTGCGCGCCGCGGTGCCACGCCTCTCGTGGTGGCCGAGGGGAAACGGGTCCTAGGCGTCGTCGAGCTCCGCGACATCGTCAAGGGCGGCATCCGCGAGCGTTTCGCAGAGCTGCGTCAAATGGGTATCAAGACCGTCATGGTCACGGGTGACAACCGGCTGACTGCGGCTGCTATTGCCGCCGAGGCGGGTGTGGATGAATTCCTCGCAGAGGCCACGCCGGAGGCGAAGCTCGAGTTGATCCGTCGGCATCAGCGAGAAGGTCACCTGGTTGCGATGTGCGGCGACGGCACAAACGATGCTCCCGCGCTGGCGCAAGCCGATGTGGCGGTGGCCATGAACACGGGCACTCAGGCAGCGAAAGAGGCCGGCAACATGGTGGACCTCGATTCAAATCCCACCAAACTCATCGAGGTCGTTGATGTGGGTAAGCAAATGCTGGTCACGCGCGGCGCGCTGACCACCTTCTCGATCGCAAACGACGTCGCGAAGTATTTCGCCATCATTCCTGCGGCGTTCGCGACTACCTACCCAGCACTCGACACGCTGAATGTGATGCGCCTCACGAGTCCGGAGAGCGCAATCCTGTCAGCGGTCATCTTCAATGCGCTGATCATCATCGTGCTCGTGCCGCTCGCACTGCGAGGCGTCAAAACGCGGGCTTCATCCGCCGCGGTTCTGCTGCGGCGAAACATGTTGGTCTACGGCCTTGGGGGCGTCCTGCTCCCTTTTGCCGCAATCAAGATCATCGACATGCTGCTCGCGCTTTTGGGAATAGTTTGAGCAGCTTCGTATGAAGGAGAATGGCATTTTGCGAGAACTCAAATCCACGTTGGTGATCTTCGTGCTGTTGACACTCATCACCGGCGTAGCCTATCCCGGTGTCGTGTGGATCTTTGCGCAGTTGGTCGTGCCTGAGCGCGCCACGGGGAGCGTCATTGAACGTGACGGTAAAGCCGTCGGGTCAAAGCTTCTGGGACAGGCCTTCACGAGCCCACGTTACTTCTGGGGCCGGCCTTCGGCCACAGGACCGTTTGCAAATAATGGCGCGGTGTCTTCAGGGTCAAATCAGGCCGCCACCAATCCTGCGCTGATCACGGCGGTGCGTGATCGCCTTGCGGCGCTGCGTGCCGCCGACCCGGACAACACCATGCCCGTGCCGGTCGATCTGGTTACTGCTTCCGGAAGCGGCCTCGATCCCCACATATCGCCGGCCGCGGCCGAGTTTCAGACCGCTCGGGTGGCGCGAGCACGTGGAATCGAACTCTCGCGCGTGCAACAGATGGTTGCCGACGCGACCGAAGGAAGGACGCTCGGCTTCCTCGGCGAGCCGCGCGTGAATGTGCTGGAATTGAATCTCGCGCTCGATACGCACCCCGGCCAAGCGAACTGATTAATGCCTTCACAGCGGCCAGATCCCGATCAGCTGCTAGTACACGTAAAGGCCGAAGTGGCGAAGGCTAGGCGCGGGCGACTGCGGATTTTCTTTGGTGCTACCGCCGGCGTCGGCAAGACCTACGCCATGCTCGAGGCAGCGCGCGCCGCGCGAGCCAATGGCGTTGACGTCGCGATCGGCTATGTTGAGCCTCATGGGCGCGTCGAAACCGAGCGTTTGATGGACGGGCTCGAACAGGTTCCAACGCTCGCCGTGCGCTACCGCGACATCGTCCGCCAGGAGTTCAATCTGGATGCTGCACTCGCGCGGCATCCGGTGATTCTCATCGTGGATGAGCTCGCGCATTCCAATCTCTCGGGCGGCGACCCACCGCCACGGCATCCGAAGCGCTGGCAGGACATTGAGGAGCTATTGGACGCTGGTATCGAAGTCTGGACCACCGTGAATGTCCAGCATCTCGAAAGCCTCAACGACGTGGTTGCGCAAATCACGGGGGTCAAACAGCGCGAGACACTACCGGACCGAATCTTCGACGAGGCGCACGAGGTCGAGCTGATAGATCTTCCGCCGGACGATCTTCTCGCGCGGTTGAGCGCCGGCAAGATCTATCGGGGGCAGGACGCTGTAACCGCCACCGATCGCTTTTTCCGCAGGCCCAATCTCCTTGCCATGCGCGAGCTTGCACTGCGGCGCATGACCGATCGCCTGGAGGTGGCTTCACGCGCGGCGCGGGCGCCGGACGATCAATCGCGCGACTGGCTGGCGCGCGACCGCGTGCTGGTAGCGACCGGCCCCGATCCGCAGTCCGAACACACGATTCGCTCTGGCAAGCGCCTTGCAGACGCGCTCAATGCCGAGTGGACCGTGGTGTATGTCGAAACGCCTGCGCTACTGCGGCTGTCGGAGAAAGAGCGCGATCGGCGCGTCGCGCTGCTGCGGTTGGCGGAATCGCTGGGCGCGGAGACCGTTACGCTAGGTGGCCCCTCTGCCGTGAATGCACTCCTTGAATACGCCAGTACACGGCGGTTCACCCGCGTGGTGCTGGGCGCGCCAAAGCGGCGTGGCTGGCGCGCTTGGGTGCGTCCATCGGCGGCCACCGAGCTTGCGCTGCGGGCGCGCGATTTCGACGTCATTACTATCGCCGCGCGCGGGCAACCCATTGCTCCAAGACCACCGCCGGGCGAGCGCGCACAGCCAATCCGTTGGAGCCGGTATTTCGCGGCGCTCGCGATCACGGCCGCATGCACCGGGCTTGCGCAGCTCATGTTTCCCTATCTCGAGCTTTCGAACCTCGTAATGGTTTATCTGCTGGGCGTTACCGCCACGGGGCTGCGTTTCGGGCGCGGCCCGTCGGTCTTGTCGGCCGTGCTGAACGTAGCGGCGTTCGACTTCTTCTTCGTGCCGCCGCGTTTCACCTTCGCCGTAAGCGATGTGCAATACGTCGTGACTTTCGGCGTGATGCTCACCATCGCTCTGGTCATCGCAACCCTGATGGCCAACGTTCGCCAGCAGACGCGCGTCGCCGGGGCGCGCGAGCGACGAACCGCGCTGCTGTATCGCATGAGCCGCGAGCTCGCCGTGACGCGCGGAACGGCCGATATGGCTCGAATCGCCGTCAAGCACGTCGCGGAAGGTTTTCAGTGCGCGGCTGTGCTGCTACTGCCCGATCTTTCCGGCAAGTTGCATTTGCCGCGCGATCCACAAGTCGAAGGGTCGTACCGCGGCAGCGATGTAGCGGTGGCGCAATGGGTATTCGATCACGGTCGCCGCGCGGGATTCGGATCCGACACGCTTCCGGCCACGCCGGCACTCTATCTCCCGTTAGGAGACTCGCAGCGATTGTTAGGTGTGCTCGCGGTGCTGCCGCACAACCGCCGATTGGTGTTGCTGCCGGAGCAGCTGCATCTGCTTGAAACCTTCGCCGGGCAGATTGGCCTGGCGCTCGAGCGCGAGAAGTTGGCATCGCAGGCCGAGGCTGCGCGGGTCGCATCACAGAGCGAGAGCTTGCGCAGCACTCTCCTGGCGTCGATCTCGCATGATCTGCGCACGCCACTGGCGGTCATGGCCGGCGCGGGCAGCGCCCTCGCGCAACATGGATCGGCGCTCGATGAGAAGACTCGTCAAACACTGGCTCACACTATCGAAAGCCGCGCACGGGAGATGTCGGAGCTCATTTCCAATGTGCTCGATCTGACACGGTTCGAATCGGGAGCGCCGACATTGCGCCGTGACTGGGAATCCGTCGACGACCTTGCAGCGGTTGCGCTCGGGCGTTTGAGCGAACGCCTCGTTGATCATCCGGTGGATCTGAAATTGTCCGATGAGCTTCCTCCCGTATTCGTGGATGCGACTCTGGTCGTGCAGTTGCTCGCGAATCTTTTCGACAATTTCGCCAAATACACGCCGGCTGGCTCGCGCGCCACCGTCTCGGCAGTGCCGGAAGGCTCGTTCTTGCGTGTGGTCGTCGACGACGATGGGCCTGGGTTGCCCCCCGGCGATCCCGCGCGTCTCTTCGACAAGTTTCAGCGTGGGGACGGCGAGGGCGTGATCGCGGGCGTCGGGCTGGGCCTTGCGATCTGCCGCGCCATCGCGCAGGCGCATGGCGGAGACATTCACGCGACCACGCGGCCAGGCGGTGGTGCGCGCTTTGAATTCACACTGCCAACCGCGGGCCCGACTCCGTGACGCTCGCCATGCACCAGGTTCTCGTCGTGGAAGACGACCCCGGCATCCGGGAAGTCCTGCGAGCGCTGCTTGTAACGGCGAACTATCGCGTCATCGAGTCGAATTCGGCGGCGCGGGGAGAGATCGAAGCACGTGCACACAAGCCAGACCTTGCGATAGTGGATCTCGGCTTGCCGGATCGCGATGGCGTCGATCTCATACGCAGCGTGCGCTCCTGGTCGGCCGTCCCCATCATCGTGTTGTCGGCACGTATAGGGGAGGCACAGAAAATTGCCGCGCTCGACGCGGGCGCGGATGACTATGTGACAAAGCCCTTTGGCGCCGAGGAATTGCTTGCGCGTGTGCGCGCTGCGTTGCGCCGCACTGCAACAGGGGCGCTTCCGTCGTCCGTCATTCGCCTAGGCATTGTCTCGGTCGACTTGGGTCGGCGAGAAGCGCGCGGACTTCCGCCTTCAACGCACCTGACGCCGCTCGAGTACCGCGTGCTCGAGAATCTCGCGCGCCAGCCCGGCACCATAGTCAAGCAAGATCGCCTCATTCGCGAAGTCTGGGGTCCGGCTCAAGAGGGCGATACGCGCAGCCTGCGAGTGTGCATCCGTAAGCTGCGCGCCAAACTGGAACCTGATCCGCAGCGACCCCGATATCTCGTCACCGAAGCCGGATTGGGCTATCGTTTGCACGTCGACGATGTTGGCGAGCAGGCGAAAGGCTAGAAAGTCGTGGGTATTTCGGAGGGTATGGATATTGCGATAGTTAGGAAATCTGCTTGGAAACAAGCGGTTGGGCCATCGGTATGAATCCCTCTCTCCCGCCAATTCATGCCTCGCCGTTGGGGCAATGCTCGCACCTCTCGGCAAATACTTCAGCGGGAAGTTTCACGGAAAATTCGTCCGAAACTCGTACTGGCTCGGTGCCGTGCGGCCGGATGATTTCAGACTCACGCTCCGCACCGCATCGCACCCTGTCCGCACACAGGACAGCAGTTCCGGGCCCATGAGTGAAATACTGGCAAACCCTGCTAGCAAACAACTACGTTGCGCCGGTGCCCGAGTGGCAGGTTTTCCGCCGCGTCCGTCAACGGAGCTTCCTGCTCACTGAGTCACCCGCCGACGCGAGCGCCTGACCCTCGTGCCACCACAGAGTCAACTGTTGGGCTTTCGACAATGCCCCTTCATGCGCTTCGCACCAATGTGAGATCAGTCGCGCGGCGTCGCGCGCGAAACCCGGTACAGCCGCCACATCCCCTGCCAAGCACCGGGCGTCAAATTTTGGTCGAACGCTTCATAGTCGAGCGCCAAGTCCCCCTAAACGCGTCCACACGCTGGTGCGGCGGACTGCAGCGACATGCGCGCCCGCCAGTACAGTTGTTAGAGAAAGCACAGCCTAACGTCCAAAAGAGATCACTTCGACGGCGGTCGGTTGAGAATCGACGTGTGCTTAAGTCGTCTCCCATCTTCAGAAGATCTGCCCGCAAAACGCTAGCTTTCATGCGTGCCCCGCCTCGGGATCCGCATGTCGATCATTTCATCGTGGTAGGCCATAAGCCGCACCGTCGATTCGCAGCGTTTTCTCTCTCGCTAAAGCTCGCTTCGTCGTCGGAGACATTTCAACGGCACTCGAAGTCGTCGGTGCCGACCGGCTTGCAGAAGTCGCCCCACTTTCCGGTGGCGCGCCAGTAGTCGACGATGCCCCCATCGACGAGGATCCGCTTGAAGCCCGGCAGGGTGCGCACACTCGAGTAAGGCACGTTCCATAGGTGCCAGTACTTGCGGAAATCCCGCTGCGCTTCGTCCATCAACGCCCGCGTCGATTCGAGTGTCATTTCCGGCTCGCCAATCGCGTCCGCAATGTAGCGCGCATGCTGGAAACCAGGCTGCCGCTCCTTGATCACCTTGCGGATGAGTGCTCGCAGTGCCATCCGGTCGTCAAGAACCGGTTCGAGTTTTTTCAGATATTGCGCCTCCGGGGTCGTGCCGATCCAGAGCGTGTAACCCCGGTACCTCTCGTGCAGCGCAGTCCTGTCACCGGGCTTCAAAGCCAACGTGCGGAAGAAGGCGACCTCGGCCTGGCCATTCGACCCCTCCAGGTCGAGGCTGCGTTGGAACTCGGCCTCTGCGTCGGCGTATCGCCGGGCCGCCGTGAGATTCCATTGCTGGTCTCGCGACAGGTACATCGCGAGGGGTTCGACCTTGATCACCCGTTCGACGATTTCGACCGACTCATCGAGGTGCCCGACGGCGAAGGCGACGTTGATGTAGGGATACGCGCGTTCCAGCGTGAACGGTCCCGCGTCGAGAATCCGGCGAGCGAGCGCCAGCGACTCCGCCCAGCGCTTCTCATTCGCGAGCTGCTCGGAACGGATGCGTAGCGCAACCCAGCTGTCGGGAGCGAGCTCGACGGCCCGTGCGCGGGCGCGTTTCGCTTCGTCCCTGAGCGCCGCCGCCTGGCTTCCGCCTACCTGCTCGGCGAATTGCTGCATGTTTTCCGCCAGGAGTTCCAGCTCGTCGGGGAGCTGTCCCCAGGCGAGCGCGAAATTCGGATCGAATTGCACGGCTTCGCGCAGCAGCTGCACGCGCCGGCGATGGTGCTGCACCCAATGTTGCTCGGCGAGGAACATTTGCCGCCATTGTAGATAGCGGTCGTACGCCTCGAGATTCGTCGTCCCGCCCTGCGCGAGGCTCATCGGGCCGACGTCGAGCTTGACCGACAGCGCTTGAGCGACGTCGCGCGCGATTTCGTCCTGTACGGCGAACACGTCACGCAACTCGCGATCGTAGACTTTGGACCAGAGCGGAGTGCCGTCGCGCGCACGCAGCAACTGCGCCGTAAGCCGCAGCCGCTGGCCGTCCCTGCGAATGGTCCCGTCCAGCAGGTTCTCGACGCCCAGCTTTTCGCCGATCGCGCGCAGGTCCTCGTTGCGACCCTTGAAAGACAGCGTGGATCTGAGACCCACCAGCCTCAGCGCCGGCACCTGTGCGAGCTGACTGTTGATTTCGTCGGCAATGCCTTCGCTGAAATACTCCTGATCGCGTGCCGCCGACAGGTCCGCGAACGGCAGCACGGCGAGGGATACGTCGTGCGCATGGGTGACCGCTGCGGCTTGCGGCGGCGAGCGATGTTCATGGATCAGAAAGCCCCCGAGCATCAGGGCGACCGCGATGCCCGCCGCGAGCAGATAGTGCAGACGTGTCCTGCGTGCCGCGGTAGTCGTTGGGGCGAGACCAGCGAACGGCCGCAATGCCGCGGCGAATTCTGCGGCGCTTCCATAGCGGTCATCCGCCGAGTTCGCCAGCGCCTTGTCGAGCACCGCGCGCAATTCCACCGGAAGTTGCGCCCCGGTCTGGCCGGTCGCGTCGTCGGGCCGTGTGCCGGTGAGCAATACATGCATCACCACGCCGAGCGAATAGATGTCGCTGCGCGCGTCGACCGTCGCGCCACGCAGCATTTCGGGGCTCGCGTACTCGGGCGTCAACGCACGGCCCCAGACATTCGTCAAAGTCTCGTTCCGGGCATTGACCTTCAAGAGCTGCGCGATGCCGAAGTCGAGCAGCCGCACTTCGCCCTGCGACGTCACCAGGATGTTGGAGGGCTTGAGATCGCGATGGATCACCCGTTGTGCGTGCGCGCGCCCGACCACATCGAGCACTTCCAGAAACAACGCAATGCGTTGCGCAATCGACAGTTCGTGCACTTCGCACCAGCTCGTCAGGGGCTGGCCCGGAACGTATTCCATCGCGAGGTAGGGGACCCCACGCTCGTCGACGCCGGCATCGTAGAGACGTGCGATTCCTGAAAACTCGAGCGATGCAAGGATGTGGCATTCGCGAGTGAACCGTTCAGAGATCCCGCCTGGTAAAAGGGCGAGTCGGGGAATCTTGAGCGCCACCTGACGTTCGAATGCGCCGTCCGCACGCCGTGCGAGCCAGACCTCCGCCATTCCCCCGGCGCCCAACGGCTGTTCAAGCTCGTACGCGCCGAGCCGCTCGCCGGCATGGTGCTCGACCGCGCCATGCGATGCGAGGCGCGGCGGCCGGCTCAACAGTGCGCCCGCGTGCGATGCCGGTTCATCGCTCAGCAGCGCGTCGTCCAGCGTCCGGCGAAGCGGCTCGTCTTCCGCGGGCAGTGTTTCCAGCCACGCGCGTCGCTCATCGAGCGACAAGGGCAAAGACTGATCGAGCAACTCGCCGAGACGTACCAGTTGTTTGCCGGTCAGCGCCATGCCGCACCCATCATTTCATCGCCGCTTGCAGGACGATGCGCGCCTTGAGCCATAGGCGCTGAACGGTGCGCACCGTAACTTCGAGTGTCTCCGCGACTTCTTGCTCACTGTACCCGCCGAAATAGCGCATTTGCACGACCTGCGCGAGCCGCGCATCGGCCGTTTCGAGCGACTCGAGCGCGTCATGGATCCGCAGCACGTCGGCATCGGCATCGGGCACGTTGCCGATCTGAGTGTTCAACGTGAGCGGCCGCAGGCCGGAGCCGCGCTTCTGCCGCGCCCGGTCGCGGGCCGTATTCACGATCACCGAGCGCATTACCTGCGAAGCGTAGCTGAAGAAGGCTCGCCGGTCTTCCGCGCGCAGGTTCCCCGACTGCACATACCGAAGGAAAGACTCGTGCACGAGGCTGCGGGTGTCGAGAATCGTGCTGCGGCCGCTTTCGCGCAGACGCGCGTGCGCGAGCTTCTGCAGAGCGGGGTAAGCCGTGGCGAACAGCGCGTCGCGGGCCTGCGCGTCCCCGTTTCGAGCTTGTTCCAACAGCCGGGTGAGTTCCATGTCCGCTGAATGGTAGCGGAGGCATGTCGTGTTTGGCGCCTGAACGGTGTCTTCCAGGATGAGGCGATTGCAACCCGCGATCCCGAGGGAGACGACTATGAAACGCGCTATTTCCGGGCTGATCGTTTGCGCCAGCGTCGTGCTGGCCGCGGCCTGCAATGTCCAGGAACCGACGGTGGAAGAACATAAGAAGACCGACGCGGCGACGGCGCCGGTGGCTGCTGCTGAGCCGGTGAGACCGACCGACCCCGCGCCGACCGCGGCGCCCGCCTCCAAGACTGTATATTTCGATGTACACGAGCTCGGCGCTGGAAAGGCGACGGCGAAGGTCGCCGCCGAAGAGCACGCCAGGGCGATGGCGGCCACGGACAAGACGGTCGCATTCGCCGATTACTGGGTCGACGAGAAGAATGGCCGCATCATCCACGTCGCGACCGGCCCGAGCCTCGCCGCCGTCACCGCCGCGCACGATGCCGCCCACGGCAAGACGCCCGGAAAGATCATGGAGCTGATCGAAGCTCCTGACCGCCGCCAGCCAGCCGGTGGCAAGAAGCTCTTCCTTGATGCGCACCACAATCCGCCCGGAACGGTCATCAAGGTCGAGGACATCGTCAAGGGACACGCGAAGGAGCTCACGATCCAAGGCAAGCACAACGTCGACTTCGTGAGCTGGTGGCTCGAGCCGTCGACCGGCACCATCATGTGCCTCGCCGAGACCGACGATCCGAACGGCGCCGTGGCCAGCCACCAGGAGACCGACGGCGATCTCGCCGATGAAATGGCCGAGGTCACTCAGGGACGCTAGAGTCGCGCACCCGCGCGGTGCTGGACGTCCGATTCTAGGAGTCTTGCACCGCGCGTTCTCAACGCTCATGCCACCTTACAGAAAACCCGCACCTCGAGGCCGTCGGCCCCAAATGAACCGTACCGTGGAGATGCGTTGGTCAGGAAGTCGCGGAGGTTGTTAGGCGCCGCGCCGGCGGCGACGACGTGCACCCGAACAAACGCACGAAAGGGCGCGATATGCTGTCTTCGCATTGCTCCTTGGGCTACGGCCTCACTGCGGGATTCAGCAATGTCGTCACGGTCAACTTCGCGCCGAGTGAGTCCACCAGCGCGCGCACCGTTTCGTAACCTGATCCACGAATTCGGCGACTTCGAGCTCGACACGATGCGGCGCATGTTGACTCGCCGCGCCGACCGCCAGCCGGTGGACATCACAGGGCGCGTATTCGACGCATTGACCTACCTGGTCGTGAGACCGGGTCAGCTCGTCGAAAGGCGGGTGCTCATGGACGCGCTGTGGCCGAACGTCGTGGTCGAGGATGGAAATCTGAGCCAGGCCATCCACACGCTGCGCCGGGTGCTCGGCGAAAAGGCGGGCGAGCATCGCTACGTCGTCACGGTTCCCGGACGGGGCTATCAGTTCGTGGCTGAGGTGAAGATGCGCGCGGCGGTGGGCGCGCCGACGGCGCAGCCAGTACAACCCGCTGCGAGCGCGCCACCGTCACGCCGGCCGAAGTGGATTCTCGCCGCAGGCGCAATAGCGCTGCTGGTAGTGGGCGTCGTCGGCGCGTTGACCTGGCGCCGGTCGAGAGCAGCCGGCGGCCCGAGTGGCGGCCTCTGCTCAACCTTCGAGGGCAAGCGCTGCGGCGTCAGCAAGCGCTCGCGTGTTGCGGCGCTAAGTAGGCCGTCGGAGATCATGGCGTTGCCCAACATCACCATGTCGGAGGGGGACGAAAGCAGGCCGCCCGACGGCATCTTTATGCTGTTGTCGACGCGAAACGCGGGTTTATATCTGCCATCCTTCTCGACTATCTACACCACGCGGTCCGCAGCTGACAAATCCGCTAACTACCCGCTGCTGTTTTCATTTGCAGGGGATCGAATACCGCGCGCTGTAGATAGTCGAGAAACGGCGTCTCCGCTGCTGCTTCGAGTCCCACCCCGGCGATGTTGTAGCCATAGCGGGAGTAGGCGAAGCCATCGCCCGGTGTGAATAGCAGCGGGTCGCGTTCGAACACGCACAGCGCTGCACGTGTGTTGACGAAGGATCTTCGATTGAATTCCTCCCAAATCGGAAAGCAAAGGCACAGGCCATAACTACGCACGCCGGCGGTATGGCTCATGGCTTGGCGAGTGGTGATAGTGGCCAGCGGTGGCGACAAGTCTGCGATGCAGCGTTCCGCAGATAGTTCCAAATCTAGGCGGCCTGCGTCTAGCAAGGCGCCGATCGCCACCGAGGTTACAGCTTTCGACGTGCTCCCCAAACGAAACGGGAATTCGAGTTTGCGTGACGCTTGCCTTCCACATCTGCCAAACCGACAGCGCCGGCCCAGACGCGTTTGCCGCGTACAGAAACCGCGGCCGATAGCGCGGGGGTCGCAAGTTTCGCGCGCGCATCGCGCAAAAGTTTCGCGGCGGGTGCTGCCAGTTCGCGCCACTCTGCATCGACGAATTCCGCCTCGATATTGGGATTGAAGTCGTTCAGGACTGCGGCGATCACGGTATCTGCTCGAGACTTGGCGCCAGCACGCTTCGAATCCGATGCCCTCGCAGACTTTCGTCGCCGCCGATGGCGGCCGCGTGATCCAGGCGCATTTCGCAGCTTCACGGGTGCGGTGGCCGACAAGGGTGGCTCATGCCCTCCGCAGAAGGCGGAACGCTTTTCCTCGACGAAGTGGCTGACCTGCCGCTGCATATGCAGGTGAAACTGCTGCGGGTCACCCAGGAGAAGACCGTCCGACCCATCGGCGAGCGGCGCGAATCGCCGATCGATGTGCGCATCGTTTCGGCCACGCACAAGAACCTGGCCGAGCTCGTCGCGGAAGCGAAGTTCTGCGAGGACCTGTACTACCGCATCAACGTCATCGAGATCCGTGTGCCGCCCCTGCGCGAACGCCGCGAAGACATCCGTCCGCTGGCCGAGGCCATCCTCGGGCGACTGGAGAAGCACATCGGCATCAGCGGAATGAATCTCAGCGCCGAAGCCTGGCACGCACGTCGAAGCTGTGAGTATCCGGGCAATGTCCGGGAACTCGAGAATGTGCTGGAGCGCGCCGCCACGCTGAGCGGCAGTGGCGCCATCGAAGTCGAGCATATCCGGTTGCGCGCCGCGCCAAGGCCGGCGGGGTGCAGCGCCCACGTCCGCGGCGGTCGCGGCACGCGCCGAAGCTTCCGGCGGGCTCAGCGACCAGTTGGAGCACGCGACACGATCATGAAGGCGCTGGAGCAGTCGCGGTACAACAAGACCGCGGCGGCCAAACTACTGAGTCTCAGCTATCGGGCGTTGCGCTACAAGATTCAGAAACTTGGCATCGAGTGAACAGGTGAACAGTCCCGTCCGATTGTCGATCGTGGCACCCTGCTACCGCGAAGAAGGCGGACTCCCTGAGCTGGACCGGCGCGTTACGCTCGTTGCACAGGCGCTGGCAGGCGACGATTTCGCTGACCAACTCTGGAACGTGACATAAATCGCAATGGTCGTGGCTGCTTTTGACTAGCATGGTGGGCATCCAGCCAGAGCAAAATCGGCACGATTGAGCCGGTGGAAAGGAAACTCTCACCAGCCGCAAAAATCTTCGCGCATTTCAGCGGCGTCCGGCCCAGGACGAGATTGGAGGACCGGCCCTGCAGGAGAAACGAGATGAGGTTGTCGATCGT
>Ga0193752_1002760_pt1 | contig 12768 bp, 11 predicted proteins | sample H1c1metaG_FD_144924 | JGI IMG/M metagenome (GOLD analysis project Ga0193752, IMG submission 144924) | Soil microbial communities from a riparian zone of the East river system, Colorado, United States - H1c1 | ecosystem: Environmental > Terrestrial > Soil > Riparian zone | place: USA: East River... | reverse complement strand
ACGAGTATGAGCACCGTGAGCGCCATCCGGCTGATCCCGCGAAGGTGCACGTATTCATTCGCGGCCGCGCGGACCGAATCGCTGACGTTCGCGGAGGGCACGTTGCCGCCGACGAGATTGCGGACATCGTTGAGCACCAGCGACAGCTGGTTGGGGGGCAGCTCACGCACCCCGGCGGGCAGGTGATCGGTGATCAGGCGCAGGATGATCGCGTCCTGGAAAGCCAGCCACAGTCCGATGACCAGCAGGGCCGGCAATGCACACCACATGGCCGTCATCAGCCCGTAATGCGAGGGTAGCGAATGCAGGTTGCGAACGCCCCGGCTGCCGCCCACGAGCGCCAGCGAGCGCGATTTGCCGATCCAGAATGCGCCGGCCGACAGCAGCGCAAGAGCAACGAGTAGAGCCGCCGGAGTCATATGTGTTCTTGAATTCCCGGTGAGCGTGGCCGTCTCAGTGCGACGGCCACCCTGTTTAACGCCGCTTTGTTACAGCTTCGTGAAAGGGCCGGCCGGCATCCGTGCCGGCCGGCCGTTCCGGTCAGAACCTGAAGTTCAGATCGAGCTGCAAGCGCTTGTAATCTCGATCGAAAACGTTGCCGATGACCGTGGTATCCAGCGGAGCCGGGGTCGCTCCGTTCAGTACTGTCACGGACTGCGGAACGTCGTTCGACAGGTCGTTCAGGAACAGCGTGGCATTCAGGGTCCAGTTGCGGGCGACGGTGTAACCGCCGCGCAGCGCGAAACCCTTGGTGTCGGTATTGCCGTCGCCAAAGTCGGAATCGAGCAGCTGCCCGAACAACGCATCCTTCTCGACCTGTTGATAGAGCAGGCCCATTTCCCAGGTGCCCTTGGCGGCGGACGCCGCGCCATAGCTGATACCGGCCGAGTACGCCGTATCTAACTTCTCCCCGGCAACCGGGTTCACTTCCGCCGCCGAGTTCTGCGCGTAGTCCGCGTAGAAGCGCAGCGGCTTGCCGCCGACGGAGGCCGTGAGGTCGGCGAACACCTCGACGATGTCGTAGTCGGACAACAGGCAGGCGGTACCGGCGGCCACGGCGCGGGCGCAGCCCGCCGTGGTCGTCGTATTGCCGAATGAGCTGCCACCGAACAGCGGGTTATAGCCCTGCACGGCGTCGTAATCGAAATACGACGCGGCCGCCGTCATCTTCACCGTATCGGAGAACGAGAATTTGTAGCCGACCTGTGCGCCGAACATGATCGAGTCCGTGTTCGTACCGGTCGCCGTGTTGCCGAACGACAGCGCGCGCTCGGCGAGCCAGTCATAGAACGTCGCGGCGAAGAAGTTGCCGGTCGCGTAATTGATCGTGATGCCTTCCGGATTCACGTCGTTGTCGTAGAACAGGCCGGGCGAACGCGTCCAGCCGTACTTCTGTTTACCCGCCGTGACCTTCCACTGCGCGTTCGGCGCCCAGGTGACGTACGCGAGGTCGAGATCGAAGTCCTTGCGCTGGTTCGTGTCGGTCAATGTCTGGTTGCCCGAACGCGGATCCGTGCTGCCGGTGGTGATGGCAAGCTGGCCGGTGATCGTATCGTTCACGCGGAAGTTCGCGTTGAGACGCGCGCGGATGCGATCACGCTGGCGATTGCGATCGACGTACTGCACGTCGAACGACTCGTTGCGGTAGCGCAGGTCGCCCGTGAAATTGAGGCCTGCCCAGCGCTGCGCGACGACGTCGGCGGTCTTGTCGGCGGTGGCCTGGGTCTCTTCGACGGACTTCTTCGTCTGCGTCTGCGACTTCTCGAGCTGATCGAGCTTGGCGGACAACGCCGCCAGCTGCACCTTGAGCGCTTCGATCTCTGAGCTCTGCGCGAACGCGGGCACCGGTGCGAACGCGGCGGCGCCGACGATGGCGCTGGCAACGGCCAGTGAAATGAGATTGCGTTTCATGATTTTTTCTCTAGCTATTTGCAGATTTGCGTTGGGTTCAAAGCTTGATCGGCTTCAGCGCCTTGGCGTCGTCGCGGATCTTCCCGATCTCGCCCTTGGTGGGGGGAATCAGGCCCTTTTCGGCGAGATAACCCTCCTCGCCCAGCGCCTTTTCGCTGGTGTATTCGGCGATGAACTCGGCGATGCCGGGGATCACGCCGACGTGCGCCTTCTTCACGTAGATGAACAGCGGTCGCGAGGCAGGATACTTGCCCGAGGAGACCGTCTCGAAGGTCGGCGAGACGCCGTCGACGACCGCGCCCTTCAGCTTGTCGAGGTTTTCCTCGAGGAAGCTGTAGCCGAAGACGCCGACCGCATCCTTGTTCGCGCCTAACTTCTGCACGATCAGGTTGTCGTTCTCGCCGGCTTCGACGTAGGCGCCGTCTTCACGGATGCTGTCGCAGGCGCGTTTGAATCGGGGCTCGTCCTGGGTGCGCAGGCCGTCGAGCCAGGCGTACGTGCGGCAGCCGGCTTCCATGTACAACTCGGCGAACGAATCGCGCGTACCGGAGGTCGGCGGCGGACCGAGCACCTCGATCTTCACCGCGGGCAGCGACTTGTTGACGTCTTTCCAGGTCGCGTACGGGTTCGGAACCAGCGTCATGGGGTTGGCCGGATCGGGCACCGTCTTCGCCAGCGCGAGGTACACATCCTTGCGCGTGAGGTTGAGGGCGGTACCGGCCTTGCTCTGTGCGAGCACGATGCCGTCGTAGCCGACCTTCACCTCGACGACGTCCTTCACGCCGTTCTGGGCGCAGGACGCAAGCTCGGCCGGGCGAATCCGGCGCGATGCATTGGCGATGTCGGGATACTGAACAGTTCGGCCGTTGCAGAAGAGTTTGAGTCCACCGCCGGTGCCCGTGCTTTCGACCTTCGGGGTCTTGAACTTGCCGCCACGGCCGAACTGTTCGGCGACCGTGGTCGTGAACGGATAGACCGTCGACGAACCGACGATGTTGATGGAATCGCGCGCGGACTGGGCCTGCGCAATGACGCTCAGGGAGCAGATGATTCCGGTCGCGAGCGAGGAGAAGAGGAATTTGCGGGTCACTTGTATTGCCTCCGGTTGTGACGGGCGGCAATTTATGACTGCAAGGTTGCGGGATGATGACACCGGCCGGGGACATTCCTCGTTTCCTTGCAAACGGGGACGTGCCTCAAGGAGGCGCGTCCCCGTTTGCAAGGAAACGAGGAATGTCCCCTTTCATCGTATTGTCACAAAACACCTTGATGCGTCGGGCGCGGTTCCGTATAACGCGCAGCGATGTCATCCACCGTCGATCTCACGCTCGATCTGCTCGCGCGTAACTCCGTAACCCCCGCCGACCAGGGTTGCCAGGAAGTCATGACCCGCCGCCTCGCCGGGGCCGGATTCGAAATCGAAAACCTGCGCTACGGCAATGTCGACAATTTCTGGGCGACGCGCGGCAAGGGCGGCCCCGTGTTGTGTTTCGCGGGACATACCGACGTCGTTCCGACCGGCCCGCTCGAGGAGTGGAAGAGCGACCCGTTCAAACCCGCGATCCGTGACGGACTGCTGTTCGGTCGCGGCGCGGCGGACATGAAAAGTGCGCTGGCCGCGATGGTCACTGCCACCGAAGATTTCGTGAAAGCGCACCCGAAGCACAAGGGCACGATCGCCTACCTGATCACCAGCGACGAGGAAGGTCCCTCGGTCGACGGCACCAAGAAGGTGGTCGAGACGCTGCGGGAGCGCGGGCAGAAAATCGACTGGTGCATCGTCGGCGAACCGTCGAGCGAAAATGAGCTGGGCGATACGATCAAGATCGGCCGGCGCGGCTCCCTCTCCGGCCGGTTGACGGTGCATGGCGTGCAAGGCCACATCGCCTATCCGCAGCTCGCCGAAAACCCGGTGCACACTTTCGCCCCGGCGCTGGCGGAACTCACCGCCCGCACCTGGGATCAGGGCAACGAGCACTTCCAGCCCACCAGCTTCCAGATTTCGAACTTCAATGCCGGCACCGGCGCGCCGAACGTGATCCCGGGAGAGCTCAAGGCTCGCTTCAATCTGCGTTACTCACCGGTGCAGACCATCGATGGCCTCAAGACGATCGTGGAGGGCATCCTCAAGAAGCACGGCGTGCGCTTCACCCTCGAGTGGTACATCTCGGGCGAGCCGTTCTACACGCCCCCAGGCGCGCTCTCCGCCGGCGTGACGCGCGCCATCCAGGCCGAAACGGGCTTGAGCACCAAGTTCTCGACCGGCGGCGGAACCTCCGACGGCCGCTTCATCGCGCCGCTGGGCGCGCAGGTGGTCGAACTCGGCGTCATCAATGCGACCATTCACAAGGTCAACGAAAGCGTCAACGTCGCCGACATCGACCGCCTGCATCGCATCTACCTGAACACATTGAAAGAAATGCTCGCCTGACGCGATCCGCGCCACGTCGATGACCCTTTTGTGACAGCGCCGCGCTGACCCACTAAACTCCGCGTCGCAAACAGGGTCCGCGGAAAATCATCAATGAACTTCATCTCGCGTTTGATGCCTCGCGAGGGGCGTTTCTTCAGTCTGTTCGACGGTCACGCCAAGTTCATCGTTGAAGGCGCCGTGGCGCTCGCCGATGTGCTGCGGCACTACGACGACCAGGGCGATCGCGGCGCGCGCATCAAGCAGATCGAAGATGCCGAACACGGCGCCGATCGCATCACGCACGAAACCGTGCAGCTGCTGCACACGGTCTTCATCACGCCCTTCGATCGCGACGACATCCATCGCCTGATCTCGCGCATGGACGACGTGCTCGACCTCATCCAGGACACCGCCGAATCGCTGGTGTTGTACGACATCCAGAAAGTCACGCCGGAAGCGACGCAACTGGCCGAGCTGGTGCTGCGCTGCGCGGAGCGTGTTCAGACCGCGGTGGGACTCATGGCCTCCATGGCGGATGCTCCCGCCATCCTCAAGCTCTGCCAGGAAATCGACAAACTCGAATCCGAGGCCGACAAGGTGATGCGCGGCGCCATCTCCGAGCTGTTCCGCAACGAAACCGATGTTCGTCAGCTCATCAAGCTCAAGGCGGTCTACGAGTTGCTCGAATCGGCCACGGACAAGTGCCAGGACGTGGCCAACGTGATCGAAAGCGTCGTTCTCGAAAACGCCTGATCGGGCGTTTCGGTTTCATTCATGGACCTGAGCACGGTTTCCCTCTCGCTGATCCTGCTGATTGCGCTGGCGTTGGCGTTCGACTTCATGAACGGCTTTCACGACGCGGCGAATTCCATCGCGACCGTGGTGTCGACCGGCGTGCTCAAGCCGTGGCAGGCGGTTCTCTGGGCGGCGTTCTTCAACGTCGTCGCCGTGCTGTTCTTCCACCTCGGCGTGGCCGCCACCGTGGGCAAGGGCATCGTCGATCCCGCCTTCGTCGACAACCAGCTCATTTTCGGAGCGCTGGTCGGCGCCATCGTCTGGAATTTCATCACCTGGTACTACGGCATCCCATCCAGCTCTTCTCACGCGCTCATCGGCGGCATGATCGGCGCCGCGCTGGCCAAGGCCGGCACCGAGCCGCTGCTCGCGCACGGCATCATCAAGACCGCCTCCTTCATCTTCATCTCGCCGATGCTGGGCATGATCCTTGGCGCCAGCATCATGCTGCTGGTGTCGTGGCTGTTCTTCCGGCAGACGCCGAAGCGCGTCGACAAGTGGTTCCGGCGGCTGCAGCTGGTTTCCTCAGCCGCCTACAGCATGGGACACGGCGCCAACGATGCGCAGAAGACCATGGGCATCATCTGGCTGCTGCTGATCGCCAATGGATTCACCACCAAGGATCACCTGCCAACCTGGGTGGTGTTCAGCTGCTTCTTCGCCATCGGCGTCGGCACCATGTTCGGCGGCTGGCGCATCGTGAAAACCATGGGGCAGCGCATCACGAAGCTGCGGCCCGTCGGCGGGTTTGCCGCCGAGTGCGCGGGCTCGATCGCGCTGTTCCTGGCCACCTACTTCAGCATCCCCGTCTCGACGACCCACACGATCACGGGTGCGATCATCGGCGTCGGCACCACCCGCGGCACCTCGGCCGTGCGCTGGGGCGTGGCCGGAAACATCGTGATCGCGTGGATCGTGACCATTCCCGCCTCGGCCGGCATCGCGGCCGTGGCATGGTGGTTAGGCCGATTCGTGTTCTGAGCTCGGCGCCTAAGTGCGCCTGGGGATCTTGAGACCCGCGGCCACGGCCGGCCGCGCGACGAAAGCCTGCAGCACGCGCTCGACGTGCGGGAAATCCGCGTAGCCCACGATCTCGGCCGCGCCGTAGAAACCGACCAGGTTGTTCACCCACGGGAAGATCGAGATATCGGCGATCGTGTACGTGTCGCCCATCATCCAGGCGCGATTCTCGAGGTGGCCATTCAGCACGGCCAGCAGGCGCCTGGACTCGGCGACGTAACGATCGCGCGGCCGCTTGTCTTCATAGTCCTTGCCGGCGAATTTGTGGAAGAAGCCGAGCTGGCCGAACATCGGACCCACGCCCCCCATCTGGAACATCAGCCATTGAATCGTCTGGTATCGGCCCGCGGCATCTCGCGGCAGGAATTTCCCGGATTTTTCTGCCAGGTAGATGAGGATGGCGCCCGATTCGAACAACGGCAGCGGCTGTCCGTCCGGCCCATCGGGGTCGATCAACGCCGGAATCTTGTTGTTAGGGTTGAGCGACAGGAATTCCGGCGACGTCTGATCGTTGGTTTCGAAACGCACCAGGTGCGGCTCGTACGGCAGGCCGGTTTCTTCCAGCATGATCGATGCCTTCACGCCGTTCGGCGTGGGCAATGAATAGAGCTGGATGCGCTCCGGGAACTGCGCCGGCCACTTCTTCGTGATCGGAAATCCCGACAGGTCGGCCACGCTCAGTATCTGCTGCGGTATGGAGAGACCAGGTTGTTCACGATGCCGACGAGGCCGAGCGCGACGGCCATGATGAACACCCAACCCGGCATCGAGATGCCTAACCACTGCCAGTCGACATGGCCGCATTCCCCACCGCCGGTCATGACCTTGCGGATCACTTCGAGCAACGGGAACATCTGCAGCAGGTTGTCGAGCGGCGCGCCGCACGACGGCACCGTGCCGGCCGGCTGGTGCTGGATCCACACGTGTCGTCCCGCAACCCACCCTGCAGCCCCTGCCGTAATGAGGATCAGCAGCGCGTACAACGCGCTGCCGGTGGTACGCGCGCACCAACCCGAGCGCACCGATGCAGACGCGCTGGAACATGCACAGGGGGCATGGCAGAAGTCCCTGGAATTTCTCGGTGTAGATGGCGTAGCCCACCATGCCGAAGCAGACGAGAGCCCCCGCCAGGTTGATTTTTTGTCGTCGGTCCATCATGGAACCGGACTATATCGGTTGACCCGCCCTGTCGCACACGCGATTCACGGTCCCGCCGCGGCCCCTTGGGCGGGCTTTTTGGAAGTGCCCGGACGAAGGGTCCCGGCGGCCTTCAGACTCCGGAGGCGCGATCGCGCAGATCCCGCTCGACGTCTTCCAGCTTGGTATGGCGCACATCTTTCCCATGCACCATGTAGATGACGTATTCGCAGATGTTCTTGGCGTGGTCGCCGATGCGTTCGAGCGCCCGGACTATCCACATCACATCGAGCGCGCGGCGGATGCTGCGCGGATCCTCCATCATGAACGTGATGCACTGGCGCTGGATGGATTCGTATTCCTCGTCGACCACGCGATCCTGCCGCGCCACGCGCAACGCCGCGTCGGCGTCCATGCGCGCGAACGCATCGAGCGCCTGGTGAACCATCTCCGAGACGATGCGGCCGAGGTGTTTGATCTCGCGGTACTTGTCGGCCGGACGCTCCATCGTGGCGAGCCGCGAGGCGATATACCCGACCTTCTCGCCCTCGTCGCCGATGCGTTCGAGGTCCGTGATGGTCTTGATGATCGCGATGATGACCCGCAGGTCGCTGGCCGCCGGCGCACGTGTCGCGAGGATCTTCTGGCACTCCTCGTCGATCGACACTTCCATGCCATTCACCTTGAAATCGTCCCGCGCGACCGAGACCCCGAGATTGCTGTCCCCTTCGATGAGCGCAGTCACGGCGTTGGCGAGTTGCTGCTCGACCATGCCACCCATGGTGAGCACCTTGTTGCGCACGCGTTCCAGGTCTTCGTTGAAACGACGCGAAATGTGGTGGGAGAGATCGGCGGTTTCCATGGGAACCTCAGGATTCACGGCGCGAACGAAGGGCCCGCAGTTTGTTAGGAACAGATGACGATGTCATGACATCAGGCACTGGCGGCGACCCGGCGTTCGAGCACCCGCTCGCGCGGGAAGTGGCAGGTGAACGTACTGCCGCGCCCCTCGGCGCTCTCGATCTCGAGCCGTGCGCCATGGCGGTACAACGCGTGTTTGACGATGGCGAGCCCCAGGCCCGAGCCGCCGGTCTCGCGCGAGCGGCCCGGATCGACGCGATAAAAACGCTCCGTGAGTCGCGGCAGGTGTTCGGCGGAGATTCCCGGCCCTGTGTCGCGCACGGAGAAGTGTCCACCCGCCTCGTCGGTCCACCAGCGGATGTGGACGCTGCCTTCCACGGGTGTGTATTTGGCCGCGTTGTCGACCAGGTTGGAGAACGCCGACTGCACCATGGCCTCGTCGCCGATGATCGACGCTGCGGATTCGATGCTGACGTCGACCTGGCGCGGATGGTTCGGCCGCGCCAGCACGTCCTTACGCAGCAGCGCCGCCATTCCCGCGACGTCGATCGGCTGCCCCTTGATGGGCGCATCGTTCGCTTCGAAACGCGATAATTCGAGCAGGTCTTCGATGATGCGTGTCATGCGATCGGTCTGACGGCGCATCTCTCCGATCGGCCCCAGCAGTTCGCCCAGGCTCGCGTCCGCGCCGAACGTCTCGAGGTAACCCGCGACCACGGTTAGCGGCGATCGCAGTTCGTGCGACGCGTTGGCGACGAAATCCTTGCGCATTTGCTCGAGACGGACCTCGCGCGTCACATCGCGCAACATCAGCAGCCGCCGGTCCTCGCCATACGAGATGAGCTGGAACGCCACGAATCGCTCGATGCTCGCATCGATGCGCACGATCACTGGCAGTGAGTAGTTGCCGCCGCGCAGGTACTGCACGAAATCCGGCTGGCGCACGAGATTGTCGATGCGCAGTCCGAGATCGGCGCGCCGCGACAGTTCGAGCAGCTCGCCGGCCTTGCGGTTGAACCAGACGATTTCACCTTCGGGGTCGAGCATGACGACGCCATCGGGCATCGCGGCGGTCGAGCGGCGCAGCTCGCGGAACAGGCGCGTGAGGCGTTCCTTGTGGAATCGTTTGCGGCGATGCAGGCGCACCACCTGCGCGACGACATCTCCCCACAGGCCCATCGCGTCCGGCGGGTCGGCCACGCTGCGATGCTGGAGCCAGAAAGACAGCTCGCTCAATTGCCACAGGTTCCAGGCGAGATACAGGAACGCCGCGCCGCACACGCCGAGCCACAGGTAGCCGGTGAACCAGCCCACCGTCGCCCCGAATGCCAGCGTCGCCAGCAATCGCAGCGCGACGTAGACGAAGGCCTGCGTGCCCGAGTTCATCTAACTAGAGGGGGCGCGCCGAAAATCGGTAACCCGAACCGCGAACCGTCTGGATCAGGCGATCGAAGCCGTACTCTTCGAGCGCCTTGCGCAGGCGCCGGATGTGGACGTCGATGGTGCGTTCCTCGACGTAGACGTTGCCGCCCCAGACCCGGTCGAGCAGTTGCTCGCGCGTGTAGACGCGTTCGGGGTGGGTCATGAAGAACGCCAGCATGCGGTATTCGGTGGGGCCGAGCGCGACGGTACGTTCGCCCGAGCTCACGCGCTGGCTGCTCTGGTCGAGCACGAGCCCTTCGATGTCGATGCGCTCGGCACCCTCCACCGGCGACGCGCGGCGCAGGACGGCGTTGATGCGCGCCAGCAGCTCGCGCGGCGAAAACGGTTTGGTGATGTAATCGTCCGCGCCGCCTTCGAGGCCGGCGACCTTGTCACCCTCTTCCGCGCGCGCGGTCAGCATGATGATCGGCACTTCGCGGGTCTCGCGATCGCGCTTCAACGCGCGCGTGAACTCCAAGCCGCTGGTGTCGGGCAACATCCAGTCGACCAGCAACAGGTCGGGAAGTTTGTTGGCGACTTCGGCACGGCCCGAGCGGGCATCCGCGGCCTCGCGCACTTCGAAGCCCGCACGGCGCAATCCGAAGGCGATCATTTCGCGGATCGGACGCTCATCTTCGACGACCAGTATTTGTTTCGCTGACATGTTTGCTGACACGACATCCCAGGTGACGGTTTTGTGGCGTGCGCATTACAACGGCAGTCTATTGCAGTTTGATTAAACCGACGGCTCCGCGACGCGATCCCTGACATAAACCGGCAACGCGGCCTCCGGCGGCAGCAAATGGCCCGCCGCCACGAGCGGTCGCGCCAGCGCCAGCACCTCGCTGGCGCGCGGCAGGAGGTCGGGATGCACCGTGGCGCCCGCCCCGCGACAGCGTTCCGCCAGTGCCGGCCAGGCCGCCAGGCCGCGTCCCGCGGCCACCCAGGAAAGACCCGCGACCGGCTCGGGCAGCAACACGTCGGCTGCCGGGCTGACCCGCTCCTCGCCCTGCATCGTCGGCCCGGATTGGACCGCGTATCGCGCCCAGTAAACCTCGCGCATGCGGGCGTCGTTCACGACCAGGATCTGGCCCGCCGCCGGACTCATTCGAAGCACGCGCTGGGCGACCGCTGCCAGGTCGGAGATTGGCACGACCCCGATACCCGCGCCGAAGCCCAAACCCTGAGCGACGCTGGCCGCCAACCGCACTCCGGTGAACCCGCCCGGGCCGCGCCCAAACGCGATGGCATCGAGCGAACCGAGAGCGATGCCGCCTTCGGCCAATACGGCAGTGACCATGGGCAGCAGTTGCTCGGCATGTCCGCGCTCGAGTTCGAGGTAACGGTCGATGCTGCGCTCACCGATGCCGAGCGAGACCGAACAGGCCTCGGTCGCGGTATCGAGGGCGAGGATCTTCACGCGAACTCGTCGGTGAAAGGTTCGATCGTCGTTTCGACGAGCGGCTCGCGCACCATCGCGACCTTGTCGGCGGCGGTGCCGGCGATGCGACGCAGGAATTTTTCGGCGTCGCCTGCCTCTCGCGTGACCGGCATGGGCGGCAGGCTGGCGCGGAACACACGCCCGTACGGCTTGTCGACCAGTCGCGGATCGCAGATGACCACGACGCCACGATCCGTCTCGCTGCGAATCAACCGGCCGACACCTTGTTTGAGCGTGAGCGCAGCCTCGGGCAGCTGGAACTCCCGAAAGGCGTTGCCGCCGTTTGCCTTGAGATGTTCGATGCGCGCCTTGGTCAATGCGTCGTCCGGCGAGGAGAATGGCAGTTTCTCGATGATGACCAGCCGCAACGCGTCGCCCTTGACGTCCACGCCTTCCCAGAAACTCGCCGTTCCCAACAACACCGCATTGCCTGATTCCCGGAATTGGCGCAGCAGGTGTTCGCGCGGCGCCTCGCCCTGCACCAGCAGCGGATAGTCCCCGAACTCGGTCCAGCGGTCGCGCATCAACTGCGCCGCTTTCTGCAAGGCGCGATGACTCGTGAACAACACGAACGCGCCACCGGCCGACGCTTCGATCAATGGCGCAGCCAGCTCGACCACCGCGTGGGTATGGGTCGGCGCGGACGGGTCGGGCAGCTTCGGCGGTAGATAGAGCAGCGCCTGCGATTCGAAATCGAAGGGGCTGGGGATGGCGAGCGTTTCCGCCTCGTCGAGCCCGAGCCGCGAGGTGAAATGCGCGAAATCCTCGCCCACCGACAGCGTGGCCGACGTGAACACCCAGGCGGCGCGCGTGCCGTCCGCCAATCTGGAGAACCTTGCCGCGACGTCGAACGGCAACAGGCTCAGGGTGAACCCGCGCTGGGTCAGCTCGATGCTGCGCGCGCCTTCGTTGTCGTCGGCATGCGTGATCTCGTCGAGCCGTGCCGCGAGTTCGGTGGCGCGGGAAGAGCATTGTGCGACGCCGGGCTCCCGGCTCTGCTCATTCATTTCCCCGCTGAGCTCGCGCAGCGCTCGCGACAGATCCTGCGCGGCATCGGCCAGCGGCGTATCCGCGGCCAGCCAGTTGGGCCGCTGCGTGCCGCGGAAGATTTCCGCCAGCGCAGCCAGCGCCTTCTCGACCGCGCCGAGCTCGGCGGCGGCCGCGCTCGCCGGCGCGCGCACCTGCGCGAGCTCCTGGCGCGCATCGCGCACCAGCAACTCCACTTGGCGACTGCCGAAACGCGTGCCGAAGAACTGGGTGGCCAGATCGGGTATCTGGTGGGCCTCGTCGAGGATCACCGCGTCCGCCGCGCCTAACAAGTCGCCGAAGCCGTCTTCCTTGAGCGCGAGATCGGCGAGCAGCAGGTGGTGATTGACGATCACGATGTCCGATTCGATGGCCTTGCGGCGGGCGTCCATGACGTGGCAGCGGCCGACTTCGGGGCAGCGGGCACCGAGGCAATTTTCTCTCGTGGAGGTGATCTGCGGCCACAGCGGGTGCGCATCGCCGAGATCGGGGACCTCGGCCAGGTCGCCGCTGCGGGTTACCTGCGCCCAACGCTCCACGCGCGCCAGCGTGCGGTCGCGCGTACCCGTGAGACTGCGCTGCGCGCCATTCTGCTTGAGCCGGTAGGTGCACAGGTAGTTGGACCGGCCCTTGAGCAGCGCCACGCTCGCCGGTACGCCGATGGCGCCGGCTACCAGCGGAAGATCCTTGGTGAAAAGCTGATCCTGCAAGGTGCGGGTGCCGGTCGAAATCAGCTTTTCAC
>Ga0193752_1002759_pt1 | contig 12771 bp, 12 predicted proteins | sample H1c1metaG_FD_144924 | JGI IMG/M metagenome (GOLD analysis project Ga0193752, IMG submission 144924) | Soil microbial communities from a riparian zone of the East river system, Colorado, United States - H1c1 | ecosystem: Environmental > Terrestrial > Soil > Riparian zone | place: USA: East River... | reverse complement strand
CGGACGAGCTGGAGCTGCTGCTCTTCGCGCTGCCGTACCCGTCGGAATACCAGCCGCCACCCTTCAAAATGAAGTTGCCGCTGACGATTTGCCGCCGAGCTTGAGGCTTGCCGCAGAGCTCGCAAACCTTGATCGGGTCTTCAATGATGCGTTGTTCTTTTTCGAAAGATTTCCCGCATGCGTCGCAGAAGTAACTGTAGGTCGGCATAGTTAGCCCTGTTCCGCGCAACTTAAGATTGTCCGACCGCAAGTCAAGCGCCACAGACCGCTGCGGGCAAGTTCTCGCCAACCCGCGCGGTCATGGACGTCGTAGACACCCTTAGACACGTGAGACACGTGAGACACGTGAGACACGTGAGACACGCGGGGCGCTTCGAACTGCAGTGAACGTGATCGTCGCGCAGCCGCCATCGGCTGCCTCAGAGGGCGCCGTCCATGAGCGCCGCGATGCGCGCTTTCGGCGCCGCACCTACCTGCTGCCCCACGACCTGCCCACCCTTGATCATCAGCAGGGTCGGCACGCCACGAATCTGAAACTTCTGGGCGGTTGCCGGGCTCTCGTCGATGTCGACGGCCGTAACCTTGATGCGGCCTTCGTACTCCCCAGCGAGCTGGTTCACGAGCGGCGCGATGGCACGGCACGGCTGGCACCAGGTGGCCGAGAAGTCGACCAAGACCGGGATATCCGACGACAGCACTTCGGACTCGAAGTTCAAGTCGTTGACCGGGATCACCTTTTCACCACTCATTGCCGACATCTCCTCATGGATGGGTGTGCTTTACGCACTCGATAGAACCTAGTTTCGCCAATGGACACTGTCAATGAGCACAGGTCAGTGGTTTCCCCCGGCTTTTCAGCGCTGTGCTAAAGTCGATGGTCCTTCCTCGGGAGTCGGAGGCTAGCGCCGGTTATGCGTGCCAATCGCATGTTCTTTCCCCAAGAGGCCCTGGACGGCTGGCTCGAGGCCGGCCGGGTCAATCTCGACGGAGACGTGCTCGGCATCCCGAACGGCCCGAGTTTCAGGCTGACGAGCGGCGTAGTGTTCCGCCAGGAAGTCGCGTCGGGTGACGACGGGCTGGGTTTGGTTGGGAAAGCAAAGACCGTCGAGGAGGTCATCGCGTTGAGCGGCGAGCTGCTGACGGGTTCGGTGCTGATCGGCGACCACGCCTACGAAGTGACGGACGGGTTTCTCGCGGAGCTGGTCGATGCAGCTCACGGCGGCGAGGCGCTGGCGGCGGTCCGCCTGCTGGCAGGAGTCGGGTGAGCACGTGTTGGACGAAACGCCAATCTTCGGGGTGACCGTGGCGGCCTACGCCGTCGCGACGTTGCTGTTCTTCGAGTTCCTACGCACCGGCAGCGCGCGGGTCGAGCGTTGGGCGACAGGCTCGCTCGGCGGTGCCATCCTCGCGCACCTCGCCTACCTCGTCGTCGACTATCGGATCGCCGGGCGCACGCCGCTCGAGACCACACACGAGACGCTCGCGGCGCTGTCGTTGCTGATCACGGTTTCGTTCCTCGCGACGATGCGTCGCCACCGGCTGCCCGTACTCGGCGCATTCATCACGCCGGTCTCGCTGCTTTTGTTTCTCGCCGCGTCGCTCGGTCGTCAAGATGCCGTTGTCCCGGAGGGGGTGCGTTCCATCCTTCTTCCCATTCACATCGCCGTGAACGTGCTCGGCCTCGCTGCCTTTGCCCTCGCGTTTGCATTGGCGCTCGCGTACGTGATCCAAGAGCAGTTGCTACGCCGCCGTCAGGTCGGCGGCTTGTTCCAGCGGCTGCCACCGCTCGACGTGCTCGATTCACTCAGCTTTCGATTCGTCACGGTCGGCTTTCCGCTCTTCACGCTCGGCGTAGTGACGGGCAGCATTTGGGCAGCCAGGCTCGGCAACGTGCTCGGCTTCAGTACGGGGCAAGGCTTTGCGCTACTCGCTTGGGTGTTCTTCGCGTGCGTGTTGTTCTCGCGTGCGGCCGGTGGCTGGCGCGGCCGGCGCGCGGCGATCGGTACTGTGCTCGGGTTCGTGTGTGCGATGGCAGCTGTCGGCGGCTATGTATTGCGGGACGTCGGAGGCAGTTGAGTGACGAGCAAGCTTCTCGTCTTCGGGGTGTCATACCGGACTGCCCCGCTCGCTCTGCGCGAGCGGCTCGCCGTCGGCGCAGAGCGCGTCGTTGCGGACCTGCGGTCGCTGATGCAGCACGCGGGCCTGCAGGAAGGTGTGCTGCTCTCGACGTGTAACCGCGTCGAAGTGGTCGCGTCGACGGACACACCGGAAGCCGCAGTGGGCAGCGCCCTCGCGTACTTCAACGGCCGAGTCGCGCCGGACAAGATGGATGGCAGCGTCTACCGCTACCTCGGTCGCGATGCGGCGCGGCACCTGTTTCGCGTCGCGTCCGGTCTCGATTCGATGGTGCTCGGCGAGCCGCAGATCCTCGGCCAAGTGAAAGAGGCCTTCTCGCTCGCACTCGGCGCAGGCACGGTCGGCTCGCTGTTGAACCGTTCGTTCGAGCGCAGCTTCGGTGTCGCGAAACGCGTGCGCAACGAGACTGCGGTCGCTGCCGGCAACGTCAGCGTCAGCTCGATCGCGTGTGACCTCGCGGAAAACATCTTCGGTGATCTGAAAGATCGACGGATCTTGTTGATCGGCGCCGGCAAGATGAGCGAAGTCGCCGCGCGCTCGCTCACGTCTCGAGGCGCGCGTTTGTTCGTCGTAAATCGCAGCCCCGAGCGCGCGCAAGCACTCGCTCAAGCGTGCGGGGGTGTGCCGCGCCCGCTCGAAGCGCTCGCGACCGAGCTCGCGGAAGCGGACGTCGTGATCTCGTCGACTGCCAAGCAAGACTTCGTGATCACACACGAGCTGATGCAGGGTGTGTGCAAGATGCGGCGCTTCCGGCCGCTGTTCATCATCGACATCGCGGTGCCGCGCGACGTCGACCCGCGCGTCGACTCACTGCGCAACGTGTTTTTGTACGACATGGACGACCTGCAGAAGGTCTCCCGCGAGAACCTCGCGACGCGCGAGCGTGCGGTGCACGAGGCCGAGCACCTGATCGAGCTCGAGTTGGACGAGCTCGAGAAGTGGGCGAAGTCGGTCGAGCTCACGCCGACGATCGTCGCATTGCGCGAGCGCGTCAGGGGTATATTGCGCGGCGAGCTCGACAAGACTTTCCCGAAGCTCGGCCTCGCCGAAACCGAACGGCAGAAGCTCGAGGTGATGTGCGAAGCGATGGTGAACAAGTTGCTCCACCAGCCGCTCACGGAGCTCAAGCACAGCGCGTCGAGTCACGACGGCTCGGCGTTGGTCGAAGCGGTGCAACGCCTGTTCAAGCTCGAAGACAAGGTGCGGATGTCGTCCGCGAGCCAAGTCGCACGCGCGGAAGGCGAGCTCGCTTCCGACGCGAAACGGTCTTGAGCACTAGCTGCGCGGGGCCGAACGCGGGTCGCGCTTGGCCGCTGCAACCAGCTGCTGCGCCGCGACGATCAGCTCGCGAGCACCGCGCGAGAGCAGTGTTTCCGCGACCTCTTTTGCGAGCCGCAACGCGTTCGGTGGGAGGTCTGCGTTCGGACTGAGCCACACGTCGCTCGACGCGCGCACTTGCTCGCCGCCGTCGGCTGCGCCGACCCAACCTTCGAAGTGCAGGCGTGTGCCGCTGTCGAGCAGGCGCGCGTGCCCCGCGAGTGGAGTATGGCAATCGCCGCCCAACGCAGACAAGAACGCGCGCTCGGCAGTCACGCACGCGTTTGATTCCGCGTGGTCGATCTTGGCGAGGAGCGCGAGCGTCGCGGTGTCGTCGCCGCGTGCCTCGATCGCGAGCGCGCCTTGGCCCACGGCCGGCACTGACAGCTCGACCGGCATCGGCCAGAGCGGCCGATCGAACAACCCGAGGCGGCGAAGCCCTGCCGCCGCGAGCACGATCGCCCGGTAGTCGCCCGCCGCGAGCTTCTTCAGGCGCGTGTCGACGTTGCCGCGCAACAACGCGTATTCGAGGTCGTTGCGCTGGCGTCCGAGCTGCAAGCTGCGCCGCAGCGAGTTCGTCCCGATCTTCGAGCCGACTTCGAGGTCGTCGAGCGCCAAACCTTCCGCCGTGACCAGCACGTCGCGTGGATCTTCGCGCTCCGGGATCGCGCCCAGCACGAGCCCTTCCGCGAGATCGGCCGGCACGTCTTTCATCGAGTGCACTGCCAGCTCGGCGCGGCCATCGAGCAGTAGCTGCTCGACTTCGGTCACGAACAAACCTTTGCCGCCGATCTCCGACAGCGAGACGTTTTGAATCCGGTCGCCTTGCGTGACGACTTCGACGAGCTCGACTTCGAGCCCCGGCGACTTTGCTTGCAGTTGCGCGGCGACCCAGCGTGATTGCACGAGCGCGAGCGCACTTCGACGTGTGGCGAGACGGACCTTCATGGCGACCGGGCTATAGCACAGCCCCAGCGGGAACGTGCATGGCCCGCTAAGAGCTCGCGGCGGCCTCGTCGCGTCGGCGGGCGTGCTCGAGCAGCGCGAACGATGTCGGCAGACCCAACTGATCTTCCGCCGTCACCTCCGTGCTCGACAGCTCGAAGCGACCGCGCTCCCACTCCAAGATGTGAAAGAAGCGCTCGAGCCCCTTCAAGTGCGTGAGCCGGGCATCCAGGTCGATGCGCATTACAGCGCCGTCTTTCAAGTGCAACGTCGCCTTCTCACCTTCGCGGGCGAGCGAAACCACGGCCGTTCGCCGCTCCATCTCGGCGAATGCGAGCAGGCTGCTGATCGGCACCTTCGACAAGTCGCCGCGCATCCCGTTCGAGACACCTTCGTCTGCGTCTTGCGCGCGCTCGATCACACGCTCGACCCGTGCGATGAGCTCGACCGACGTGAACGGCTTCGCGACGTAGTCGTCGACGCCCAGCGCGTAGCCACGTAACCGCTGTTCGTCGTTCTGCAGATCGGTCAAGAACACGACCGGCGTCCGCCGCAAGGTCGGCCGCGCGCGGACCATGCGCAGCAGTTGCCAGCCATCCATGCCCGGCATCGTCACGTCACTCAAGATCAGCGAGGGCTGATGTTTGAGCGCAGCGCTCAGGCCTTCGAAGCCATTGGCTGCAGTCATCACTTCGAAGCCGGCGTCGCGCATCGCTTGCGCCGCCTTCTCGCGGTAGCTGTTGTCGTCGTCGACGACGAGCACGCGCAAGCCGCTCATCCAGCGCCGTGAAGTCGGCTCGTTTCGCGAGTTCGTCGCTTCATCCAAGTACTGCGCGAGCTGCTCGTTTGCTTGTTTGCCCCAGACGTCGAGGAACTGGAGCCGCATGCCGGCCGGCCGACGCCCCTCTTCACCCGCTTCGACGGACTCGACGCGCGCGAGCCCGGTGAGCGGAGGTGCGTCTTCCGAAAGTCGGATGTTCAGCGTGACGACGGTTCCAACCGGCAACGCATCATTGGTCGCGAGAAATACACGCGACAGCTCGACATCGATGCTCTGCGCCTCGCGCGCCCGCCCCGTCACGGGGTTCGTCTCCCACTCGGCACTCTCGACCCGCAACGCCGCAGGCTTCGCTTTCGCGAGCGGTCCAGAAGGCGAGTCGACGTCCACGCTCTAAGCGTAGGGGACAACCCAACGCATGACTAGCTCATCTATGGCCCCGCGCGAGGCGCGCGTGCAGTCGTCAATTGGACGTCAGTATGCGCTGTATCCCACGCGCGGAGTGCGACAGCAGCGCTTCGCGTGCGACTCCGCCGCCGACGGATGCGAGGAACAACGGTTCACCGAAGCAATCGATCGCACGCACCGCGACGTCGTGCAGGTTCGATGCGTCGGGGGAGATCTGGTGCGGAGCTCCGCGCGCGAGCAGCGGCGCGACCGCCCCGAGCTCTTCACACAAGCCGTTTTCGCCTGACCAGGCCACGAGCACTCCTTGGCTATCGGTCAAAGCGAGGGCAGTCATTCTGCCGCGTTTACGCGTACTCTCCAGCTGATACCGTAGCGCGGTGGAAGAATGGTTACTGCGTTGTTTGCGACGCTCGGGAGATTGAATGCTGGTCATGCGGGCGACCTTGATGTAGGGCAAAGTAGGAACTAAATGGTCATGGCTGGAGCTTACGACGTCAATATTTCCGTATCCGACTCGGCGAACCCGGTTCCGCCGGAAGTCGATTCGCCGCGTTTGACCGATGGAGGCCCCGCGCCCGCGGACCTCGGCAAAGTCCTCGCCGCGCACCGGATCGTGGTTTGTGTCGGCTCTGGAGGCGTCGGGAAGACGACTACGTCGGCTGCGCTCGCAGTGCACGCCGCATCGACCGGCCGCCGCGTCTTGTGCCTGACGATCGATCCGGCAAAGCGGTTGGCGCAAAGCCTCGGGCTCGACGAGCTTCACGGCAGCGAGCAAGCGGTCGCACCCGAGTTGTTCGCCGAGTACGGCTTACCGCTGCGCGGATCGCTGTCGGCGATGATGCTCGACATGAAGCACACGTTCGACGACCTCATCGCCGGGCATGCGTCTTCGCCCGAGCAGCGCGATCGCATCCTCGGCAATCGCCTGTACCAGTACGTGTCGACGTCGCTCGCCGGCACGCAGGAGTACATGGCGATGGAGAAGTTGCACGCAGTGCGGCACGATGAACGCTTCGATTTGATCGTGCTCGACACTCCGCCCACCACGAACGCGTTGGACTTCTTGGATGCGCCTCAAAAGCTCGTGGGCGCGATCGATTCGCCCGTGATGCGTTGGTTCGTCGAGCAACTCGAGAGCGCGTCAGGTTTCGGCATCATGGGCCGCGGCGCCGCGTTTGTGCTCAAGGGGCTCGGTCGCTTCACCGGGATGGAGTTCCTGCAGAACGTCGGTCAGTTCGTGACGGAGCTGAACAGCTTGTTCGGCGGCTTTCGCGAGCGCGCAAAGTCGGTCTACGAGGACTTGAAAGGCAAGGAAGTCGCGTTCGTGATCGTGACGAGCCCGTCGCCGCTCACCGTCGCTGAAGCGATCTACTTCACGCGCAAGCTGCGCGAGTACGGGATCGAGCCAAAGGCGATGGTCGTCAATCGCGTGCACGCGGCGCCGGAAGTCGGTGCGGCCGACCCAGAGGAGCTTCGCGAGGAGCTCGCGCAGTTTTTGACCGCACGTGGATTTGCGAACAATCCGGATACGCTGCTTCGCGGGTTGGAGAGTGCGACCGAAGATGCGCTCACGATGGCACGGCGCGATCTGCAGGGGCTCAAGCGTTTGCGCAAGAGCGTCGGCGACGACTTGCCGTACGTGGAAGTGCCCGCGTTCGACCGAGACGTGCACGAGCTCGGCTCGCTCGCGCGGTTGTCCGACTATCTGGTGAGCTCGCAGTAACAGGGAGGCTCGATGAGCGCTGGGGAGGACTTCGTCGCGTTGGTATTGGCTGCAGGACAAGGCAAGCGGATGCGGAGCCGCTTGCCGAAGGTCGTTCATCCACTGCTCGGGCGTCCGATGCTGTGTTACCCGGTGGATGCCGCACTCGCTGCGGGCGCGAGCCAAGTCGTGTGTGTGATCGGGCACGGTGCGGATGAAGTGTCGCGAGTGCTCGCGCAGCGCTACGGCGAGCGCGTGCGGACTGCACTTCAGGCGGAGCAACGCGGCACCGGCGATGCCGCGCGCTGCGGGCAAGCGCTCGTGCCGGAGTTTCAGGGTTACCTCGTGATCTTGTACGGCGACAGTGCGTTGATCACGTCGCACGCATTGCGATCGCTGCTCGATCACGCGCGCGCCGAGTCCGCTGCAGTCGCGCTACTGACGTCGACGTTGTCGGATGCGACTGGCTACGGTCGCATCATTCGCGACGCGCACGGCGCCATTACGCGGATTCAAGAGCAGAAGGACTGCTCGCAAGCGGAAGCTGCGATTCAAGAGTTCAATCCGGGCGTGTACGCGATTCGGGCGAGCTTCTTTCGCGATGCGATCACTCGTCTGACGCCGAACAACGCGCAAGGCGAGCTGTATTTGACCGACCTCGTCGCGCTCGCCGCTGAGAGCGGCAAGTCGGCAGGTGCGAGCGGCGGTGTGGCTGGACTTCCGTGGGACGTCGCCGAGCTTCACGGCGTGAACGATCGGGAAGAGCTCGCGGAGCGCGAGAAGGACTTGGCGCTACGCATCGCGCGCGAGCACATGGAGCGGGGCGTGACCCTGCGCGACCCGGCTCGCGTTCGGATCGAGCCTGGCGTCACGATCGAGCCGGATGCGGTGATCGGCGTCGATGTCGAGTTGCGTGGAACGACTCACATCGCCACCGGTGCGACGATCGACGTCGGCTGCGTGCTGATCGACACCGACGTAGGGGAGGGCGCGCAGCTCTTGCCGTACTGCGTGTCGACCCAGAGTGTGATCGGCGGAGGCTCTCGCGTCGGGCCGTTCTCGCACTTGCGCCCCGGCAGCGAGCTCGATCGCGACGTGCACATCGGGAACTTCGTCGAGACCAAAGCGACGAAAGTCGGGCAGGGCAGCAAAGCCAACCACCTCGCTTACCTCGGCAACGGCGTGATCGGGCGCGGCGTGAACGTCGGCGCGGGCACGATTTTTTGCAACTACGACGGCTACAACAAGTTCACGACGACGCTCGAAGACGGCTCGTTCATCGGCAGTGACTCGCAGCTGATCGCGCCGGTCACGATCGGAAAAAACGCGTACGTCGGCACGGGGTCGACGATCTCGCAAGACGTGCCGGAAGACGCGCTCGCGATCGGGCGCGCGCGGCAAGTGAACAAGCCAGGCCTCGGCGCGAAGCTGCGCGCGCGCTTGAAGGCGATGAAAGAGGCGGCGAAGAAGAAGTAGTAGTGCGGTTCTAACTAACGCTTGGCCGCAGCGTCGCGATCCTTTCAATCTTTTTTCTTCGTGCTGAGCGCTGACCTGAGGCTGCTCGATTAGTCGATTCGGCTTCGCTTCGCACTGGCCTGCAGTTGTTTGCCGCACTAGTGTCGCTGACTGAATGGTTGCGATCGGTGCCCGTTCGTTGCTCGCTACCGTAGCCACTTTGCAGTTGCGTGCATTGCGCAGCTGGTCTCAGCCGACGCAGCGTGCGACTTGCTGGATCGCGATGGCACTTTGCATCGCGTCGCTGGGTCGCGTCGTGGTCCACGCGCAGACGATCGAGCCTCCACACGTGTTGTCGCTGCCGGAGCTGACGGTTCCGGAAGGTGTCACGCTGCCCGAACAAGGCCTCGTGGAAGCGACTATCTCGGTGGCTATCGATGGTCACGCAAGCGTCGAGGCTTGTCTCGCCGCAACCGAGATCTGTGCATTGGTTCGCGACGCGATCGAACACGCGCAATTCGAACCGGCGCGGCGCGATGGCCAGCCGATCGCCGCGCGCGTGAGCATCGCATTGCGGGTCGCGGAACCAGCGCCGCCAGCGGCTGCTGGCAACGCTCCCCCTGCCACTCCGAGCAACGCCGCACCGACTTCATCCGGCGCTGCGGTAACGACCGCACCGGCCGGCGCCGCGCCCGCGGAATCAGCGCCAGCTGCACCCGTGGCGAGCCCTGCGGTCCACGACATTCCGGCCGATGGTTCGCCACCCAAAGCTGCAACCCGACTCGGTTCGCGCGGCGACTACGGTGCTCAAGCACGCGCGCAACAACTCCACGCACCGGGGATGCGGCGGCTCGAGCTCGCTGAGATGCGCGATCTTCCCGGCGCCTTCGGCGATCCGTTTCGCGCGGTAGAAGCACTTCCCGGCATCGTGCCGGTACTCTCCGGCTTGCCGTATTTCTTCGTACGCGGCTCGCCGCCCGCCGGAACACTCTACTTCTACGACGACATCCCAGTTCCGACTCTCTACCACTTGGCCGTCGGCCCCGCGGTGATTCACCCGCGCATGGTCGGGCCGATCCGCTTGTATTCGGGCGTCGCGCCCGCGCGTTACGGCCGGCTCACCGGCGGCGTCGTCGTAGGCGAAGGGCCCGCGCCTGCCGATGGCGAGACCCATGCGGAAGCCGAGCTGCGTCTGCTCGACGTCTCCGGCTACCTGCAGACCCAAGGCCTCGGCGGCGACGTCACCGCCGCGGTCCGCTACGGATACCCCGCGCTGCTCCTGACGATCTTCAGTCCACAAGTCAGCCTGGCGTATTGGGACTATCAGTTTCGTTACGCTGCGAAGCTCTCCTCGATCGACCGCTTCGAGCTCGTCGCGCTCGGCAGCTACGACTCGTTCTCCGTCGCCGACGAAGCCGATCAAGCGATCTCGATCACGTTCCATCGGCTCGAGCCGCGTCTGATCCGCCGTGTCGGCAAAGACGAGTTCGGCGCTGCACTGCTGTTCGGCTGGGAGCAGTCCGCGTTGGGTTCAGGCTTTCAGCTTCAAGCATCGCGGCTCGCACCGCGGTTGTGGTTCGAGCACCGCTTCACCAGTCGCTCACGGCTGCGATTGTCCGCAGACATGCAGGGCGTGTCAGGACACTTCTCGAGCACCGGCAACACCGATATCGCGCGAGAGTCTCGCAATTCATTGCTCGGCGACGTCCCTGCCCGCAGCTTGTGGGGCGCACAAGCGGAGCTCACGTTGCGGCCGTGGACCGCGCTCGAGCTGCAGCTCGGTGCGCGCAGCGATGCGTGGGTGCAAGGCTCGGGTGCCGAGGCCGTCCTCGATCCGAGGTTGCGCGTGATCCTCCACGCGTCCGAAGAGTTCGACGTACACGTCGCGGCGGGCGTCGTGCACCAACCTGCCGTGTTTTTCGTGCCGCTGCCGGGTATCGCAGACCTCGCAAATGATCGCGGCTTACAGACGGCGTTGCAAAGCGAAGCAGGGGTCGGCTGGGACACTCCGCTCGACTTTCGCGCCGAGCTCCAGTTCTTTTTGCACGGCTACCAGAACCTCGTCTTCACCGACACGCTGTTGCTCGGCGACTCGTTCGACATGATCTGTAAGAACATCGACTGCATGGGGGCGCGTGTCCCCTCGCGGATCGACGGCCTTTCGTACGGGCTCGAAGTGTTTCTCAGGCGGCCGATCACGGAGGCGCTCTCGGGTTTCGTGTCGTACACCGTGGCTTGGTCCGCGATCGATCGAATCGCCGGTCTTCCGTACACACCGACGTGGGATGTTCGCCACGTCGCGAACGTCGTGTTGCAGTGGCAGATCGGCGCGGGTTTCTCCGCCGGGCTGCGCTGGTTCTTCCGCTCGGGCAAAGTACAAGGAGGTTTCAGCGTGAGCGATACGTTGCAACTCGCCCGGGACGAACATCGGCTGCCCTATTTCACGCGACTCGATCTCGAAGTGGCGTACCAATGGAAAACCTTCTGGGGTCGAATGCGCGTTGCACTCGAGTGGTTCAACGCGACGCTCAGTCGCGAGCCCCAAGACCTCTCGTGTGAAGGTGTGCCTCGCGCTTGCCACGTGCGCTACTTGCCTGCGATCTTTTTCCCCAACCTGAGCGTGCGCGGTGAACACTGAATTTCGACGCCGCTCCCGGTTTCGCGCGTTGATCTTCGGCGTCGCGATCGTCGCGTGCAGCTCCTCGCAAGCGCGTGTAGGTTGCTCGCCGAGCTTGACGTGCTCGCTGAATGACGCGCGGTTCGGGCCGCCGCTGCTCCCCGATGCGGGGCCTCGTGCGTGTGAGCCGCGACGTCGGTGTCCCGCGAAGCAGATCAGCGCTGGGGCCGAACACACGTGTGCAGTCACGGTTACGGGGGAAGTGTTTTGTTGGGGGTCGGCCGCAGACGGTCGTTTGGGAGAAGATCAAATGCCCGGTCCGGATGCGGCGTTCGATCAGCCTGCGGATGCGGGGTTCGACTTTGGGCAGTTCACGCTCGCGCTCGAACACGCGGACCAAGTTGCAGCAGGTGCCGCTCACAGCTGCGCGATCACCGAAGCCGGCGCGGTCGTATGTTGGGGGCAGAACACACGCGGCCAAGTGGCTGCGGACCTGCCGGACGAAGTCGTCGCCATTCCGCACCGCGTGATCGCGCAGGCTGCGCGTCAACTGGATGCCGGAGCTCAGCATACGTGTGCACTGCTCTCGCACGGCGTTTTTTGTTGGGGGAGCGGCCAGTACGGTCAAGTCGGACGCGAAGTTGCGGATCGTGCGTTTCCTCCGGCGCTCGTTCCGGGAACCGAACGTGCAGTCGCAGTCGCAACCGGCACTCGGCACAGCTGCGCGCTGATGGACGACGGTACCGTGCTCTGTTGGGGAGAGTTGATCGACGAAGCGACGAACGAGCCGACGCCCACCGCCGAAGCGACGCCCGTACCCGGCCTGACCGACGCAACACTCATCGCAGCTGGTGGCGGCCAGAGCTGCGCGGCGCGCCCGAGCGAGGTGGTGTGTTGGGGTAACAACATCTCCGGTCAACTCGGCGATGGCACCACGGAATCGAGTGCGCTACCGAAAGCCGTGCCCGAGCTCGCGGGTGCGCTGCATCTTGCAGCGGGTGGCGGCGAATTCGACGGGCAGTTGGTCGGACATACCTGCGCGGTCGATCGCGACTTCAATGTGTTGTGTTGGGGTCGGAATGACGAGGGCCAGCTCGGTGACGGCACGACTGAGAGCAGCCTGAAGCCCGTGATCGTGCTCGCCCGGGAGGACCGCGACGATGAAGCGTTTTTGAATGACGTGGGCGAAATCGATTTGGGCGCTGCTCACAGCTGTGCCCGCGACAACGATGGTCCGATCGTGTGTTGGGGCGACGATCGAGAAGGTCAGATCGGACGGCGCCAGCGCGACGAGTCGGTTCTGCCCGGCCGCGCGGTGCGAGTCGCACGTTTCGGTCGCTCAGATTAGTCGAGAGTCGAAATCATGACTGAGTCAATGTGGTCGGTGCGCTAGGGCAGCATTTGCAGCGTCGC
>Ga0193752_1002758_pt1 | contig 12772 bp, 12 predicted proteins | sample H1c1metaG_FD_144924 | JGI IMG/M metagenome (GOLD analysis project Ga0193752, IMG submission 144924) | Soil microbial communities from a riparian zone of the East river system, Colorado, United States - H1c1 | ecosystem: Environmental > Terrestrial > Soil > Riparian zone | place: USA: East River... | reverse complement strand
AACAGGTGTCTTGCGTGTGCGGCTCAGGCGATGGCCAGTGGCAACTGCAAGACACCTGTTGCATGGGCGACTGGTCGAACCTGTGCAGCTCGACCGCCGTCCAAAAGTGCGGCGCCAGCGAGACCTGCTTCTGAGGCGCTACGTGATGTCGTCTTCGGTGCCGAGCTGCTTGTCGGGGCCGGCCGAGGTGACGAGCGGCTCCGTGTCATCGCACGCGATCTCGAACGGCGTGCCCCACGGGTCCTTCGAAGTCGTGCTCGCCGACATGATCTGTTTGTCGATCAGCGCTTGAACGTCGGGGCAAGAGCCGAATTCGATCTGATATGCGACGACCATTTGCCGGATCGTCGCGGCGTCCGTTTTGGCCTGCTGGATCTGTTGTCGCCGGTAGACCGGCATCACGGCGAAACCAGCCGCGACTGCGACCATCGCCATGATCACCATCACGATCATGACCTCGATCAGCGTCATGCCGGACAACTGCTTGCGTTGACGTCTGCGTGCGCGCCGTCGGCGCCGAGCAATGCGATGCATAGATAGCTCCTTGTGTTCGCGGGGAACGCGAACGGAGCGATCCGAGATTCCGAGAGCGACAAAGTGTCGCGCGCTCGCACGCAGCATGTCAGCGCGTCAGCGCGCCGACGAACCGCTAGGCGATGCGAACCGGCTTGGCGACGCGGATCGGTGAGCCGACGGCGACCAACGCGCTGCGCGGCGGCGCCGCCAGCGGCGCGCAAAACGCTTCGCCGTACACCGCGCCACCGTCGAGATCGAGCGCCGCGTGCTGCACCGCGTGCACGTCCCAGGGCTCATGCTCGACGCGGTACTCGAGCGTGCCGCCGGCGCGCTGCGTCGCGTAGCCGTAGTAGTGCTCGGCGATGAACTCTTCCTCGCTGCCTTCAGCGAGCGGTCGCGCTGCGCCATGCGTGGTCGCGCTCAGCGCATGCGAGCGGCCGTGCGCATCGAACGCGTAGCTGTACCGGTGATCATCGCCGACCGGCTCCACCTGCGAGCGCATCGGGTGCGCGAAGTAGTTCTCGTTGTAGAGCGTGCGCGCTGCCCATGCGACCGCGCGATGCGGGACGATCTCCTTCACGAACACCACGCCGCGGCGGGTGATGTCGGCGAGCGCGCGCACGTAGAAGCGCAGGTTCACCTCGTCGAAGTCGCGGTAGCCGGGAATAGCGGCGCCGAGCACCGTGGTCTTGAGAAAGCGAAAGCCGACCATGCTGACCAGCGCGCGGCCCTGGAAGAGATCGAGCTCCGTGCCCTTCGGGACGCGCGGCAAGAGCACCTCCGCCGGCACCTCGTAGTTCAGCATCACGAGCGAACGCCACTCAGCCGAGAGGAACGTGCCTGCCATGACGCATGCGTAGGGTCAGCGGCCCGCTGCGCGCAACTGGCGGCGGCCGAGCCCTACGGAACCGTGATCCAAAGCTCGGCGCTGCCGCGGTTGTTGCGGGCGTCGGTGGCGCGGATCGAGATCACGTGGCGACCGCTGTCGAGCTTCGGCAGCTGAAGCGCAAACGGCTCTTCGCTCGTGTCGAGCAGGTCGTCCGCGGGATAGAACGGCTCGTAGTCGCCGTTGTCGATCGCGCGCTCGAGCTTGGTGATCGGGCCGGGCACGTCGCGGGCGACGCCGCGGATCCGGCCGCCTTCCAGCTTGAGGCCTTCGACCAGCGGCTTCTTGTTGTCGATCAAGAACGGCTCGGACTCGAGCGTGGTCTTGAGCAAGCCGTCCGCGGGGCTCTCGAGCTCGTCGCTCGCCTCGACCGCAACCCGGTAATACCCGTCCGGGATCGACTCGGTTTCCCAGTCGTAACTGGTCTTGGTGTGGATATCGCTGTCACGCAGGATGCTCCTGCCGCGCGCTTCGCCTTCGGGTCGGAACGACAAGCGGTAGCGCAGCTTGTCGCCGTCCGGGTTATCGACCTTCCACTCCAGCGTGTAGATGCTGGTCGGCTCGCTCGCGCCCTCTTTGCCGACCTTGGGCTTGGCCGTGACCTCTTGCACTTGGCCCGCTTGGTTGAGCGGCAAGTAGTACGCGGTCACCGCGTACAGCTCGGTCGCCGGATCCTTGGTGATGTTGAGCTTGGCGCGGATCTGCAGAAAGCGCGCTGCCGGGCTGCGGATCGGGCCCGGCTTGTCGAGCTCGCTCGACCACTCGCTCCAGCTCGCGTTGGGCTTATCGGTGTTGCCGGATCGGGTTTGCAGATGCAGCGCGCCGCGGCCGCGGAAGGACAGCTCGCCGAAGCGCGACAAGAACTGCGCGTCGAGCACCTTGCTCGTCCACAGCGAGTCGCCGCCCTTGGGCAACACGCGATAGGCAGCACCGGCATCGGCGGTCACGAACACCGGATGCTCGGCGCGCAGATCGAGCGCGAGCACTTGGCGTTCATCGACGTCGATCCAGAGCGCGCTACGACCGTCGGCTTGCACGCGATGGATCTGGCCTTCCTTGCCGGTCGCGGCGTAGATCGCGCCGCTGGCCGCATCGGCCCACTGCACCGCGGTCAGGTGCCCTTGGTCGGAGGTGAACAGCTTGCGCGAGCGTGCGCCCGGCGTGACGACCCACAGCTGGCCCTTGCCCGGCTTCTGCTCGTCCTTGGGCGCTTCGGTCTTGTCCTCGGTCTTCTTGTCGTCTTTGATGTCGGGCTTCTTGGCGGCGCTCGTCGGCTTCGGGAAGTTGTTGGCGGCGACCGCGATCTGCGTGCCTTGGATCGCCAGTGCGGTGATCTCGTTGCCTTCGAAGTCGAACACGACCTCGGCCTTGCTCGGCGAGGTCAGCTTCACGAGCAACGCTTCGTCGCTCGTGCCGGCGTACAGCGTGCCGTCGTCGGCCAGCGCGAGCGACATGATGTGGCTGGCCTCGCTGTCGTAGAACACGTCGGCCTTGGCTTGCGCGGCCTTGCCGCCGAGCGCGATCGCGAACACTTTGCCCTCGGGGCCAGTCGCCGCGTACAGCAGCTTCTTCTTGGCGTCGAGCGCGAGCGCGGCGACGTGCTCCGCGCCCGGCAGCGCGATCAGCTCGCGCGCTTTCACCGGCGCCTGTGCGCCGGCGCTGGCCGCGTTGTCGATCGCGAAAATCTTGCCCTTGGGCAACGTGCCTGCGTACAGCGTGCCCGCCGCGTCGAGCGCGAGCGCGGACACGACCAGTGCGCCGGTCTCGGCGACCACCTTGGCGACGTCGCCGGTCAGCTTCCAGATCTTGCCGTCATTGCCGGTGCCGATGAACGCGCTGCCGTCCTTCAACACGAGCACGCTGCGCGCGATCTGCGTGCTGTCGAGCGCGATCCGGCGCGTCTGCACGCTGGCGACGACCGAGCCGGTCGAGAGCACAGCGGTGCCTTCGAGCTTGCCGTCCGAGAGCACGCTGGCGCTGTCGAGCGAGAAGTAGCGGGTACCGACCGCATGCGCGGCGGTCGCGGCGGCGAGCACTGATAGTGATGCGAAAGCCCAAGTACGTAGCTTCATAATCTTCTATCTACCGAAGCGGCTCGGCTCGGACTTCGAGCTTCACGCGCGCTGAGCCGACGACGACCGCGCCGAGCGGCAGCTCTTTGCGTACGTGCGTGGCGAAGGTCGTCGGCGAGTCGCTGCCGCCGCTGTCTTGCAGCGTGTCGAGCAGCGAGCCGGGGAGGTTGCGCACCACGTGCCCGCGCAGCGACATGCCTTGCGACGGCAGCTTGGTCGAGGCAACGAGCGAGGTCGCCGGGTAACCCTCTTTGATGTTGGCGATGATCTGATCGAGGTCGTCGGCGCGCGGCTGCTCGATCCGCACCGTGTTGCCGGCCTCAAGCTCGATCTCCACCTTCTCGCCGGCGGCGCTCATCGGGATCGCCACGCTCACGATCTTGGTCTCGTCGGGCTGCGCGAAGCGGCGCAGCGTGACGCAGCCGGCGCGACCGCGTCGACGATGGTCACTACACCGCGGCCGTAGCGCACGGTCAGGTCGACCTCGATCCGCTCGATGCGCGCCTGCTCGAACGGGTTGATGTACACCGCGCCCACGACATCGAACGCGCGCAGCTGGCCGACCGCCATCGGTGAGCTGATGCCTGCCGGCGTATAGCCAAAATCCGTTATCTCGTGCGCACCGTGACCGGCCACGAAGACCTTGGTCTTGGCCTCGAACACCGCATCGGTCTGCTCGGCGGCGGTCGCGCTGAGCGCGTTCAGGATCGCCGAGAAGCCGAGCATCGGCGTGAGCAGCCGGTGGCTGGCCAGCTCCATGTTCCACTCCGTCTTCGGCGCACCGGCCACGCCGTGCACGCGCACGGTCATCGGCACGGTCGCAGGCGTGAGCGTGGTGTCGATCACGATCGCGGCTTGCCGATCGTGGATCATCGTGCCGAGCGACGAGCGTACTTCGCCGATCTTGAACGAGCGCTGCTCGCTGGCCAGGATGTGCAGGATGCGCGCGGTCGCGGTGGGCAGCGCGGGCTGACCGGCATTCATCATCGGGTGACCGAACGCGACCAGGCGCGTGCCGGCGACGTGCGTGACCGTGCCGATCGAGGTGGCTTGCAGGTCGCCGCGGATCAGCTGCACGCCGATCGCACCGCCATCGACGAAGCGATCGGCAGGTGCGCCTTTGGCAGCGGCACCCGCGGCGCCGCCCGCGCTGGCTTCGACCGCGGGCATACCGAAGCGCGTGAGCTCGGCGTCCAGCATGTCGACCACGCGCTCATCGAAGCCGGAGAGCATGAGCGGCGTCGCGGCGGCCGACAGGCGCGGCATGCTGTCGCTGCGCGCCGGTGCGCCAAAGCCGTGCTGCTCGGCGTGGGCGCGCAGCGCGCTGAACGGATCGCCGGACGTGCCAGCTTGCTGCTGCTGCTGCGCGGCGTACAGCGCCGTGTTCTCGCGCACCCGCGCGCGCGCGTGCTGCTGCTTGGCGGCCTGCTTGTTCGCTGCGCTCGAGGCGACCGGAATGCCGAGCGCGTCCCAGATGCTCGGATCGACCGCGCGCGTCAGCTCGGCGAGCATGCTCGCGATCGGCGTCACGCCTGCGACCGGCTCCTTGCCGAACATCCAGCCATACGCGTATGCGCCGGCCAGCTTGCCGTCCAAATAGATCGGGCTGCCGCTCATCCCGCCGACGACCATCGCCTTGTCGAGGATCGGGTGCGGCGTGCGGACCAAGATCAGGTCTTGGCTCGGCCGGAAGTTCTTGAGGACGTCGATCACCTCGACATCGAAGCGCTCGGGCGTCACGCCGCGAAACACCGTCAGGCCGTAGCCCTTCATGCCGGGCTTGATCGAAGCTACGTCGATGGTTGTGGAAGCGCTGTGCGCAAGGCCCACGAGGAGCAGCAAGCACGCGCCGATGACCGGCAACAGGAGAAGGGACCGCAAGGTTGCCGGAGTCTACTGGTTGCCAGAGCTTACTGCAGCAGGCTGCTCAACGTCTCGCCGCTGAAGGGGCGCGCCACGTGCTCGAGGACCGTCGAGGCCGACAGCTCCTCCATGTGCTCGGGCGGCGTCATGATCACGACGCGGGCGTGGGGCCGGGTGCCCAACAGGTCCGCGACCACGGCCAGCGCCGAGCGCTCGACCAGCTCATGCGCGAGCAGCACCAGGTCGACCGGGAACGCCCGCATGAACGCGCGAGCGCCATCGAGGCTGCTCGTGCCGATCGCGCGGTGGCCGCGCACGGTGACGAGGCGCGCCAGGCGCGCTTGCTGATCGGGGCTCGGCTCGACGACGAGCACGGCACGACCTGGACCGTCGGCAAGGCCTTGCAGCGCGCGCTGAACTTCTGCTCCGCCGCGCGCTATGTCGCGTTCTTCCGCCACGTGTCCCCTTGCCTTCAATCGACCGAAACGTGCGAGCTAAACCCCCCGCCCAGCTCGCCTGTTCCGTTGGTTCCGGATCGCCCTCACCGGGCCAACCGACCTCCTAGAATGCACACCAAGTCTGCTTCGGCAACGAAGGTCACCACGATGTCGGAAAACGAGTGAGACGGTGTGGGTAAGCAGTTTGCAGTGTATGAAGCGACTATTCGCCCCTCGTATGGGGTTCGTTACGGCGACCGCAATGGGCCAACCTCGCAACTTGCCAAAGCTATCGGCGAATGGTCTGGTTCCGGCCGCTCCGATGGCGCGCCTCTTCCAGCATGCCCCACTTGGGTCCGGTCCCCGCAGCAATGGGATGACGCTGATCCTCACCAGCGCGGCAACAGCGCTTCTGCTCAGCGCATGTCAGGACCCGCCGGCGCGGGAATGGCGACCTGAGGATCATGGCCACGCGCAGCTACCGCCCGGCACCGATGGCCGCGCCGCGCCCGCCGCGGACAGCGAGCCGGTGAGCGCCGAAGAGGCCGAAGCGCGTGCCACGCTCGCGCTGTGGAATGTCACCTGCTCGACATGTCACGCCCGCGACGGCCGCGGCGGCGGTCCCGGGTTGCCGCCTGGCGCCAAGGTGCCGGACATGACCGACGCGGCGTTCGGCGGTGGGAGGAGCGACGAGCAGCTGGCGGCGGTGATCCGCGACGGCAAAGGGATGATGCCGGCGTTCGGGCCGCAGCTCGGCGCGGAAGGCGTCGCGGCGATGGTCGCGCACGTGCGCAAGCTGTCGGCGGCAGCAGCGCCTGCGAAGCAAGACGCGCCTGCGCCGTAAGCGAGAGCCGTATGCGCGCTGCTTGGCTTTTCAGCGCCGTCGCCACGCTCGCGATCGCTGCAAGCTCCGCGTGCGCGCAGACGGCGCCGGCAGCAAACGGCTTTCACTTCGCGCAGCACGATGTGGTGTCGTTCGGCGCCAACGAAGGCGGCTTCACCAACGCCAGCATCGGCGCGCGCATCGACTACGCGGTGATGCCGGCGCTGCGTGTAGGGCTCGAGATCGCGTACGCCAACCTCGAGGCGGCTCCGGAGCGCGCGCACAGCGTGCTGGCGCTGGCGCAATTCGAGGCGCGCGCGACGCTTAGCGAAAGATGGTCAGTGCCCGCACGCGTCGCGCTCGGCCACCTCGCGAGCAACGGGCCGGTGCTGCGGCTTGCGAGCGGCATCGCATGCAAGCTCGCCTCGCGCTTGGAGGTGGTGCTCGAGGTCGCACCGACCTTCTTCACTACGCGCGACGGCGTCTATCCAGCGGTCGGCCCCGGGCTCGAGCTCAGCTTTCGCCTGTAGCGCGGTCCGCATTGCCGTACGCGTCTGGACGGGCGTTAGCGCTGTTCGCGTTCCGGAAACAGCGAGGGCGCATGCATTGCTGCACGCGCCCCCGCCGGACTGCTGCTAGCTAAGTCAGTGGACGCGGCCGATGCCGAAGCGGATGAAGTTGTCCGAAGCATGCGGGACGGGACGGGACGACCCGACCCGGGTTGAACCCAAGTGTAACTCGCGGTTGCCGGGACGACCCGACCCGGGTTGAACCCAAGTGTAACTCGCAGCGCGCGCGGCAGTGCAGTCGAAGAACGCTTGGAGACAGAGGTCGGGACGACCCGACCCGGGTTGAACCCAAGTGTAACTCGCAGCGCGCGCGACAGTGCAGTCGAAGAACGCTTGGACGAAGGTCACACGCGAAGAAGCGTTCGGAAGGACGTGCGAACAAGCACGTTCCGCGTCCGAAACAAGGCTGCCTTTGCGTTGTCGAGCCGCATCACCAACGCCAGCGCGCGACGCAACGCGCAGCCATCCGTTCGTACCGTCCTCCTAAACGGCGATGATCAGCACTGGTTGCGCGCTGATCGCTAGGACGTAGCTATGGCCGCGGCGTGCACAACTCGCATCGACCATGTCCCCAATGGAAAGCAAACGCTTCGCAAGCCTCGTCGCCATTGCTCGAGCGCAGCATGGTACGCGCGTCTGAACGCTCGCAGCGCGACAACGGCTTCGAAAAACGCTTCCTTCTGGCGCTTGCCCACGGCGAACTGTGGATTGCGACCACGCAGCGGTTCCCAGCTCTTCGCACGGCTATACGGAGAGCTCTTGCGAACACGATCGGCTCCAACAAATGCCCAACCTTTGCTATCCACGTCGATGCGTGCCTGACGCTCGTGCTCAGCAAGCTCATTAGCGACGGCGCATCGAATCTCGTCCTCGGTCATATTGCCTACGCGGGGCATAGAAAGCTTAAGCTCTACTTCAGGCGGCCAAAGAGGATTGTTTTCGTCGAAGTAGAATGCGGGGCGCTTGGCTCGAAGCGTCGCGCGACCCAGTTGTTGGGGAATGGTGATTACGCCCGGCCAATCCTTGGCATAGCGAACCAGTCCTGCAGCTACCGGATTCGCGATGGCGTAGCCGAGCTTCTCGAGAATTGCCTCCGGTGTTCGAAGCTCGACGACGGAGGGGCGCTCGTGGTCCCAAACTGCTCCTTCCCACTTGCGCAGCACTTTGACGCCGAGCGCAAACGACCGATGAAGCTCACGCAAGAAAACTGGCAGCGTTCCGCGACTGTCGGTTAGGACGAGGTGCTCGTGCGTCGACATCAAGACGACTGCGTGAACGAGAATCCCGTGACGCTCGGCGAGAACGCCGAGGGCGTAGAGATAGAGCTGGTTGAGATCGGGCTCGGGTCGAAAGAGGTGAGTGCGTCGTAGGCTGCGGCGAGTGACGAGGACTGTCATGCCGGGCCGAACACATCGTGGTTGAGTCATACGGTGCGCACATGCTCGAAACATTCCGTATGCTCGACGCTGCAATATCGACGAGTTAGCCAACTCGCGATGGCGTATCGGCGTTAGCCACGCTGTCCACGCCAACCCGGGACGGTTTGTTGAGCCACGCGCGACAGCGTCTGCCTGCAGTCGGACCCAGCCTCGAGCTCGGTTTTCGGTTGTGATGGGCGGGCGCGGACTTGCCGGCCGTGGCGCGGGTGCCTATTCTTACCGGTAGGAGTACGACCATGCGCATTACATCGAAGGGCCAAGTCACAATCCCGCAGGACATTCGGGATCGGTTCGGCTTTCTGCCCGAGACGGAAGTGGAGTTCCGCGTCGAAGGCAGTGCGGTTCGACTCGTGAAAATCAAGGCCTCGCGGGGCACTGGCCGCGGGGAAGGCGTCGTGAGCCGGTTGCGCGGGACTTCAAATGTAAAGATGAGCACGGACGAAATCCTTGCTCTGACGAGAAAGTAGTCACGTGCTGGCGCCCGTCCTCGTCGACACCAACGTCATTCTAGATGTCGCGACAAACGACCCACGTTGGTTGGACTGGTCGGCGCGTGCTCTAGAGAGCGCGGCTGATAACTGCACCTTGGTGGTCAATCCGATCATCTATGCGGAGGTCTCGATCGGCTACAAAACGATTGAGGACCTGGAGCAGCGCCTTCCTGCGAGCATCTTTCGACGCGACGCGCTTCCTTACGAAGCGGCCTTCCTCGCGGGGAAAGCGTTCCTGAAGTACCGCAAGCGCGGTGGCAGCAAGAAGGTGCCACTTCCTGACTTCTATATCGGGGCGCACGCGGCGATCGCGGGCTTCCGCTTGCTCACGCGAGACGCGGCGCGCTACCGAACGTACTTTCCAACCGTGGAATTGATTGCTCCCGGTTGAACGTTGCGGCTTCCGCAAGCAGCGAGGGCGCATGCGTTGCTGCACGCGCCCTCGCTGGACTGCTGCAACCTAAGGTCAGTGGACGCGGCCGATGCCGAAGCGGATGAAGTTGTCCGCGGGCGCGGCGGTGCGTGCGCCCGTACGTGGCGCGGCGAGCAAAGCTTCCGCTTCGCCGCACACCAGGCGCTCGAGGTCGTCGTTGCGGCGACCTAGGTCGTTGAGCGTGCGCGGCTCGCCGGTGACCGGGTCGGATACGACTGTGCCGGTCAAGAACGGCGACAGCGACGATTGCTCGCCTTCGAAGCGCGGGAAGACCTGCAAGAAGCTCGTGTTGGTCTCCTCGGAGGAGTGGCAGCCGTTGCACGTGTTCAGCGAGAACTTGTGACGGGCTTCGGAGCTCACGCCGCTGGGGATCCACGCGATGAGGTTGTTGAACGAGTTGCCGCCGAGGAACGGCGCGCCCTGGAACAGCTCGGGCACGTCGTGGCGCTCAGCGATGATCGCCGCTTCATTTTGGTTGATGAAGTCGGTGACCATTTGGGTGTTGGAGTCCATGAAGCTGGTGTCCGGCGTGAGCTTGTCGGTCGAAGGCACCAGCATGTTGTTCGCGCCGAAGTTGAACTCGCGCAGCTCCCACACGAACGACAGCGCGATCTCGTTGCTGCGCAGCTGGTTGAGCGCGCTGCCGTTGGGGCGGCTGGGCATAGCGCCACGGAGCGTGAAGTCATCGGTGATGGCTTGCAGCGCGGCGTTGTACTGATCGCTCGGAAACGGCAGCTCGCTGAGCGCGTGCCAGCGCTCCGCCCAGACGAGCACCTCGCCTTCGGTCGTCGCAGGCAGCGCGTACTCGAGGATCATCGTGAACTCGAGCACCTTTCCGTCGCCGAGCACACCGAACACGAACCGGCCTTCGCCCGCTTGGCCCTTGCTCAGGTCGCGCAGGTCGAGGCGGTTCACGATTGCGAGCAGCCGGAGCGGCGCGCGATTCAGGTCGAGCTGGCCGTTCGAAAGCCGCGGCCAGCTGTTCAAGACGATGTCTTGCATCGCCGGGCGCGCGGGGATGTCGAAGGTATTGACGGTCTGGTCGGTGAGCCAGCTCGTGAACACCTGCTCGGCGAGCACCGGCGCGAGCGCAGGCGTAGGCGCGAGCTCGCGCAGCAAGTTTCCGAACGTCCAGACGCCGGTGCTCGGGTTGGTCGGATCGTCGAAGGTGGTGCGGACCGGGTCGTCCACGACCGAGACGTTGCGGATCATCAGCTCGCGGCTGGTGCGGACGAAGCAGCCTTCAGGCGCGTTGAGCGTAAACTCGACCGAGAGCTGCTGCGCATCCATGTCGGTGAACACGAAGAATGGGATCTCGTGCGTGCCGGGCTCGGCGTCGGTGGAGCCGGTGACGAACAGGCCGACCGTGCGCGTGCCGCCGGGCGGCAGCTCCTCGAATTGGTCGTCGGTGGCGACCGAAATGCCTTCTTCGAAGGAGGCCGGGCTCACGAACGGGAACTGCGGGAAGCAGCCGCCCACGTCCTTGTTGGTGAGCGTGATGTCGTAGCGGAACGTGACGTCGGGATCGACCGGGCCGCTCGCGAGCGGCGAGACCGACACGTCGATGCCGCCGGGAATGCATGACAGCTCGCGGAAGATGTCCGGCGAGATGTCCGGGCTCATCGATACGAACACGCGATCGATCGAGCCGTTGATGAAGTCCTCCGCGATGTTGTTGCCGATGCGGATCGGCAGCTCGCGATCGCGAACGGTGCCGCGCGCCGCGACCTGACCGAACTGCTCGCCGTTGACGAACAGGCGCACGAAGCGGCCATCGAACATGCCGCCGACGTGTGTCCAGCGATTGCGACGCAGCGGCGCGCGCGTGGTCACGATACCGCGACCCTGCACGTCGACGCTGAACACGACATCACCCCGATCGATGAACAACTCGAAGGGTGTACGGTTCGGACCTCTTTTGTTGACAATTGCGCCGCGCTGGTTCTGAGATGGATTTACCCAGACGCCGACCGCGACGCGATCGACGATATTAAACATAGGGTCTTCCGGCACTTGGACTAGATCAGTGCGCTCATCGAATTTGACCGCGAGGCCCTCGATGCCCGCCACGCAGCGCGAGCCGCGCGTGCGCGTCGCGTCGTTGGCGTTGCCGGACGAATCGATCAGCACGAGGCCGTTGCCTTGGCCGCAATCATCGAAGAGATAGTCGCCTGCGACGAACGTGCTCGGGCCTGGTGCGCCACCCTCGCCGCCCATGCCGCCAACCATCCCCGCGAACCCGCCGATACCACCGCTGCCGCCCGTCATACCGCCCGCGCCCGCCGGACCTGTGCCCGCAGCACCGCCCGCACCGCCGGGCGCGCCGCCGGTCATGCCGCCCGCACCGCCGGCGCTCATGCCCGAAGCGCCGCCCATTCCTGCCGTTGCAGCTGGAGGCTCGAGCGACGAAGACTTCTGCCCGAGCGTCTCCTGCTCAGCTTGCGTTGTGCACCCAACGCCCACCCATCCAAGTATGGATACGACACTCAAATATTTAATAGATCGCTGCTTATATCGATGCATAGCTGGTACCCCTCCGGTCTGACTCATCGACTAGCCGCCACGTGCAGCGGCTAGAACACAGCACTCATCGGCCGTATGCGTTGGTGTTCCGCTGTGCGGGAGGCAGTTGCTCGCTTGCGTCACGAACGTTGTGAAGCGAGCACATGCGATGGCGCGCACGCGTGCTCACGCACGAGCTCGCGTGCCGAGCTGTGCCAACGACCCCCTGAATGCGTTGCCCACGAGCACGCGCTGCAAACTGCAGACCGCGCTCACTGAGCTACAAGTCGTCGTGACGTACGAACGTACGTTGGCGATCTTACGAAGAGCGTGTCAGCGAGCTGCGGTTACGCTCAGCGACCGGCGTCGTCCGTGCTCGGATCCGGATCGCTCGTGCTGGCGTCCTCTTCTGGAGGCACGCTCATCAGCACGATCGGGATGCTGCAGAACTCGTCGCTCGGGTCGCCGAGCACCTCGGCTTGGCCGTCCTGAAACTCGGCTTTCGTGGTGCAGCGGTAGCCTTCGTCGTTGCGGCAGTCGTCGTCCTGCTCGCAGCTCGCCATGCAGTACGTCGCGGCGATCCGCTCGAGGCCCGGGCGGAACTTCACGCACACGGACTCCTCGGGGCAGGTGCCACGCTCGCAACCCACGATCGTGCAGTAGCCCCCGGGCTGCGTGCGGTCGCACTGGCGGCTGCCTTGCGACGAGCAGTCGAGCGCGGTCTCGCACTCGTCGCCGATC
>Ga0193752_1002757_pt1 | contig 12773 bp, 4 predicted proteins | sample H1c1metaG_FD_144924 | JGI IMG/M metagenome (GOLD analysis project Ga0193752, IMG submission 144924) | Soil microbial communities from a riparian zone of the East river system, Colorado, United States - H1c1 | ecosystem: Environmental > Terrestrial > Soil > Riparian zone | place: USA: East River... | reverse complement strand
CCCCCACGCCGAGCGCGAGCCCGAGGAAGGCGGCTTCCAGCGGGAGGTCGGCCGCCGTGAGCGCCATCTCGGTGCCGACGAGGTGGTTGAAGAGGGGGAGCCCGAGCCGGACGAGCCCCAGCGCGATCCCGCCCGCGGCGAGCGCCAGCAGCACGCTCTCGGCGAGGAACTGCCGCGCGAGCTGGCCGCGCCGCGCGCCGAGCGTCTTGCGGACGCCCACCTCGCGCGCCCGGTCGGCGCTGCGGGCCGTGGCGAGGTTGACGTAGTTGACGCACGCCAGCAGCAGGATGAGCCCGGCGACGGCCGCGAAGATCTGGATGCGGGCGATGGGGTTGGCCGCCTCCTCGTTCAGGAACGGGTCGCCCATCCCGTAGAGGTGGATGCGGGTGATGGGCTGGGCGCGGAAGGTGTCCTCGGCGTACTCCGTCCCTTCGAGCGCGCTCGCCATCGCGCGGGGCGCCGCCGCCAGCGTCGCGGCGAGGTCGCCCCCGGGCCGGAGGGTGAAGAAGATGAGGGTGGAGGAGATGTTGTAGGACTCCACCTGATCCGGGTCGTCCGCCGCCAGCGTCGCCGTGCTGACGAGGGCGCGGGGGCGGAACTGGGTCGTCGGGGGCACGTCGGCCATGACGCCCGTCACGCGGGTGGGCTCACCGTCCACGTCGATCGTCTCGCCCAGCGCCTCGCCGTCGCCGAAGTAGGTGCGGGCCAACGCCTCGTTGAGGACGATGGTGTGGGGCTCGTTGAGCGCCGTCGCCGCGTCGCCTTCGAGCAGCGGGTAGGTGAAGACCTGGAAGACCGAGGGGTCGGCGTAGAAAAGCTCCTCCTGGTAGGCGTTGAGGTCGGCGTGGCGGAGGCGGGCGCGGAGGCCACGGAGCCGCGTGACGTGCTCCACGTCGGGGAGCGCCTCGGCGAAGGCCGGACCGAGGGGGGCGGGATGGATGAAGCTGGTCCGCGCCGAGCCCCAGTGGACGCCGTGCGTCTGGAGGAGGTAGGTCCGGTCGGCGTTGGCGTGGACCCGCTCGAAGCTCGTTTCGTAGCGGACGAACAGGAGGATGATCCCGCACGCCGCGAGCCCCAGCGCGAGGCCCGCCACGTTGATGAAGGCGTACGCCCGCTGGCGGCGGAGCCGCCGGAACGCGAGGAGGAGGTGGTTGCGGATCATAGGTCTTAGGTCTTAGGTCTTAGGTCTTTGGGCTTGGGACTTCGATCTTGGATCTTTGATCTTGGATCTTTGATCTTTGGGAATACCTCCGGGCCCACCACGCATTTCCAAAGATCAAAGATCAAAGACCAAAGATCTCCGAACCCGGTCACTCCGACCGCAGCGCCTTCACGGGGTCGGCCGTAGCGGCGCGGAGGGCGTGGACGGAGGTGGCGGCGAGGGCGGCGGCGAAGGCGAGCGCACCCGCCGCGACGAACAGCCCCGGCCCCAGTTCGACGCGGTACGCGAACCCCTCCAGCCACCGGCTCATCGCCCAGTAGGCGAGCGGGGCCGCCAGCAGGAAGGCGAGGCCGACGAGCTTGAGGAAGTCGCGCGAGAGCAGCGCCACGATGGCGGGCACGCTCGCCCCGAGCACCTTCCGCACGCCGATCTCCTTCGTCCGCTGCTGGGCGGCGAAAGCGGCCAGCCCGACGAGCCCCAGCACGGCGACGAGCACGGCCAGCCCGGTGAACGTGGCGAACACCCGCGCGAGCCGGGCCTCCTCGGCGTACTGCCGCGCGAACACCTCGTCGAGGAAGTGGAACTCGACGGGGGAGCCCGGGAAGAACGCCTCCCACGTGCGGCGGGCGTGGGCGATCACGGCGGCGGCGTCGGCGCCGCGCAGGCGGAACGCGACGGTGGGCTCCATCGGCCCGCCGAGCCCGAGCATGATCGGGCCGATGGGCTGCTGGAGGCCGTGCTGGTGGAAGTCGCGCACGACGCCCACGACGACGCCGTCCGGCTTCCCGGAGCCGGGCGACGTGAACGCGCGGCCGACGGCCTCGGCGGGGGTCCACCCGGCCAGGCGGGCCGCCGTCTCGTTGATGACGACGGCCGTCTCCGCGTCGGTCGCCAGGGCGGGGTCGAAGTCGCGCCCGGCCACGACATCGAGGCCGAGGGTGCGGACGTAGCCGGCCTCGACGGGCACGTACTCCAGCGAGATGCTCTCGCCGTCGGGGAAGCCCTCGGGGAAGCTGACCTGGCCCTGCCAGCCGCCCTGGCCGGGGAAGCCGAAGGCGCTCGTCACGCGCTCGACGGCGGGGCCGGCGGCGAGGGCCTGGCGGAAGGCGTCGGCGCGCGCGGCGAGTTCGTTGCGGGGCGCGCGGCGGGCGTCGAGCAGGAGCACCTGCTCCTCGTTGAACCCGGGGCTCTGCCCCCGCATGTAGCCGAGCTGACGGAAGACGACGAGGGTGCCGACGAGCAGCACGCACGTCACGGCGAACTGGAACACGACGAGCCCCTGCCGCAGCCGCGCGCCGCGCCCCCCCGCCGTGAAGCGGCCCCGCAGCACCTCCATGGGGCGGAAGCCGGAGAGCACCAGCGCCGGGTAGGCGCCCGCCAGCAGGCCGACGCCCAGCGTGAGCGCGGCGAGGGCGAGCACGGAGGGCAGGCTGAAGAGGTCGGCGGGCGTGAACGCGCGCGCCGTCAGCCGGTCGAACCAGGGGAGCGCCGCGTACGCGAGGCCGGCCGCGAGCAGCCCGGCGCCGACGGCCATCAGGGCCGACTCGGCGAGGAACTGCCGCACGAGGGCGCCGCGCCCCGAGCCGACGGCCTTCCGCACGCCCACCTCCTTCGCGCGCTCGACGCTCCGGGCCGTGGCGAGGTTGACGAAGTTGACGGCGGCCAGCAGCAGGAGGAACACGCCGATGGCGCTCAGGAGCAGCACGGTGGAGCGCGCGCCCGAGCGCCCGAGGGGGTTTCCGAGGGGGGAGAAGTAGACATCGCCGAGCGGCTCCAGGCCGAGGCGGAAGTCGGTCCCGAGGGCGCGCAGCGGCTCGCCCGCACGCTCCATCGGCAGGTCGTGGATCTTGGCGGCGAACGCGGCGGGGTCGGTGCCCGGCCGCAGCCGGACGTAGTTGACGACGTTGAGGTTGAGCCAGCCCTCAGCGAACTCGCTCGCGATCCACTCGGGGTCCCGCGCGCCGAGCGTGCTGAAGGAGGTGAAGGCGGCGGCGCGGACGTGCGACCGGCGCGGCACCCGGACGACGCCGGTCACGGTGAACGTGAGGGAGTCGTCGAGGACGAGCGCGCGGCCCAGCGCCCCGGCGTCGCCGTAGAGGGCGCGGGCGAGGGAGTCGGAGAGGACGACGGAGTACGGGGCGTCGAGGGCCGTCGCCGGCGTCCCCTCGACGAAGGGGAACGGGAAGACCTCAAAGAAGGCGCCGTCGGCGTTCAGCGTCCGCTCGTAGAGGCGCTCGCCGCCGTGGGTGAGGACGAAGGTGGGGCTGGTGCGGACGTACGTGACGTGCTCCACCTCGGGGTACTCGGCGGCGATGATGCGGCCGTAGGGCCACCCGACGGCGCTGCTGTGGTTCTCGCCCACGAGCCGGAAGACGCGGTCGCCGCCGGGCAGGCCGCGGTCGACGCCCGTCTCGTCGCGGACGAAGAGGGTGATGAGGAGGGCGGCGGCGAGCCCCACGGCCAGCCCCGCCACGTTGAGCGCGGTGAGCCCCTTACGGCGCCGGAGCGCGCGGACGGCGATGCGGAGGTGGTGCATGGGGAGGCGCCTTCGGCGCCGACCGCGGACCGCAGACCGCGGACCGCCGTTCGGCAGTGGAGAGCGAGAGGGGCGTGCTTTTTTGGTTTGGGGGTCGGGCTCAGCCCGCATGCTTACGTGCCTACGTGCTCACGTGCATTTGTCTGCGGTCTGCGGTCTGCGGTCGGCGGTCCCCGGTCCGCTCACTCCGAACGGAGTGCGCGGACCGGGTCGGCCGTGGCGGCGCGGAGGGCGTGGACGGAGGTGGCGACGAGGGCGACGGCGAGGGCGAGCGCGCCCGCGGCGATGAACAGCCAGGGCCCCAGGTCGACGTGGTAGGCGTAGCCCGTCAGCCAGCGGTTCATGAGCCACCAGGCCACGGGGGCGGCCACCACAAACCCCACGATGACGAGGCGCGCGAGGTCCTTCGAGAGCAGCGCGACGAGGCTCGCCACGCTGGCGCCGAGCACCTTGCGGACCCCCACCTCCTTCGTGCGCTGCGCCGCCGTGAGCGCGGCCAGACCAAAAAGGCCGAGGGCGGCGACGAACACGGCCAGCAGCGCGGCCATCCCGACGATCCGGCCCAGCCGGGCCTCCTCGCGATACTGCTGCCCGAGCGCTTCGTCGAGGAACTCGTACTCGAAGGGGCGCTCCGGCGCCGCCCGCGCGAACGCCCGCTCGACGGCGGCCATCGCGGCCGGGAGCGGGCCCGCGCCGAGGCGCACCACCACGTCCATCGTCGGGCTCGTCGAGAACCCGATGCTGTTGACGGCATAGAGCATCGAGTCCATCTCCGTGAACAGCGCGGCAGGCTCGATCTCGTCGCGGAGCGACTGGTAGTGGAAGTCGTCCGTCACCCCCGCGACGACGTAGCGGTCCAGCGGCTCCGGGAGCGGGCGCCCGACGGGGTCTTCGCCGAGGCCGAAGGCCGCCACGAAGGCACGGTTGACGACGACCTGCCGCGCCGCCGTCGAGGGCGCGTCGGCGAAGCCGGGCCCCTCTACCAGGGGGATCTCCATCGTGGCGAGGTAGTCCGGCGCGACGGCGTTGAAGCGGAACTCGTGCATGGGGCCGCCCTCGCGGTCCTCGTAGCCGGCCTGCCCCCACGACCCCATCGGCAGCGCGGCGCCGGTCACGGCGGCGACGGCGGGCTCGGCCTCCAGCGCCTCGCGGAAGGGCGCCAGCGCCTCCAGGCTGTCCGACCCGGCGACGACGTTCTCCATCACGACGATGCGGCCCGGCTCGTAGCCGAGCTGCTCGTTCTGGAGGTAGCGGAGTTGGCTCGCCATCACGAGCGTGCTCGCCACGAGCCCGATGGAGAGGGCGAACTGCACGGCCACCAGCCCGCGCTGCACGCCGCCGCCGGAGCCCAGCCGGAGCCGCCCACGCAGCGTCTCGGTGGGCTGGAAGCGCGAGAGCACGAGGGCCGGGTAGGCCCCGGCGACGAGCGCCACGACGAGGCCGATGCCCGCGAGCAGGAGGAGGGTGCTGCCGTCAAGGCGGAACGGGATGACCTGCTCGGCGAGCGTGCTGAAGAGCGGGCGCCCCAGGAACGCGAGGCCCAGCCCCGCGACGACGGCGACGAGCGTGAGCAGCGCGGCCTCGCCCCAGAACTGCCCCATGAGCTGGCTCCGGTGCGCGCCGAGCGCCTTGCGGACGCCCACCTCGCGGGCGCGGTCGAGGCTCCGCCCCAGCGCCAGCGTGGTGAAGTTGATGGAGGCGACGAGCAGCAGGAGCGCGGCGATCCCGCCCAGGATCAGCAGCATCTGCGGGTCCCGAACCGCCACCGTGCCCCGCGGCATGTCGGGGTTGAGGTGGATGTCGAGGAAGTTCTGGAGCCCGACGGTGTACGCCCCCTCGTGCTCGGGGAGCGCCGCGTTGATCGCCGGGGGGAACTTGGCCGTGAGTTCGTCGGGGTCCGTGCCCTCGCGCAGCAGCACGTAGGTCTCGCCCGAGATCGAGAACCACTGCTCCATCTCCTCCGCCCGCAACGGCCCCGTCAGGGCCAGCGCGTACGGGATCACCGCGTCGAAGCCGAGGCCCGACGCCTGGGGCACCCGCACGACGGCCGTCACGACCGCGTCAAGGTCCCGGTCGGCCACGTGGACCACGATGGCTTCGCCCACGGGGTCGTCCGTCCCGAAGAGGCGGGTGGCGGCCGAGTCGGTGAGGACGATGCCGTCCGGCCGCGCGAGCGCCGTGGCGGGGCTGCCCGCGAGGAAGGGGAAGGAGAAGATCTCGAAGAACGCCGGGTCGGCGAAGGCCACGTACTCGGCGAAGGCGTCGGTCCCCCGGCGCAGCTCGGCCGTGCGCGGCTCGAAGCGCGTCATCGCCTCGACCTCGGGGAAGCCCTCCTGGAGCACCGGCCCGAGCGGGCGCGGCGTCATGGTGTTCGTCATGTCCTGCGCGCCGGTCACCTGGTGGACCCACGGCCGGTAGATCCGCTCGCCGCGTTCGTGGAAACGGTCGAAGGCGAGTTCGTTGCGGACGAATAGCCCCACCAGCAGCGCCCCGGCGATGCCGACGGCGAGGCCGAGGACGTTGATGACGGCGTAGCCGCGCGACCGGCGCAGGCTGCGGATGGCGACGACGAGGTAGTTGCGGAGCATCGGGCCGGGGAGGAGAACACCCCGCCTCACTCAACCCCGGTGCCAACCCGCCAAACCGCGCGCTACCAACGTTCTACGCCTCCGCAGGTGTGCGCCCACGCACACCCGGTGGGCGGGGCCGCGCACTGAGGCGGCTTCGCCGCCTGACCGCCGACGGCCGACCGCCGACCGCCGTTGAGTAGGGTGGGGGGTGATCGGGTCGTATGCCGTTCGGTTTGCCGTAGGGGCGACGCGCTGCGTCGCCCTCGCTGGGACCGGCGGGGTGCCCTTACGAGCGTGTGCGCCAGATCCACGGAGGGCGACGCAGCACGTCGCCCCTACGGGCTGATGGGTCTCCATCCTCCGCAGTCCGGCGGCGGTCCGCGGTCGGCCGTCGGCGGTCAGCGCCGCAGGCGCTACTCGTACCGCAGCGCGTCCACGGGGTCGGCGCGGTCGGCGCGCCAGGCCTGTGAGCCCACGGCCAGCAGCGCCAGCCCGACGACGAGAAGCACGCCCGCGATGAAGGGGGCGGGGCTGAGCGTGATGCGCTGGGCGAAGAGGCCGAGCCACGTCCGGCTGAGCAGCCACGTCGCCGGGACGGCCACCGCCACGGCGATGCCGAGCAGGACGACGAACTCGCGCGAGAGCAGCAGCACCACGTCCATCGTCCGCGCCCCGAGCGTCTTGCGGATGCCGACCTCCTTCGTCCGGCGCCGGGTGGTGTAGGCGGCCAGCGAGAGCAGGCCGAGGAAGGCGATGACGAGGGCGAGGGTGGCGATGAAGCCCACCACACGCTGCACGTCGCTGAAGATGATGTTGGTGGGCTCACCCGCCACCTGCGCGGCGAGGACGTCCGTCCGGACGGGCCGGGCCGACCCCAGCGTGGGCCACCGCCGCGCGAGGGCGGCACGGACGCGCGCCTCGTCGCCGGGGCGGACGCGGAGCAGCGCCCACTGGAAGTCGGCCGGGGTGTAGGTGAGGACGACGGGCGAGACCTCCTGCCCGCCGGGGTTCGTCTGGTAGTCGCGCACGACGCCCGCCACGGTCACGCGCGTGCTGTCGCCCAGCACGATCTCCTGCCCGACGGCCGCGCGGGCGTCGCCGAGCCCGAGGGGGGCCAGCGCCGTCTCGTTGAGGAGCACGGCGTCGCCACCGGCCGTCCCGGCTTCGGGCGAGAGGTTGCGGCCCGCCACGAGGTCGAGGCCCAGCGCACCGACGAAGTGCTCGTCGATGGCGTAGCTGTAGCCCTTCCAGGGCTCGTCCATCCCGGGGGTGCTGAGCCACGTGTCGCGGCGCCCTTCAGCCACGGGCAGGAGCGACGTGCCGGAGACGCGCTCGACGCCGGGGGTCCCCAGCGCCGCCTCGCGGACGACAGGGTAGGGCACGTCCTGCAGGGCGACGGTCACGACCCGCTGCTGGTCGAAGCCCGGGTCGGCGGCCAGCAGGAAGGCGGCCTGCCGGTAGAGCAGCACCGTCGAGACGACGAGGACGAGGGCGAAGCTGAACTGGCCCACGGTGAGGCTCTTGCGGAGCCACTGCCCGCCGAACCGGCGGAGCCCGCCGAGCCCTCGGAGGCTCTCGCTCGTGGCGGCGCTGGAGAGATAGAGGGCGGGGTACAGCCCCGCCACGACGGCCACGAGCACGACGAACCCCAGCACGGCGGCATACACGCCCGCGTCGGCCAGCGCCCCCGTCGTCACGGAGGCCCCGAAGACGCGGGCCATGAGGAGCTGGTTGAACGCGGGCGCGATCCACGCCAGCAGGACGGCGCCGACGACCGTGCTCAGCCCCACGACGAGGGCCGCCTCCACGATGAACTGCGCGACGATCTGGCGGCGGTGCGCGCCCATCACCTTCCGGACGCCCACCTCGCGGGCGCGACTGAGCCCGCGGGCGACGGCCAGCCCGGCGTAGTTGAGGCAGGCCACGACCATCACCACGAGGGCCAGCGCCCCGAGGAAGAGCCCCACGAACCACGGCATGGGCATCCCGAGGTTGTTGTCGAGGAAGGGGCCGAGGTTGATGCGCGTGATCGACTGGAGCGTCATGCCGTGCAGCGCTTCCCCGTCGTACGTGGGGAAGCGGCTCGCGATCAGCCCGTTCAGCCGGGCCTCGACGGCGTCCGCTTCGGCGCCCTCATCGAGGACGAGGTAGGCATAGGACTCCGAGATCCCCTCGGCCCAGCGCGCCGGATCGTCGGGTTCGTCCCACAGGGCGGCGACCGTCGAGATCGAGGCGACGGCTTCGAGGGGGAGGTGGGTTTTGCCGGGGAAGGGCGCGAAGACGCCCGTGACGGTGTAGGTGTCGCCGCTCTCGGTCGTGATGGCGCGGCCCATCGGGTCGGCGCGGCCGAAGAACCGCTCGGCGGCGGCGGGCGAGAGGACGACGGCGAAGGGGTCGCGCAGGGCCGTCGCCGGGTCGCCCTGCGCGAGGGGGAACGAGAACACGCGGAAGAAGGCGGCGTCGGCGTAGAGGCCGCCCGCACGGACCTGGTCGGCGATGTCGCCCGACTGGCTCGACGTGAGCGCGAACCCCCGGCGCAGCAGCGCGGCGTCCTCCACGCCCGGCACCTCGGCGCGGGCCACGGCGGCGAGGTCGCGCGGGGCATTGGCGTAGCCGTGCGCGTCCCCGTTGAACGACCGCTTGAGGTCGACGTTGACGCGGTAGGTGCGCTCCGCGCGGGCGTGGAAGGTGTCGTAGTTCCGCAGGTCGCGGAAGAGCACGATCACGAGGAGGCACACGGCCATGCTCAGCCCGAGCCCGAGCACGTTGACGGCGAGGTAGCCCTTCTGCTTCCGAAGCGACCGGAGCGCGACGAGGAGGTAGTTGCGGAGCATGGCAGGAGGCGCCTGCGGCGCCGACCGCGGACCGCAGACCGCGGACCGCCGGGGGAGAGGGAGAGCGTCGGGGTGTGCTCGTGTTGGTCGGCTGTGGTTCTACTTACTCGCTACGTGCTTGCACGCATTTGTCGGCGGTCGGCGGTCGGCCGTCTGCGGTCAGGCGCCGAAGGCGCCTCACTCCGAACGGAGGGACCGCACCGGATCGGCGAGGGCGGCGCGGACGGCGTGGACGCTCACGGTGAGGAGGGCGAGGCCGAGCACGCCCAGCCCGATGAGGACGAACGGGGTGGGGGAGAGCGGGGCGCGGAACGTGAACCCTTCCAGCCAGCGTTGGGCGAGGAGCGCCGTCACCGGCGCGGCCACGACGAGGGCGACGAGCACGAGGCGCACGAACTCGGCCGAGAGCAGGCCGATGAGTCCGGCCACCCCGGCGCCGAGCACCTTGCGCACGCCGATCTCCTTCGTGCGCCGCTCGGCCGCGTAGGCGGCGAGTCCGAACATCCCGAGGCACGCGAGCACGACGGCCACGCCGCCGAAGGCGCCGAAGAGCTGGCCGAGCTGGCGGTCCTCCCGCATCTGCTCGGCGAACCGGTCGTCCACGAAGTGCGCCTCGAAGGGGTAGGTGGGCGCGGCTGTGGCCCACGCCTCGCGCACGGCGGCGAGCCCGCCGGGGAGGTCGGCCCGGTCGAGTTGGACGACGAGGCGGGCGCGGATGGCGCTCTCGCTCATCGGGATGAAGGCGAAGGGCCCGATCTCGGCGCGCAGCCCCCGGTAGTTGAAGTCGCGCACGACGCCGACGACCTCGAAGTGGTCGATCCGCTGCCCGACGGCGGCCTGCGGGTCGTTCGTCATCAGCCCGAGGCGGCGCGCGGCGGTCTCGTTGAGGACGATGGGGCCGCCGAACCGCTCGCCCTCCGCGGTGGCTGCGGCGTCCTGCGGGAGCCAGCGCCCGGCGACGAGGTGGAGGCCGAGGGCGTCGGAAAAATCGCCGTCGGCCTCGGCGAACATGGCGTGGATGTCGTCGGAAGGATCGTCGGCGGTGTTCTCGGGGGAGAGGGCGAAGAGCATCCCGTCATCGCCGGGCACGCTGGAGGCGACGCTGGCGCGGCGGACGCTCGGGAGCGCCTCCATAGCCCGCTCCAGTACGTCGCGCTGGGCGGCGAGGCCGGGGGTGTCGAGGTCGATCACGAGCGACTGGTCGCCGTCGAACCCGAGGTCGCCCGTGCGGGCGTAGCGGAGCTGCTGGCCGACGACGGCGGTACCGGCCAGCAGGACGACCGTCACGGCGAACTGGACGACCACGAGCCCCTGCCGGAGCCGCGTGCCCGCCCGGCCCTGCACGGCGAGCCTCTTCAGGGCCGTCACCGGCTGGAAGCGGGCGAGCACGAAGGCGGGGTAGATCCCCGCGAGCAGCCCCGTCAGCACGGTCAGCCCGAGCCCCGCCGCCATCAGCGAGGGCTCCAGCCCGGCGAGCGACACCCCCTTGCCGAAGAAGCTGTTGAAGGCGGGCAGGACCGCGAAAACGAGCCCGGCCGCGACCGCCCCCGCCGTGCAGGCGAGGAGCAGGGCTTCGAGCAGGAACTGCCGCGTGAGCTGCCCGCGCCCGGCGCCGACGGCCTTGCGCACGCCGACCTCCATCCCGCGCCGGAGCGCCAGCGCGGTGGCGAGGTTGGCGTAGTTGATGCACGCCAGCAGGAGCACCAGCGCCGCCACGGCCGAGAAGAGGATGAGGTAGAGCGGCTGGCCGGACATCCCCGTGGCGCCCGCGCCGCGCCACGCCATGTGGGTGCTCGTGAGCGGGGTGGTGCCCGCCCGGTCGAACGTGCCGAAGGCCCCCGCCGCCGTCTCGCGGCTCCGGGCCAGCCGCGCCATCGCCGTCTGCACCGCCGTGGTGTCCCCGGCCGCGCGGAGGCGGACGTACGTCGCGCCGCCGTTGGCGAGGGCGGGGGCCGGGGTGCCGTCGTAGCCCGCGATCGCCGTTTCCCCTGAAACCAGCAGGTCGAACTGGATGGACGAGTTGCTCGGCGGATCGGCCGCGACGCCTGCGACCTCCAGCGTGAGCGGCGGCGTCGAGGCGACGGAGCCGGTGCGGTCGACGAGGATCTGCTGCCCCATCGGGTCGCCGTCGCCGAAGAGGCGGCGGGCCGTCGAGGCGGTGACGACGGCCCGGCCGGGCCCGGCCAGCGCCGTTTCAGGGTTACCGCGGACGAGGGGGAACGTGAACACGTCGAAGAACGACGGCTCGGCGAACCCCACCTCTTCCAGATCGACGGCGGAGCCGCCCTCGGCGCGGCGGACGGAGGCGGCGCCGCCGCGCTCGCCCAGCACGGCCACGGCTTCCACGCCGGGCACGCCGCGGCGGAGCAGCTCGACACCGTCGGCGTCCGTGCTCATGATGGTCACGGACTGGTCGCCGAAGCTCCGCTCCTCGTGGAGCTGGTAGATGCGGTCGGCGCCCTCGTGGAAGCGGTCGAAGCTGCGCTCGTCGCGCACGTAGAGCACGGCGAGGAAGCAGCACGCCAGCCCGACGGCGAGGCCGCCGACGTGGAGCGCGGTGGTGCCGGGGCGCCGCGCGAGGCGGCGGAGGGCGAGGCGGAGCGCAGCGACGAGCATGGAGGGAGGCGCCTTCGGCGCCGACGGCGGACCGCAGACCGCGGACCGCCGGCAGGGTGGTGAGGAGGAGGGGCGTGCTCTGGTTGTTCCTGGTTCTGCCTACGTGCTTACGCGCTTACGTGCATTGAGCGGCGGTCGGCGGTCGGCCGTCTGCGGTCGGCCCCGAAGGGGCCTCATTCCGCGCGCAGCGCCTTCACGGGGTCGGCGGTGGCGGCGCGGAGGGCCTGGGTGCTGACGGTGAGGGCGCCGACGATGAGCGCGAGGAGCCCGGCCAGCACGAACTCGGTGGGGCTGAGGTGCACGCGGTAGGCGAAGCTCTCCAGCCACCGGTCCGCCGCGAGGGCGGCGACGGGAACGGCGACAACGAGGGCGACGGCGACGAGCCGCAGGAAGTCCCACGTGAGGCGGGCGACGAGCCCGGCGACGCCCGCCCCGAGCACCTTGCGCACGCCGATCTCCTTCGTCCGCTGCTCGGCGGCCGAGGCCGCCAGACCAAAGAGACCCAGCGAGGCGATGAAGAGGGCCAGCAGCGTGAAGCCCTCGACGCCCCGGGCCAGCCGCTCGTCGTCGGCGTAGAGCCCGGCGACCTCTTCGGAGAGGGGGGCGTATTCGAAGGGGTAGTTCGAGAACCCGGCCCAGATCCCTTCGATGGCCGCGAGTGTCTCCGTCGCCCGTTCCGGGCGGAGGCGGAAGGAGATGTAGGGCGTGTCCCCGGGGCTGTAGCCGATGAGCAGGGGCGCGATGGGCTGGTGGAGCGAGTGGAGGTGGAAGTCGCGCACCACGCCCACGACGGGGTTATCGCCGTTCCAGAGTTCAACGGTGCGGCCGATGGCGGTGGCCGGCGTCCAGCCCAGCGCCCGCACGGCGGTCTCGTTCAGGACGACCGCGCCCGCCGTGTCGGAGGGGAAGGCGGGCGAGAACATCCGCCCGGCCACCAGCGGCGCGGGGTAGACCGTCGAGAAGGCGTCGTCCACCTGGAGCATGTACATCCCCACCTCTTCGCCCTCGACCTCCGGGTGCCCCTCCCACACGCGGATGCCGCTGCTCGACTCCAC
>Ga0193752_1002756_pt1 | contig 12778 bp, 8 predicted proteins | sample H1c1metaG_FD_144924 | JGI IMG/M metagenome (GOLD analysis project Ga0193752, IMG submission 144924) | Soil microbial communities from a riparian zone of the East river system, Colorado, United States - H1c1 | ecosystem: Environmental > Terrestrial > Soil > Riparian zone | place: USA: East River... | reverse complement strand
TACGATTATCAACGCGACTTCCCACTCGAATGCCGTGCCGCCGAATTCCGGCAATGCGCCGCCCAAGCTGCTGGATAAACGCCATTGCGTCGTCGTATTGCGTTGATAATCGTAGTTTTCGCCGAGCGGGTTGCCGCCCGCACCGAAGACCGACCACAACGTCGACAGCAGCGCCACACGACCCGTGTTGTTCGTGATGTTGTTGATTTGAGTCGGGGTATACGAAGGCGTTACGCCGTCGGAATTCAAGAATTGGTTGCGCAGGAAAACATCGACGGCCGGATTCAGACCGCTCGCCGTAAACGAGGGCAACGCGCTGACGATGACGCGATCGTAAATGGTCTGAGTTAGGCCATTCACAGTCGTCGTACCCGGGAGGTTGTTAATTGGGAACGACAGCGGACCAGTGCGCGTGAGTACACCTGCATCAGGCAGTTCGCGGTAATAACCCAGGCCTTCCATGTGGAAGTCCAAGCCGCCGAATTTCTGATTCAATTCGGCAAACATCGAGTACTGATCCGATTCTTCGACCAGACGTTCGATGCCGACATAATTACCATAGCAAATCGGGCTGCCTGTCGAGCTCAAACCCGCAAAACCGCCGAGCGCCGAACATGCCGGATCGCGAACCGTGCCGGTCGCCGATCGCTGGCGGGCGGTGGCTGACGTGGGAGAGACCACGTTGCCGAGAGCACCGACGCCGGTGCCGCTGCCGAGCGCCTGGAACACGTATGCACCCGGCTTGCCGTAGGTAGTCCAACCGCCCGGGTTTTCAAGATAAGGCCGGTTCGTGAATGAGCGATCTTCACGCTCGAGGATGCTGCGATGCTGGTAGGAGCCGGCAATCATGAAATTGCCGCTGCCGATCTTCGTGCCCCAGATGGCGTCGAGGTTGTAGTCGCCGTCCGTGTCTTCGATATGGCGGTACTCGCCGCTGACTTCGAGGCCCATGACGTTCTTACGCGTGATGTAGTTGACGACACCGGCTACGGCATCTGCGCCGTAAATCGCGGCGCCGCCGGACTTCAGCACTTCAACGTTGCCGATCACGGCGTTGGGAATAGAGTTGATGTTGTTGAAACGGCCGACTGCCGGCGAGAATTGCTCCGGGAAGCGGCGATTATTCAACACGACCGTGGTGAAACGCGGGCCGAGATTACGAAGGTTGACCGTGGCAGCGTCGATCGGATAGCCGGTTTGGCGATCCAATTCGCCGATGGATTGGCCGACTTCGGTCAGGCCCTTGATCAGGTCGACGTTGGACGGGCGGCCCAGGTTCTTGAGGTCTTCGAAGTTGATCACTTCGACCGGAATTGCCGCGTCTTCAGGCAGTGTTGGAATGAACGAGCCCGTGACCACGACTTCTTCTAGAGAAGTGGTGGTTTGCCCCGTTGGCGCGGCCGGCGTCTGTGCGAATGCATTGGTTGCAGCCATGGCGAGCACGCATGCGCATGCATTCGCCAACAATTGCGATCGTTGGTAAGTCACGTTTTAAACCCCCCGGTTTATTAGTTGATGCAACTATAAGAAGTTGTCTGTTGTAGATGACATCCTGTCCGACTGCGGCCGATCTTAGTGAACAGCGAGAGTTCCACACAACTGCTAATTAATTATGCAAAGGATTATTAAGGGATTATCTGCAATCTGTTTATTATCGCGGCGGGGCGACGCAAGAATTTCCCGCAAAATTCATGGGCTGGCGTTTGTGGTTGTACAGTCATAGAGAATTTTTCATATTTCTCTAACAACCGAGTGCGCCGACTTTTTGCGCATTGCACTGCAGCAAACATTGTCTTTCTCGCTGGTTACACAAAGATTTCGAAACGCTTTCTTCAAGGCCCCAACGGGGTCGCTGGAGTCTCTTATGAACGCATCGGTCTTTCGCGCGGGGTTATTGGCCGGCAAAGTTGCCTACATTGCAGGCGGTACCAGCGGCATCAATCTCGGCATCGCTTAGCGGATGGCGGCGCTCGGCGCGAAGGTGGCTGTCGTGGGGCGAAATGCCGAAAAGGCGACCCTGGCGGCCGATGAAATTCGTGCCGTAAATGGCCAAGCGCTGGGCCTGTCCGCCGATGTGCGCGAATTCGATGCCGTCGCCGCCAGTTTGCGTGCGACCGTGGAGGCATTCGGCGCGCCCGATATCGTGATTTCAGGCGCGGCCGGCAATTTTCCCGCGCCGGCGGTGAGCATTTCCGCGAAGGGGTTCAAAACCGTCGTCGACATCGATCTCATCGGCACCTATAACGTATTTCGAGCCGCATTCGACGTCTCGTCCAAACCGGGCGCGTCATTTATTGCCATTTCAGCGCCGCAAGCACTGCATCCGATGGCATTCCAGGCACACGTTTGCGCAGCCAAAGCAGGCATCAACATGCTCGTGCAGTGCCTCGCGCTGGAGTGGGGGCCGGCCGGTATCCGCGTCAACGGCATTTCACCGGGCCCGATAGTCGGCACGGAAGGGATGGCTCGCTTAGCCCCGACGCCCGCGATAGAAGCGATGATCAAGCAACGCTTGAGTTTGCGGCGTTTTGGCCAACCGTCGGAAATCGGCGATGCGGCGGTGTATTTGAGCTGCGAAGCGGCGAGCTACGTGACCGGAACGATTCTGGACTGCGATGGCGGTTCGCAATTGGGCGATGCAAGCCGTGATTGCCTCACGCCGACGCGATAAGTCGGCGGCCGTCATCGCTGACCTGTTAACGCTGACCTAGGCGAAACTGCACTTTCTGCACCATCGACAAGGGCGCTGTCTCGCCGGTGCGCGGTGCGTACTTGTACTGGCTGAGTGCCGCGACGGCGGCGCGCTCGAACTGAGCCGCGTAGCGCCCAGGCGAACTAGCCAGCGCGACGACGTCGGTGACATCGCCGCCGGATGTGATGCGGAAGCTCACGTCGACCCACCCCTGGACGCCGTTTCGCATTGCTTCTTCGGGGAATCGAGGCGGCACAACCTTAATAGGTTTCGGCGGGGCGATGCTCGCAACACTCTGCGGCGCTGCCGCTGACAACGCCTGAGCAGCAGCCGATGGATTGCGGGCGTTGCGTAAGCGCGTGTCGGCGGCGGTGTACTCCGGTCCCGCAAAACCCATCCGCCTGGTCTCGTTCAACAATTGCACTGCCGTATTCAATTGCTGCTGATCGATTGCTTGATTGGCGTTTTCGATGAGGCGCAACGCCAGTGCCTGAGCCGCCTGTTGAGTCTCGGCCGAGTCGGGGTCGAGGCGTTCCAATTGGCCTAAATAATATTTCGCACTGTCGCGCTCCGGCTCGAAGAGGCGATTGTCGCGCGTGCGTTGCAATGCCAGACGTAAAAAACCGCCACGCGCAGAAGTACCCGCGGCGGTTTCGATGTCGACACGGAGCCGCTCGGCTGTATTGGCATCGGCGCCGAATCGTCCCGCATCCCGCAGTCGAGTTCGAGCCTGATCGAGTTGTTGTCGCGAGAGTGCCTCGCGTGAACCTGCCAATAGCCGCGCGCCGATGTCGCGCAAGCTCTGGCGCACAGCTTCGTTGTCGGGGTCGGCGCGTTCCGCTTGGCGCAGATAGAATTCGGCGTTGTCGTTTTCGGGTGAGGTGAGCTTGTCTTGCTGAATCCGCGCACGCGCACTAGCCAGCCAACGGTTCACCGCTTGTTTGCGTTGCGTCTCATTGCTGATCGGCGCGATGGGCGCATCGTTGAGCGGCTCGGGCCCGGTAACCGGCGCCGAGTTGTTTTGACTCGAGCGCGCGTTGCGGTTGAGCGATGCTTTGCCACGTTCCTTATCGAGTTGTCCTTCCAAAAACGGCAGGCGCTTATTTTGCGGCTGCGCCGTGCGCACCGCGGCAATCGCTTCGGCAGCGCTGTCCAGTTGCTCCTTTAATAGCGCGCTTTCCGCCTGTTCGATCATCCGGTCGATAGTCCGTTCGAGGCCCTCGGCGGCGGCGGCATTGTCCGGCGCTTTTTTGAGCGCATCGCCGTAGTAGCGAAGCGCGCTCTCTTCACGGGGCGATGCATACAGACCCGCGTCGTAAGCGGCTTGTGCGAGCTCAAGATCACGATCCGGCGTCGCATTCGCCGCATTCGTGACTTGATACGCTTGATACTGCTGCCAGCCGTACCAACCGCCGGCCGCGATGGCGGCGAGTACGACCGCGACGACTGCAATCGTCGGCAGCGATCGGCGCCAAGCAGGCTCATCCAACTCGTCGACGACGTAGTCCGCCCGGTGGTTCGGCACAAAGTAGGGTGTCATTGCCGGCCGCGTATCGAATGCCTTCCCGACGACTGCGGCTTTCAGTTCCGGCTCGGCATTACGCAGCAGTTTGTTTTGCAGGTATTGGCGCTTGGCAGATTCGACGACCAAGCGCACAAGCGGTCCGTTGATAGGCGTCGGCAGGAAACTATGCAGCGCCTCGGTTCCCAATAGTTTGCGCAACGCGGAGCTCGTCTCCGGTGGGCCTGCCGCAAGGATCAGCATGCCGGCATCCAGCGCGCGAAGCGAAATCGAAATGCGCTGCAGCTCCACTTGAGTGGCAGGCCGATCCGTAATCAGGATCGGGCATTGACCCTCTTCAGCGAATTCGGCTGCTCGCTCCAACTGCGTACAGAGCCGGAGGTCATGACGTTCTTGCAGCGCTTGCAAGATCGCCTGATAGAACTCCGAATTGTCGGTATAGACGACGATCGGCAACGCTGCGGCGGCTTGCGGGTCGACATCCCGCGATTTGTGTTTACGCCGCGACATGTCCGGTTCGGACTCGAGGACGACGTGCTCGAAATCGGCGGGATCATGGGTATGGGTAGGCGGCTTCGATTCTCCGATCGGCTGGATGCGCACCTGAGCTTGCACAACCTCTGCGTTTTGAGGGGGCTCATCGTTGGCTTCCAGCAATTCCCGCAATTTGTCGGCAGTGCAGGGACGCTGCATCACGCGAAACGGTGCAACGGCTGCGGCGCCGCGTTCGACGGAACTTGCTTCAACGGCATTCGCAAGCAAAACGCGGTGCGTGTTGGGCGCGTGCCGACGAGCTTCCGCGAGTACAGTCAGTCCGGTGCTGCTATAGAGCGTCTGACCCACGACGATGGTGTCGATGGCGCCGTGCCGTAAAAGATTCAGGGCTTCAGTGCCGCTGATCGTGATGTGAAAGTCGTATTCGTCGCGTAGCGCGATTGCGATATCTCGCAGCGAATCGATCTCGCGATCTACGAGTACAACCTGGCGTAAGACGGTGTTTCTACCGCGGGCGCTTTGCGCCCGTCCTGCGACACCATTCGTCATGCCGCGCGCTTCCTTGGGCGGCTCGGTGCTCGGGGCATAGTTTGCGTTCGCGGGCGCACGCTCCGGGCCACGAGTAGGCGCATCGACTTTTTCAAGGCGATGGCCGACGATTTGCAATGGCAAGTCGTCCCGCTCGTTAGTGGGCTCGCGTCGCATCATCATGAACCGCAGTCTTATCCCGTATAAATCATGGCAGCCGGGTGCTTACTGTCGCCGTGGGCTGATCGCCGCGGGTGTTCCTTACCGCAGCGAGACGGACGCAGACCGCTGGTCGGTGCTTGCATTCCAGTTGCCACGTAGGCGATTTACGCCCTTGTGGGACTACTGTAGCCGACAATTGTGCACACCGTGAGCCTTTGTTAAAGCCGAAACGCGGGTGCAAATGCGACATAAATCATAGTCATACATCCTATACTCCTCCGCGCGCCGGCTAAGGCGCGAACGCGCTTTTTGCCGAGATTCCATGTCTCAGTCGATGCCCGGTCAAGTGTCCGATACTTTGCGCAGCGCGTCTTTAAATCGCTTGGCTTCCGCTCGCGATGGCAACCCGGAAATTTGGGCGCGAATCCTTGCCGATCCTCAAGCAGAGACGACGCTGCCGCTCGTGTGGATGTGCAGCGAGTTCGTGGCCAGTTCCTGTCTGCGGCGGCCATCGCTGTTGATGGAATTGATCGAGAGCGGCGAATTGCATAATCCCGTGACGGTTGAAGCGCTGCGCGGCGCTTTAGAGATCATCACGCGTTCGGCCACCGACGATGCCGAGTTGCTACGTGCCTTGCGCCTGTTCAGAGGGCGCCACATGGTCCGAATCGCCTGGCGGGACCTCGCGGGGTGGGCCGATCTCACCGGAACGTTAAGTGACCTCTCCAATCTCGCGGCGGCTTGCATCGAGTTTGCGCATGACCATGCTTACTCCGAGCTTGCAGCGCGATACGGCACTCCGCACGGAGCGCGAAGCGGCGAGCGTCAAACGCTCACCGTTCTCGGCATGGGCAAGCTCGGTGGCCGCGAGCTCAACTATTCATCCGATATCGATTTGGTTTTCCTGTACCCGGAAGAAGGCGTCACCGATGGCACTCGATCGGTCGAGAACGCCGAGTTCTTTTTGCGATTGGGGCAGCGCATCGTCGCGTTGCTCGCGACCAATACGGCGGATGGGTTCGTGTATCGCGTCGACATGCGCCTGCGCCCCTTTGGCGATAGCGGCAGGCTCGCCATCAGCTACGACAGCTTCGAGGAATACTTGCAGCAACACGGCCGCGATTGGGAGCGCTACGCGTACGTGAAGGCCCGAGCGATCGTGGGCAGCGAGCAGGAGTCGCTGTACCAAAATGTCATTCGCCCGTTTGTTTACCGCCGTTATCTCGACTTCGGCGTCTTCGAGTCGTTGCGCACCATGAAGGATTTGATCGCGCGCGAAGTGGCGCGGCGCGAACTGCAAGACAACGTCAAACTTGGGCCGGGCGGCATTCGCGAGATCGAGTTCATCGTGCAGGCCTTTCAATTGATTCGCGGCGGCAGCGATCGACGGCTCCAGACTCGCGAACTACGCACAGCGTTGCCGCAGCTTGCCGGGCAGAAATTGTTGCCGGCCGCGGCGGTGGCCGAATTGGGCGACGCTTACGTGTTTCTGCGCAGGCTCGAGAATCGCTTGCAGGAATACAACGATCAGCAAACGCATCAGCTACCCGAGGAAGAAACGCATCGCGCACTGCTGGCGATCGCAATGAACTGCACAGACTGGTCGGAGCTGCGTGCTCAAATCGATCTGCATCGCGGAGCTGTGTCGAAGCACTTCGCGAATGTCGTGTTCGGCCCAGTCGATGGCAGCGCCGGTCCCATCGTGGCGGAGTTCAATCTGGATGCGTCGCGCGCCGATTGGGGGCGCTACTTAAGCGCACTGCCGGCCGAGTCGGCGGAGGCATGCGCTCAGCAGCTCGAAACTCTGCGCGACAGCGGCTACTGCCGGCGGCTGGATGAAACCGGCCGCCGCCGATTGCAAGCGCTACTGCCGCGAATGATTGCAGTCCTCGCTAAGCACGACGCGCCGGATGCAACGTTAGCGCGGCTGTTGCGCATCATCGAGAAGATTGGCGGTCGCACCGTCTACCTCGCTTTGCTGCACGAGAGTGGTGTCGCGCTGGCGCGCTTGGTCGATCTTTGTGCGCGCAGCAACTTCTTGGCCGAACAGATCGCGGCGTTTCCGTTGCTGCTCGACGAGCTGATTGACGAGCGATTACTGGAGCAGGTGCCCACGCGTGCGCACTTCGCGGAGGAGCTTGAATCGCGCATGCAGTCGGCACGGCACGAGGATGTCGACCTGCAAATCGAAGCGATGCGTCATTTTCAGCGTGCGGCAATGTTCCGCATCGCGGTCGCCGATTTCAGCGGCCAGCTACCGCTCATGAAGATCTCGGATCGCCTCACCGATTTGGCCGAACTGATTGTGGGCGAAGCGTTACAGATGGCGTGGAAGCAAATTGCAGAACGTCATGGTCAGCCGCGATGTGGCGCTAGCGTCGTTGCGCTGCGCCCCGCGTATGTGACTGTGGTGGCCTACGGAAAATTCGGCGGTATCGAATTAGGCTACGGCTCGGACCTCGATTTGGTTTTCCTGCACGATTCGGCGGGCGAGATTCAAATGACCGACGGTCCGCAGCCGGTCGAGAATTCTGTGTTCTTCGCGCGCATCGGCCAGCGACTCGTGCATTTGTTGACGACGCACACGCGTGCCGGCCGCTTGTACGAAGTCGATATCCGGCTGCGGCCGAGCGGCAAAGGCGGATTGTTGGTGCAAAGCCTTGCGGCTTTCGACGAGTATCAACGCAAGGAAGCGTGGACTTGGGAACATCAAGCATTGCTGCGCGCACGTGCGGTGGCCGGCAATGCCGCGCTCTGCGCGTCGTTCGAGCAGACTCGTATCACGCTGCTGCGCGAAGCGGTTCGTCGCGACACGCTGCGCGACGAAGTGCGCAAAATGCGTGAGCGCATGCGCGCGGAACTTTCGAAAGCGAAAGCCGGCGAGTTCGATTTGAAACAGGACGCGGGCGGGATCGCCGATCTCGAATTCATCACTCAGTACTGGATGCTGAAGTGGTGCGACGAGTATCCGCCGATCATCACGTTCTCCGACAACATCCGCCAGCTGGAGAGCTTGGCGTCGGGCGCCATCGTGCCTCAGGAGACGGTGGATTTCTTAACTGCAACGTATCGGACGTATCGCCGACGAATGCATCATTTGTCGTTGGCCGATGGCAACGATGTGATTGCGGATACGGAATTTGTCGAGGAGCGGCACGAGTTGATCGAACTGTGGAATCGAGAAATGGGTGCGATTTGAATGGCGTTTATCAAGATGACACGCATAAAAAAGGGGACGCGCCGCAGCGCGTCCCCTTCCAATCGGTTCGATTTACTTCATCCAGCTGCTGATTTCACTCACGTCTTGGTCCGTCAATGTGCCGGCGGCTAGTTCCAATTGGATCACGCTCAGGATGTAGTCGTAGCGGCTTCGCTTGTAGGCAGTTTCGGCGGTGTACAAGGTGCGACGAGATTGCAGGACATCCACCGTTGTTCGGGTGCCCACTTCAAAGCCTGCTTCCGTAGCTTGAATCGCCGTGCGGCTCGATTCGAAAGCCTGCTTCAGAGCTTGGACGCGCGAAATGTTGCTGATGACGCCAAGATAGTTGTCGCGCGCAGCCCGCTCAGTTTCACGTGTGCTGCGTTCGACACGCTCGACGGCCGCGCGGCGCTGATAGACAGATTGCCGGACCAGCGACTGCGTCGCGCCGCTGGAAAAGATCGGAACGTTTAACGTCAACGAAACGCTGTCCTGTACTGCAAGCGAATTGCTGTTGCCTCTTAAAAAGACGTCCGGATTATCAGTGGTAACTCTCGAATACGAGTCCGTATCGTTGTCACTATGAGTAGCGCTGAGATCGAGGGTCGGAGCGTGGCCGGCGCGCGCGACCGATACGTTTGCATCCGCAATGTCGGCGCTTAGTCGCGTCGAAATCAATGTGAGATTCCTTTCCAATGAGCCCTTGACCCAACTATCTTCCGAAGCAGGGTCTGGGGTCTTCAGTGGCAAGTCATCACCGGGTGCTTGCAACTCGCTGACGTCGTCGCCCGTTAATTCTCGCAAGAGTTCTATCGTGGTCGCCAGATTGCGCTTCGCGCTAATGACATCGGCGGACGTGCGATCGCGTTCGGCGCGAGCTTCCTGGACGTCCGTGATGGCAATCAATCCGACCTCAAAACGCTTTTCAAATTGCTCAAGCTGGCGCGAGAAGGCTTCAGCTGCTGCATTGTTCGCATCCAATGTGTCCTTTGCTGCGAGCACGTTGAAATATCTTTGCGCCACACGCAACACAAGATCCTGCTGGGCGACTTGATAGTTCACTTCTGCCTGTGCAACTTGGGATTTCGATCGGTCGAGCGCTGCCCACTTTGCCCAGCTGAACACCGTGCTTCGCAGGCTGATGCTCCACCCGAACGGGTCGCGCCGGGAATCGGTTTCGCCCGTCGTGGTGATTAAGCCACCTGGACCTAAGTCGATTTGCCGAGGTGATGAACCTTTGCTGTTCGCAAAGGTGCGGCTTACACCGACTTGTCCGTCGATCTGCGGCAGCAACGAGGCCCAAGCTTGCGGCCGTGCTTCGCGCGTTGCCAGACGGTTTGCGTCTGCTTCTCTTAAGGTCGGGTCGCTTTGTTGCGCGCGCTGATAGACCTCCAAAAGACTTGCACCAAACGCGTTGTTGGCGCCTACGGCGAGAATGCATGTCAGAGCCAGTCGAAGCTTGTAATTCATTTGCGATTCCTTGTGACCGGCAAGCCGGTAGAAAAATGTTCGTTAATCGTTAATCTAGTAAGTCGGAATACTGGGGTCGATATCCTTGGACCAAGCCAGAATGCCGCCCGCCAAGTTGACGGTCCGAAAATCCTGTTGCTCTAGAAACTTCGCCACCTCGAAACTCCGCCGTCCGGAGCGACAGAGCACGACGATCTCCGTGTCGCGATTCAGTTCGCCTACCCGCGCCGCCACCTCACCCATGGGAATGTGGACGACATCCGGAACTTGAGCAGTCGGCACGCTGGCAACCTTCAGTTCCCATTCTTCGCGTACGTCGAGCAGAGTCAGGGCCGCACCGCTTTTGCGGCGGGCCAGATACTCGGCGGGCGTTATTTCCTGGATGCTCATCTTGGCAATTGTCGTTGATACGCCGGAGAAGCTTTGAAAGTTGCGCGTTAAAAAAGGTCAAAAAACGAAGTGAGACCGCAGGCCGCCGTTAACCAATGGCATAACGGAGGTCTCGAATATCACTTCTTGACGCCATTCTGTGGCGGAGAGTCGCACGATTCGACGCGCCTGCATGGCGGGGGCCTGGCCGGTCACCAGGAATAGACGGCCGCCCGGCCTCAATGCCCTAGCAAACCGGTTGTCTGCGAGCGAGCCTGGATCGGTGACCGAACCACTGACGGCGATGACGTCGAAGCGGGATTCGTCGCTGAGCTGCAAGGCATCGGCGATGTCGACGACAACGTTATTGGCGGCAGCAGCCAGCAGGTTGGCCGTCGCGCGTTCCGCCAAATCAGGGTAAATCTCCAGGCTGCGGACGCGGGCGCCTAAACGGCCCAAACAGGCGGCCAGGAATCCGCTGCCGGTTCCGACATCCAGCACCTCATCGGATTTGACCACGTTAAGCGCGGCCAAAATGCGGCCGTCTAGGCTAGGGGGCAGCATGATCTGACCGTGCCCCAATTGCACCGGCGCATCAGCAAAGGCCACGCCCTGAAATATCGCCGGCACGAAGCACTCGCGGCGCACTTGCGTCATGGCGTCGAGAACCAGGGGATCGAAGACGTCCCAGGCTCGGACTTGCTGGTCGACCATTTGGCGGCGGGCGGGATCTTGGAGCATGGAGTCTGGGAGCATAGAAGTGGCGCTTGCAGAACAGGACGGCAATTTACGGCTGAGAAGCGTACGAAGTTTGGCTCTCTCGTACAAGTTATGGTTAACCGTAACCGTTCCCGCGATCGATTCGACCGCTGGCCAGGGAGTGCGCCACGGTCATTGCGCAGAGCTGTCGAGCGAACGCCGTTTCGACTTTAGAGACGAATAGAGCAACTTCGTAAATCGCGTCGACACTTCGCTCGCAATCAGCCGACATTCGCACAAATTCCTACGATTTTCTATCTCGCAATATGGTCAATGAGGTGGGTTGCTTCAGGGTCCTTCGGATATGCTCGTGATCAGCTTTCGCTTACAAAATTCTCGCGGAAAGGGCATCGGACCCTGAGCAAAAGCGGCGAGCGCAGCAAGAGCGGGTGACCGAATTATTGGCCGAATGATTGAAGGGGCGGTAAAGCCGAGTCGCCGCCGAATCGAAAAAAGGGTGTCTTGCCACTGAGTGGGCAATGGCGCCTATGTAGGGGACGAGTTCTGACCACGCATAGTGCGCCCGGGTACAGGGCCTGATGTTAGGGATAGTGACCATCGCGTTGACCGTAGTGCTTGTGGCACTAGTGATCCTGCTTGTCTGGCGGGAACGTCGCGCTGCGTCCATGGAGGCGACGGCGACTGAACTCGATCAAATCTTGCGCACCGGTAAGTTTGCCGCCCGCGTCCTTTCAACCGGATCCGCCGCACCGCTCGCCAACACCGCCAATCGGCTGCTCGAGCACATCGCTGTGCGCGATCTGCAGCTCAAGGAGCGCGAGCGAACGTTTACGGATTTGTTGGGCAGCGTGCAGGAGCCCGTCGCGATTCATCGCGATGCGTTGGTGTTCGTCAACTCGCGCTTCGCGACGCTTTTAGGCGAGCGCAACGTGCAAGACCTCCTCGGCAGGCGCTTTACCGATCTAGTCGCCAGCGAATACTCCGAACTGCTGCGCAATCATTTGCAGCGGGTCTCCGCAAGCGACCCTTCGCCCGAACGCCTGGAAATCGAGCTGTTGCCGAATGGCGGGCACACGGCGCGCGTGGAACTGTCGGTCTCGCGGATCGACTATCGCAGCGAGCCGGCGCTGTTGCTCACGTTGGTCGAAATGAGCCCGCGAGCGTCCGTTGCAGCCACTCCGCAACGAATGCGATCGAGCGCCTGGGAAACCCTCGACTCGATGGGTGAAGCGATTGTCACGACCGATGGCAGCGAGCGCATCGACTTCGTCAATCATGCGGCGGAGCAATTGCTGGGCGTGAAGTCCGTCGATGCTGTCGGCCGGTCGTTGCCGGATTTGGTCAGCCTCGTCGATGAAAACGATCGCCGGCCTCTGGGCGATCCCGTGCGTCAGTGCTTGACCACGCGCTCCCGCGTATCGGTCGGTCGCCGCGGTTTGATGATCGTTGCCGAAGGCGCGAACGAACGATCCGTCGAGATGACGGCATCGCCGCTGAAAAACAGCCGCGGCGAGTTGTCGGGCGCGGTAGTCGTCATCCGCGATGTCAGCGAAGCTCGTGGCTTGTCGCGCCAGATGTCCTATCAGGCGACTCACGATGCACTGACCGGGCTTGTGAATCG
>Ga0193752_1002755_pt1 | contig 12779 bp, 14 predicted proteins | sample H1c1metaG_FD_144924 | JGI IMG/M metagenome (GOLD analysis project Ga0193752, IMG submission 144924) | Soil microbial communities from a riparian zone of the East river system, Colorado, United States - H1c1 | ecosystem: Environmental > Terrestrial > Soil > Riparian zone | place: USA: East River... | reverse complement strand
GCAGGATGACGACGGCGGATGTAAGCGAGACGTCCATGGCGGCGTACAGTGTTGGTTTACGACCTTCTCGGAGTCCGACGAAGCTTATGGGTTCACGATGGCGTCATCCACGGGCGCCAGCATGCTGCGCATGTAATCCGGCAGCGGCAACGATTTTTCGCTGGCACGATCCACCCATACCATCACCGCCTGCCCGTCGGCGTATTTGATGGACGCGTCGCTTTCCGAAAGTAAATCGTAGTACGTGGTAAAGCTCGAGCGTCCCGGCGCGCCAGCGTACAAATTCACGCGTACTGTTTCGGGATACGGAATGGAGCGGCGGTAGTTACAACTGGCTTGAACGACGACCAGGCCTTGGCCGTTGCGCTGCTCGCGTGCGCGCACCGCTTCAAACCAGGCGAGGCGTGCCGATTCAAAATAGGTGAAGAAACGCGTGTTATTCACATGCGCGTTGATGTCCATATCGGCCCAGCGCACAGGCAGTTCAAGTTGGTATATGAGTTTTTTTTGCTCTGTCATTGTGTTTGATCGCTGAGTAAACCGTTATGAAAGCGGAGGCGAGTAAACGTCATCGCCGCGGTGTCGTCAAGTTTCGCTTGTTTTCCGCGTTATGATGCGAAGTCTGCATCGGGGTGAGAACGGATGAGCTACATTTATTATCGTAAATATTTGATTATATTGTGAAATTTAATTATAGATGGTTATGCGCAGGGGCGCTGCTTGGTGCCTCGGGCACAGGTGCGCAAAACTATCCGTCACGCGCTTTGCGCATCGTGGTGGCGTACGCGCCCGGCGGCGCCAACGATATTGTCGCGCGCCCGCTGGCACAGAAGCTCACCGAAGCGTGGGGCGTGCCGGTGGTGGTTGACAATCGACCGGGCGGCAATACGGTGATCGGCACCGATCACGTGGCGAAATCACCCCCCGACGGGCACACGCTGCTGATCACGCCGCCGGCGTTTGTCATCAATTCGGCACTGATGCAGAAGCTGCCGTACGACGCGCTGCGCGATTTTGCGCCGGTGTCGTTGCTCAATGTGAACCCGCAAGTGGTGGTGGTAAATCCGTCGGTACCGGCGCGTTGCAGCGCTCGCAAAAGCGCGGCCGGGCGGTATGAATTGCAGTTCGGCAGGCAGCGGCGGTGCCAACCATCTGGCGTGCGAGTTATTTAATGCGATGGCGGAAGTGAAAATCGTGCATGTGCCGTACAAGGGTAATGCGCCGTCGCTGTTGGCGGTGGCGACCGGTGAAACGGATCTTTCCGTTGCCAGTGTGCTGTCGGCGATGGCGTTGATCAAAGGACAGCGCATACGCCCGCTGGCCGTGACCAGCCTGCGCCGTTCGTCCGCACTGCCTGAACTGCCGACGATGGATGAAGCTGGCTTCAAAGGTTACGAAGCAGTGGCGTGGGCAGGCTTGGCTGCACCCGCCAAAACGCCGCTGGAGATCGTCAACCGCCTCAATGCCGCCGTGGTAAAAATCGTGCATTTGCCTGAACTCAAGGAGCGCATGCTGGCAGACGGCTCGGAGCCCGTGGGCAATACGCCGGAGCAGTTTCGTTTGTTTTTGCAAAACGAAATTGTGAAATGGCGCAAGGTGATCCAGGTTGCCGGATTAAAGCCGGAGTAGGCAGACCGGGGTTTGAGTTAAACTGGCCTCATGACTGAGGTTATGACTGACGTGAACAAAGTCGCCGAAAACATCGTCGAAATAAACGATCTCGCGTTTTCCTATCCGACACGCGAGATTTTCAAAAGCGTCAATCTCGCTATCCCGCGCGGACAGGTGACCGGCATCATGGGCGGCAGCGGCAGCGGCAAATCCACACTGCTGCGGCTGATCGGCGGTCAGTTGCAGCCGGCGCGCGGCGTGTGCAAGGTGATGGGGCAGGACGTACACCAGCTCGATCACGATGAACTCTACGAACTGCGGCGCAAAATCGGCATGCAGTTCCAGCAAAACGGTTTGTTCACCGATATGTCGGTGTTCGACAACCTCGCATTTCCGATGCGCGAGAAAACCGATTTGCCGGAGACGCTGATAGAGGATTTGGTGTTGCTGAAGCTCAACGCCGTCGGCTTGCGGGGCGCGGCGGGCTTGATGCCTTCTGAACTGTCCGGCGGCATGACACGCCGCGTGGGTCTTGCGCGCGCCATTGCACTGGATCCGGCGCTCATTATGTATGACGAGCCGTTCGCGGGGCTCGATCCGATTTCATGCAACGTGGTGGGTAACCTGATCAGCAAGCTGAATGATGCGCTGGGCGTCACTTCGATTGTGGTGTCGTATGACGCGCAGGAGGCGCTGAAGATTGTAGATTATGTTTACTTTATAGCGGATGGTGTCATTGCTGCTGAAGGAACAACCGAGGCGGTAAAAGTGTCGACCGATCCGTTTGTGCATCAATTCATCCGCGGCCAACCCGACGGGCCGGTGCCGTTTCATTACCCGTCGGGTCCATACGCGAACGACATGGATATGGCTGGCCGTGTTCCCTAAGTGCAAGCCATCGTTTCGACGCCATTTTTTGCAGGGACTTGCAGGTGCAGGTGCGGCGATCGCGGCGCCGGGCGTGATGCTGCCGGCGCGCGCGCAGCCCGCGTTGCGCAGCGAATACGAAGCGTTTATCGAAGAGATCGCGGACAAACATGGTATCGCGCGCGCGACGTTGCGGCGATGGTTTGCGCAGGTGAAACCGCTGCCGTCGATCATTCGGGCGATGAATGCGCCTGCCACATCGCGCCCGTGGTACGAATTCCGCAAGAACCATGTCAGTGCCGTGCATATCGACGGCGGCGCCCGGTTCTGGTTGAGGCACGCGGCGACGCTGGAGCGCGCCGCTCGTGAATTCGGCGTGCCGGAAGAAATCATCACCGCCACCATCGGCATTGAAACGCATTACGGCAGCTACACCGGCAGTTTCAAAATTCTCGATGCACTGGCCACGCTGGCGTTCGATTACCCCAAACGCGCGGAATTTTTTCGCGGTGAACTTGAGCAGTTGTTGCTGATCGGCAAGGAAACCTCGCTCGACATCGCAGGTCTGCGCGGCTCGTACGCCGGCGCCATGGGCATGCCGCAGTTTCTGCCCAGCAGCTATCGCAAATACGCAGTGGATTTTGATGGTGACGGCAAACGCAATCTGTGGAGCAGCGTGCCCGATGTCATTGGCAGTGTCGCCAACTATTACAAGCTGCACGAGTGGCAGCCGGGGGAAGCCGTAGTGGTCCCGGCAAGCGTGAGCGGCACGCCGGATGCCTCGCTGACGGATGACATCACGCCCAAAACCCCCATCGCCGAATTTCGCAAACTCGGGGTACAGCCCGCGGCGCCGGTGAGCGACGATGCGCTCGCAGCACTGCTGCCGCTGGAAACCGAGGACGGCTTGCAGTACTGGTTCGGCCTGAAAAACTTTTACGTCATTACCCGTTATAACCGCAGCACGAATTACGCGATGGCAGTTTATGAGATTGCACAGGGGATCAAAGGGCGGGTGAAAGGGATATGAAAAACAATTTACGTAAGTATTTGTTTTTAAACATTATTTTGTAAACGCAATCGACGTCACAACTGATACGCGTTTTTCCCTGCCGGCGTCTAGCCGGTTTTTATTTTTTTACTTCGCCTATCCCGGCGAGTCGCGCTTCGAGTTCAGCAATACGCCGTTGCAGCGGCTTGACCGCTTCGTCGACCTCGGCCGCGGTGTAACGCGGTGTGATGTGCTGCGCGCAGTTCCAGTCAAAGGCTACGACATTGAAGATAATGATGCGGCGCAGCGGCCGCCGCGCGTCCGGCGGCTGCGCTGCGAGCGCGGGATGTAAATCAGCGTCTTCGATGCGCGCGTGGCCGAGAATTTTCAGGCGCGCGCGCTGCGGGTAATCCATCAAAAAGAGAGCCGCGCGCGAATTTGCCGCGAGATTGCCTGCGGTAAGCATCTGGCGGTTGCCTTCGTAATCCCCAAAGACGAGGGTTTTTTCGTCGAGCACGCGCAGAAATCCCGGTGCCCCGCCGCGATGCTGCACGTAAGGCCAGCCTGATTCGCTGATGGTGGCGAGATAAAAGCTGTCGCGCGCATGAACAAACGCGGTTTCGATTTCGCTGAGCGTGTCGTCGGCGGCGTGGCCGGCAGGCGCGCGCGATTTGCCGTAGTAATGCGCCCGTGCCTCGCGCACGGCGCTGGTGCTGGCGATTTCCAGATATTTTGCGGTCATGGTGCGTGCATGGGTTGGTTAAAACACCAACACTTGCCAGCCGTCGGCAAGGTAGGCATACAGGTTGGCGACGCCGTCGGTTCCGGCGAGCGCTTTGTCTTTTAGCAAAGGCAGGCCACTCGCCTTGACGCCGTCGGTTGCGCCAAATTGCGCCGCGCAGCCGCAGGACGCGCCTTTTACCGCGGTGCGCACGGCATTGTAGAGGGCGTTGACCGGATGAGAGAGTTTCGCCAGTTGCTCAGGCCAGCGCGTGCCGGGACCACTGAATACCACTTCGACCTTGCCATTGGCATGCATGCCCTCGTGGGCGACGAGCAACGCGTTAAAAACGCGGCCCAGCGCTTCGTCGCCGTTGCGCGGATCGGATAGAATGACAATGGCTGTTTTCATTTGGATCCCTTGTAGGTTGGGTTGGCGCCGCCGGTTCGCGACGACGCCTGAATTGTCGCTCGCGCGCTGCGCCCGGAATAGCGGGCACCGACGCGTGGGATACCCACAATTTGGTTTGAAATCTTGATGCGTAACGAGAAAAAAATTTTGCAGGACATGCCTAAACTCGACTCGCGCCGAGTGGATGAATTGCTGGAATGCGTGATCGGCTGCCGCTGGACGATTGCCGTGCTGCGTGCCGTGAGCGATGGCGTTGCCCGTCCAGGCGCGCTGGAACGTCATGTTCAGGGCATCAGCGCCAAGGTGCTCGCCGACCGGCTGCGGCGATTTACACGCGCTGGAATATTCGAGCGCGTGCAGTTTGCGGAAATTCCGCCGCGTGTGGAGTACCGGCTGACGCCCTTCGGAAAAAAATTCACACGCGTGCTGCGCGCGATTGAGACGTTGCAACTGGAATTGTCCGACGAAGGCTGATGCGCCTGTTCAAGCGCAGTGTCAGCGCGATTCGCGTATGCATGTAAGTATTTGTTTTTAAAAGATATTTTTTAAATGTAATCGGCGCCAACTTATGCCTGTTTTACCCTACCGGCGTCTCGCCGGTTTTTATTTTTTCTACTTTGCCTATCTCGGTGCGTTCGCGCCGTTCTTTACGCTGTATCTGGATGCGGTGGGCATGTCGGCGGTGGAGATTGGCGTGCTGATGTCGATGCCGCAACTCACGCGTATTGTCGCGCCGCATTTGTGGGGCTGGCTGGCGGATCGCGGGACGAGTGGATTGCGCATTGCGCGTCTTGCGGGTATGGCGGGCACGCTGGCGTGGCTGGGCGTCTACGCGAGTACGCAGTTCGCGTGGTTGTTTGTGGTGCTGCTGGCGGTGATGTTTTTCTGGAGCGCCGCGCTGCCGCTGGTGGAGGCGACCACGCTCACGCACCTGGGCGACGAGACGGCGCGTTACGGGCGCATCCGCGTATGGGGCTCGATTGGTTTTATCGTAGCGGTGATCGGCGTGGGTTATTTGCTTGATCGCTGGCCGCCGCAGGCGGTGCTGTCGATTGTGCTGACGCTGATGCTGTGCATGCTGGCGCTGTGCTGGGCGGTACCCGATGCGAAAACACCGCCGCATGCCGCGGACGATCAGCCGATCTGGGATATTCTTAAGCGCCCGGAAGCGGTTGCGCTGATCTCCGCTGCAGCGCTGATGGCGGTGGCGCATGGGCCATATTACACGTTCTATACGATTTATCTGGTGGATCACGGCTACAGTAAGTCGATGACGGGCTGGTTATGGGCGCTGGGCGTGATTTGCGAAATCGGCATTTTTGTATGGATGCCGCATTTGTACCGCGCGTTTACGCTGCGGCAGATTTTGCTGGCCAGCTTCGCGCTGGCGGTTGTACGATTTCTGTTGATTGGCTGGTTTGTCGACAGCTTCGTCGCGCTGCTGGCCGCTCAGACTTTGCATGCCGCAACGTTTGGATCGTTTCATGCGGCCGCGATCGGTGTGATCCACAAGCTGTTTCGCGGCCGTCATCAGGCGCGCGGGCAGGCGTTATACGGCAGTTTCGCGTTCGGTTTGGGCGGCGCCATCGGCGGATTCGCCAGCGGCTACGCGTGGGCCGGGCTGGGGTCGAGGTGGACGTTCACCTTGTCGTCGTGTGCGGCGCTCGCAGGACTGTTGATTTTGTGGTGGAAATTGCGTTTAACCGACGCGTAAAAATCGATGCTGGTTTACGCGGGGTGTCCTGTGAGATAATCGCGTATTAACAGCGAGTTACGTCAGGAATCGTTAATACTAATTGGCTATGGCAAAAACCCTATACGACAAACTGTGGGACACCCATGTTGTGCATGTCGAAAAAGACGGCACGGCGCTGCTTTATATCGACCGTCATCTGGTTCATGAAGTCACCAGCCCGCAGGCTTATGAAGGCCTGAAGCTTGCCAAGCGCCCGCAATGGCGCGTGGATAGCGTGGTGGCGACAGCGGATCACAACACGCCGACGCGCAATTGGGATAAAGGTATCGAGGGCATTGAAGATAAGGTGTCGCGCCTGCAAATCGAGACGCTCGATAAAAATATCAAGGAATTCGGCGCCAAGGTTTATTTTCCTTTTCTCGACAAGCGTCAAGGCATCGTGCATGTGATCGGACCGGAAAACGGCGCGACTTTGCCCGGCATGACGGTGGTGTGCGGCGATTCGCATACCAGCACGCACGGCGCGTTCGGCGCGCTGGCCTTTGGCATCGGCACCAGCGAAGTGGAGCATGTGTTCGCGACGCAGTGCATGGTGATGCAGAAGTATAAAAACATGAAGATCGCTGTGGAGGGCAAACTTGGCCTTGGTGTCACGGCGAAAGACGTTGCGTTGGCGATTATTGGCAAGATCGGCACCGCCGGAGGCACCGGACACGCGATTGAATTTACCGGCAGCACCATACGTGATCTGACGATGGAAGGGCGCATGACGTTGTGCAATCTGGCGATCGAAGCCGGCGCGCGTACGGGCATGGTGGCGTGCGACGAAAAAACTATAGCGTATGTCAAAGGCCGCATGTTCTCACCCACCGGCGCAATGTGGGGCAAGGCGGTCGAATACTGGCGCACGTTGCAGAGCGATGACGGCGCGCACTTCGATACGATGGTCACGTTCGACGCCGCTGACATTCAACCCCAGGTTACCTGGGGCACCAATCCGCAGATGGTGACAACGGTGGGTGGCAAGGTGCCCGATCCGGCGCAGGAAACAGACAAAGTGCAGCGCGAATGGATGGAGCGCGCGCTTCAGTACATGAATTTGAAACCCAATACACCGATCATCGAAATCGCTATCGACAAGGTATTCATCGGCGCGTGCACCAACTCACGCATTGAAGACATACGCGCCGCGGCGCAGGTGGTTAAGGGTAAAAAGGTCGCGGGCAATGTGAAACTTGCGATGGTGGTGCCGGGTTCCGGACTGGTGAAAGCGCAGGCGGAACAGGAGGGCTTGGACAAAATTCTCGTTGCAGCAGGATTCGAATGGCGCGAGCCGGGCTGCTCGATGTGCCTCGGCATGAATGAGGATCAGTTGTCGCCGGGCGAGCGTTGCGCGTCCACCTCGAATCGTAATTTTGAAGGACGGCAAGGTCCCGGAGGCAGAACGCATTTAGTGAGTCCAGCGATGGCGGCTGCGGCTGCGATTGCGGGACATTTCGTGGATGTACGCACTTTTACTTAATGGAGGCAGCGATGAAAAAAGTTTCGATGATACTCATTGCGCTGGCGGTACTTCTGGCGGGCTGCAACACAATGCACGGCGTTGGCAAAGACGTGGAAAAAGCCGGAGAGGCAATCCAGCGGAAATCTGACAGGTAACGATGGAAAAATTTGTCCGCAAAGAGGGCCTGGTGGCGCCGTTGGATCGCGCCAATGTCGATACCGACGCGATCATTCCCAAGCAGTTTCTGAAATCGATTCAGCGCACCGGCTTTGGCCCCAATCTATTCGATGAATGGCGCTATCTCGATCGCGGCGAACCGGGCAGGGATGACGCCAAGCGTCCGCTGAATCCCGATTTCGTGCTGAACAAAAAACGCTTTGAAGGCGCCACCGTGCTGCTCGCGCGCGAGAATTTCGGCTGCGGCTCGTCGCGCGAGCATGCGCCATGGGCTTTGCAACAGTTTGGTTTTCAAGCGGTGATTGCGCCGAGCTTTGCAGATATTTTTTTCAACAATTCATTGAAAAACGGTTTGCTGCTGGTCAAGCTCGACGCGAAGATCGTCGACCGGTTGTTCAAGGAAACGGCAGCCAGCGAAGGTTACCGGCTTGCGGTGGATCTGGAAGCCCAAACGGTCAGCACACCGGGTGGTGACAGCTTCAAGTTCGATATTGATCCGTTCCGCAAGCATTGCATCATGAATGGGCTGGATGATATCGGGCTGACACTGGAGCACGCGGACAAGATTCGCGCGTTTGAGGCAAAGCATCAGCTGGCGCAGCCCTGGTTGTTCACGTGATTTCACAGATCAGCCTATGAAAATCGCAGTTCTCGCGGGGGATGGTATTGGTCCTGAAATCGTTGCTCAGGCCACCAAAGTGTTGCGTGCGCTGGCCAAAGACGGTCTGAAGATCGAGATGGAAGAAGCCGCGTTTGGCGGTGCCGGATTTGATGCTTGCGGCGACCCGTTGCCTGAAGCTTCATTGAAGCTCGCAAAGGAAGCGGACGCTGTGATGTGCGGCGCGGTGGGCGGGCCTAAATACGACGCATTGCCGCGGGCGCAGCGCCCGGAACAGGGTATCTTGCGCATCCGCAAAGAATTGGGTTTGTTCGCTAATTTGCGTCCGGCGATCATGTACCCCGAACTCGTTGGTGCATCATCGTTGAAGCCCGAAGTGGTGTCGGGACTCGACATCATGATTATTCGCGAGCTCACCGGCGATATTTATTTCGGCGAGCCGCGCGGACGGCGCGACAACGCGCGCGGCGAGCGCGAGGGTTACGACATGATGCTGTATTCGGAGCCGGAGATTCGCCGCATCGCCGAGATCGGTTTTCTGACCGCGATGAAGCGCGGCAAAAAGCTCTGTTCAGTCGATAAAGAGAATGTGCTGGAGACCAGCCGCTTCTGGCGCGAGATCGTTATCGATGTGGCAAAAAAATACCCACAGGTGGCGCTGTCGCATATGTACGTGGACAACGCGGCGATGCAACTGGTGCGTAATCCCAAACAGTTTGACGTGATCGTCACCGGCAATATGTTTGGTGATATTTTGTCGGATGAGGCGTCGATGCTTACCGGCTCGATCGGAATGTTACCGTCGGCGTCGCTGGATTCCAGCAGCAAGGGTTTGTATGAGCCGATTCATGGTTCGGCGCCGGACATCGCCGGTAAGGGTATTGCGAATCCGCTGGCGACGATTTTGTCGTCAGCCATGATGCTGCGTTACACGTTTAACAAAGACGAGTGGGCGTATCGTATTGAAGCCGCCGTGAAAAATGTGCTTGCACAGGGTTTGCGCACAGCGGATATTCATCAAGCGGGCACCCAGAAGCTGAGCACACAGGCGATGGGCGACGCGGTAGTGGCGGCATTATGATGATTAATTTAAGTATTTGTTTTTATTGAGTTTTTTATGAATAAAGTTGGACTGATAGGGTGGCGTGGAATGGTGGGCTCGGTGCTCGTGCAACGCATGCGCGACGAGCGTGATTTTGATTTGATTGATCCCAGTTTCTTTTCGACTTCGCAGGCGGGCGGCCAAGCGCCGGATATCGGCAGATCCGCCGGGTCGGTTAAAGATGCAAAAAACATCGCTGAATTGACGGCGATGGATATCCTGATTTCATGTCAGGGCAGCGACTACACCACCGAGATTTATCCAAAGCTGCGCGCGGCGGGCTGGAACGGCTATTGGATCGACGCCGCAAAAACGTTGCGTATGAAAGATGACGCGGTGATTGTGCTCGACCCGGTGAATCTGCCGGTGATCAAGGCTGCGATGGGCAAGGGCATCAAAAATTATATCGGCGGCAATTGCACGGTGAGCTGCATGGTGATGGGGTTGCATGGTTTGTTCCAGCAAGACCTCGTCGAATGGATGAGTTGCATGACGTACCAGGCCGCATCGGGCGGCGGCGCGCAGCATATGCGTGAGTTGCTGACGCAGTTTGGGCTGGTGCATGGCGCTGTGGCGGATTTGCTGGCCGATCCGGCGTCCTCCATTCTGGAAATTGATCGCAAAGTGCTGGCCAAACAAAACGACGGCAGCCTGCCGCGTGAGAATTTCCGTGGCGTGCCGTTGGCCGGCAACCTGATTCCGTGGATCGATCAGGACATGAAAAACGGCATGACGCTCGAGGAATGGAAGGGCGGCGCCGAGACCAACAAAATTCTTGGGCGTGGGGAATCATTCGGCAACGCGGCAACGCCCATTGACAGTTTATGCGTGCGCGTGGGCGCGATGCGTTGCCATAGCCAGGCGCTGACGATCAAGCTCAAGAAAGACGTGCCCTTGGACGAAATTAGCCATATCATCGCCTCGGCGAACGAATGGGTGCGCGTGGTGCCTAACGAGCGGGAAGTGACCGAGCGAGAGCTAACGCCGGCTGCGGTGACCGGCCGGCTGCACATCCCCGTGGGCCGATTGCGTAAACTGGCCATGGGGGGCGAATACCTTTCGGCCTTCACTGTCGGCGACCAACTGCTGTGGGGGGCGGCGGAGCCGTTGCGCCGTATGCTGCGCATAATAGTTAAGGGCTAATGGCATCAAAAGCGACTGCCAAGATTCGCACAGTGAAGAATATGCAATTGTTGTATTTAGATCACATTCGCTTCTAAATTATTGAATTACTTGATTTAGTGCAACCACAACCCGTTGTGGTTGGCATTGCAAAAAAGCGGGATATGAACTGAATCAAGCCACACCATGTGGAAAATTTCACACGAAACATGAACTTGAACCGGTAAGTATTTGATGTTAGCTTAGTATTTCTAAAAAATATTCGAATCTCAGAGGTGGCGCTGTGCGGAAATTCAAGCTCAAAAAATGGGTAGCCGCAGGGTTGATGGTTTCGTTGCCTTACGCCGGCATGGTCGATGCAGCCGGTCTTGGCAGGCTCAATGTGCTGTCGCAACTTGGGCAGCCGTTCGCGGCCGAAATTGACCTTGTGAACGTATCAAAGGAAGAGTTGGCAACACTGAAAGCCAGCCTTGCTTCGCCCGCAGCGTACCAGGCGGCAAACCTTCAATTCAATCCGGCGCTAAACGCGTTGCGTATGTCCATAGAACGTCGCGCGAACGGCACGCCTTTCATAAAGGCTACTTCGTTTCGCCCAGTGGCCGAGCCGTTTCTGGATTTGTTGATCGAAGTTTCCTGGCAGGGTGGAAAGATCGTGCGCGAGTATTCCGCGCTACTTGATCCGCCGGGCATGGAGACGCCGGCGGCGGCGGTTACCGCGCCTGCCGTTACAGCAACTGCGCCGGCGCCTGCGGTGCCGCCATCCTCCGCCCCGGCACAGACGCCCGCGGCGGCTACCGCGCTCGCACGTCCGGCGCGCGCGCGCGCTACCCCCGCCGGACAGTACACAGTCAAGTATGGCGATACGCTTAGTGGTATCGCACGGCAGGTGGGGCCCGAAGGGGTTTCGCTGGAGCAGGCCTTGGTTGGACTGTACCGTGCCAACCCCGATGCCTTCATCAGCAACAATATCAATCAACTGCGTGCCGGAAAAATCCTCAATGTACCGGAACGAGAACAACTGGCGATGATCGCGCAAGGTGAAGCTGCCCAGGAAGTACGATTGCATGCCACAAATTGGCAATCCTACCGCCAGCGTGTGGCGGATGCGGCGCCTGCCATCGCCGATGCGACGCCTGCTTCGAAAGGGAAGATTGCCGCGCGAGTGGACGACAAGGCGGCAGCGGCTGCACCGAAGGATGTGGTGGTGTTGTCCAAAGGCGATACCGGTCCCGGTAACGTGGGCAAAGGCACGGACGGAAAATCGCCCGCCGATCGTTTGCGTGCGCTGGAAGAGGATCTCGCGGCGCGCGACAAGGCGCTGTCGGAGTCCAAAGAGCGTGTCGCGCAGCTTGAAAAGACCTTAAAAGAAATGCAAAAGCTGGCGGAGGTTAAGAATCCGGCCTTGGCGGCGGCGCAACAAGCGGCCAAAGGTCCAGAGCCGAAGGTAGTGCCCGCGCCGGAATCGCCGAAAGCGGAATCACCACTAACCGAGCCGCCCAAAGCAGAAGCGCCCAAGCCTGAAACCAAAGCGCCGGAAGCGCCCAAATCCGACGTGCCGCCGCCGAAGGCTGTAGCTGCCGCACCGAAGAAAGCGGTAACACCACCACCGTCTTCGCCGGAACCCAGTCTGATGGATACCGTGATGGAAAATATTGTGCCTATCGGAGGCGCCATTGCGGTGTTGCTTGCCGGTATCTGGGCATTGCGCCGTCGAAAAAAGGGTGCAGCGCAAGACGACGAACCGATCGCGCCGACGTTCAAGACCGAACCGTTCAAAGGCAACGCAGAAGCCGGTGCGGCGCTGGCGCCGGATCTGATGCCGGAGGCGACCGTCGCCAATGTGACGGATATCGTCGACCCGATCGATGAGGCGCAGGTCTATATCGATCACGGTCGCGATACGCAGGCGGAAGAGATCCTCAAAGAAGCGATGGTTAAACATCCTGAACGTGAGGATG
>Ga0193752_1002754_pt1 | contig 12779 bp, 4 predicted proteins | sample H1c1metaG_FD_144924 | JGI IMG/M metagenome (GOLD analysis project Ga0193752, IMG submission 144924) | Soil microbial communities from a riparian zone of the East river system, Colorado, United States - H1c1 | ecosystem: Environmental > Terrestrial > Soil > Riparian zone | place: USA: East River... | reverse complement strand
ATCACCGCCGGAGTCTCGCTCAAGGTAATGGGCACCGGCTGCTTCAGCATCAACCTCGAGTTCACGCTGGAGGGAACCACGCCGTGGCGGGCGCGTGGCAAGGGCAGCATCAGTCTGCTGTTCTTCTCCATCTCCAAGAGCTTCGACGAGACCTGGGGCGAGTCGCAGCAGACGACGCTGCCGCCGATCTCCGTCATCCCGCTGCTGGAGATCGAGCTCAACCGTCCGGAAAACTGGCGCGCGCTGCCGCCGCCGTCCAACAACCTGCTGGTGTCGCTGCGCAAACTGGATCTCGCCGCCGGCGAGCTGGTGCTGCACCCGCTCGGCAGCCTCGAGGTGAGCCAGAACCAGGTGCCGCTGGGCATCACCATCGAGCGGGTCGGCGCGCAGGTGCCGAGCGACGCCAACCACTTCACGCTGGCAGTGAACGCGGCCGGGCTCAAGCGCAAGAGCGACGCGCGCCGCGGCTTCGCCCCGGCGCAGTTCAAGAAGATGAACGACGCGCAGAAGCTTTCCGCGCCGGCATTCGAGAACGAGAACAGCGGCCTCGAGATCGCCTTCGATGGCGCGGAGCTGCAGACCGGCCGCGCGGTTCGCCGCAGCCTGCGTTATGAGCTGACCACGATCGACACGCTCTACCGCCGCTTCGTGAGCCGTTTCCAGGTGCTGACGATCGGCGCCTTCCTGCACTTCATCAAGGGCGGTGCGGTGAGCAAGAGCGCCTTCTCGAAGCGCCGCCGCAAACAATTGCGCCCGTTCGACGACAAGATCGTGGTGGCCGATGCCACGTACGCGGTGGTCGTCGCCGATACCAATCTACCCGCCGGCGCCGCCACGGCGAACTTCGCATCACAGGGCGCGGCGCAAGACTGGCTCGGTGAGCTGGCAGCCAGCGATCCGGCCAAGGCGGCCACGCTGCAGGTGATCCCCAGCCACGAAACCGCGAGGGCGGCATGAGCGGCGCCTACAGCTTCCTGCCCTGGACACGCCAGGGTCTGGCCAATCGCATCAGCGCGGCCGACGGCGACGCCACCGTCAAGCTGCGCGCGCAGATCGCGGTGGATCTCACGCTGACCGCGAAGAAACTCGACGGCAACGAGGCGCCCAGCCCGATCTCGCGCCCCACGCAGCTCTACGGCCCGGGCGACGTGCTCGGCATCGATTCGCGCGCCATCGTGCGCGTCGAGCCGCGCAACTTCACCACCAATTTCGAGCCTAACTACCTGGCCGCGGTGGAGTTCTACGACGAGGACTTCCCGTGGCGCTACACCCCGGCGGCGCCGGACGCCGCCGGTGCGCGGCTGCGTCCGTGGCTCACGCTCATCGTGCTGGCCGAAGGCGAATTCATCGAAGGCACCACCACCTCGAGCCTCACGGCCACCGGCGATCAGCGGCCGCTGCCCTACGTGGCGATTCCGTCGGCGGATCACGCCGCGTTGCTGCCGGTGGCGGAAGACCTGTGGGCCTGGGCGCACGTACACGTGAATCGCGGACTGACGGCGAGCGACACCGAAGTGATCGCGGCGGATCGGACCGTGGCGGCGGCGCGCCTGAGCGCCACCGTCGCCGAAGACGCCGACCTCGCCTATTCACGCCTCGTCTGCCCGCGCCGCCTCGAGCCTGGCAAGGCTTACACCGCTTTCCTGGTGCCGACGTTCGAGAGCGGCCGGCTCGCCGGCCTGTATCTCGATCCGGCCAAGTCGCCGCATGCCACGGCATCGGCGTGGGGCGTATACGCGGGCCGCGAAGACGCCGATTTCCTGCCGGTGTATTTCCGCTGGACCTTCCGCACCGGCGCCATCGGGGACTTCGAATACCTGGTGCGCCTGCTGCAACCGAAGCCGGTCAATCGCCGCGTGGGCACGAGGGACATCGACGTGCAGCGGCCAGCGCCGAATCTTCCCGGCGTTTCGGATCCGGCGCTGGCGGGCGTGCTGGCGCTGGGCGGCGCGTTGCGCGTGCCGCGCGCCAGCCTCAACACCGATGAACTCGCCGCGGTCCAGCGCCAGGAAAACTGGGCCGAGCCACGGCCGCATGCCTTCCAGAAGCGCCTCGCGGCGCTGATCAATCTCGGCGACGAATACTCCGCGCGCCCCGCGTCGCAGGCCAATGCCGGCAGCGGCATCGTCGAGGTCGCGGCGGATCCCGATCCGGTGGTCACGCCGCCGCTCTATGGACAGTGGCATGCGCTCACGCCGCGCCTGCTCACGGATCGCGACGGCGCGCCGCTGCCGAACAATGACAACTGGGTGCACGAAATCAATCTCGACCCGCGCTTTCGCGTGCCGGCGGGGTTTGGCACCAACGTCGTCCAGGCCCGGCAGGAAGACCTGATGGCGGCCGCCTGGGACCAGGTCGGCGACGTACTCGAAGCCAATCAGCGCACGCGGCGCTTCCAGCTCTCGCAGCAGGTGGCGTTCGTCTGGCACCTGGCGCACTTCACGCCCCTGGCGGCGGAGAATCCCGGCAAGACGCTGCAGGCCACCGCGCCACTGCACACGCGCGTGATGTCGCAGCAGCGCACGCTGCGCGCCACGCTCAAGACCAGCCTGGTGCCGCCGGCGCTAACTACTTCGACGCTGCGGCGCATCGCGCGGCCGCGCGGGCCGCTGACACGGCGCCTGCCGTTCGACGGCGCCGTGCGGCCGGGGCAACTCATCGACCGCGTGAATCGCGGCGAAGTGTTGCCCGCGCCGCCGAAGGTCACGCCGCCAGGCGTGGTCACGGTGGATCAGGTCGCCGACGGCGCATTACCCGCCGCGCCGGGCTGGTTGATCGATCTGCTGCGCAGATTTCCGTTCGTCGCATGGCTGCCGCTGTTGCTGGCGCTGATCCTCGTGCTGGTGTTTTTCCTGCTCGGTTTCGGCATCGCGCCGTTGTCCGGAACACTTCTGGTCGGCGCGGCCGTGAGCGGCTGGCTGTGGCGGCTGCGCCGCTCGGTGCAAAACTCCGATGGCTTGCGCGAAGGGCATCAGACCCCGGAGGCCGTGGACGCCCTGCCCGGCAGTCCGGATTTCAAACTGACCACTCCCGCGTCCGATCCCCCGAGCTCGAGCGTGACACTCACCGCCGGCGGCACCGACAGCGCCGAAGGCGTGCGTTTCAAGGACGCGTTGCGCGACGTCGGCGCGGTGTTGCAGGCCAGCGTCCGCGCCGACACGGTGGGCGAGAACGGCCCGCTGCGCAGCGCGCTCGACCTGCGCGCCGAGACCCGCCTCACGCTCGCGGCGCTCGATCCGGCGGTGACCATCCTGCGGCGCGCGCGCACCGAGATCCGCATCCCCACCCGCATCGCGGCGCAGTTGTCCGAGGAATTCCTCGAGGCCATGGCCTATCCGGTGTTCAACCTGCCCATGTACCGGCCGCTGGCGGACCTGTCGGCCGAACTGCTGGTGCCTAACATCAATCTGATCGAGACCAACAGCGTCACGCTGCTCGAGACCAACCAGAAATTCATCGAGTCCTACATGGTGGGCCTCAACCACGAATTCGCGCGCGAGTTGTTGTGGCGCGAATACCCCACCGACCAGCGCGGCAGCTGCTTCCGCCAGTTCTGGGATGTCTCCTCGTTCCTGGCCAATACACCCGACGATGAAGTGCTGCGCGAGAAACTGCGCGACATCCCGCCGCTGGATCGCTGGCCGCGCGCCTCGAAGCTCGGCGACCACGACGCGCGCGAGCGTCCCGGCGACAACGAGGAGGAAGTCGTGCTGGTGATCCGCGGCGACCTGCTCAAGCGTTATCCGAACGCGGTGATTTACGCGCAGGCCGCGGAATGGCCGCGCAAGGCCGACGGCACCATCGATCGCACGAGGGAGCGCACGCTGATCGGGATCGATCCCGCCGAGGAAGCCAATCCCCCGCGCAGCAAGCTGCGCACGCCGCTGTACGAAGCGAAGATCGAGCCGGACATCTACTTCTTCGGTTTCGACCTGACGGTCCCCGTTGCCCAGGGCGGCATCGGCGAGAACGAAGCGGACCCGCCAGGCTGGTATTTCGTCATCAAGGAACGCCCGGGCGAGCCGCGCTTCGGCTTCGACGAAACCTCTGAAGCTTCGCTGGTCGTGTGGAACGACCTGGGGTGGGACGACGTCGAGATGGCCAACAAGTTCATCAAACCCGTGCGTGCCGCGCCGCTCACGCTGCCGGCGGCCCCGCCCGCCGGTGAAGAAGAGAAGGAAGACCAGCGCCGTGAAGACGTGTTCGTCCCGTGGAACGCCAGTGTCAGCGCCGCCGAGCTCGCCTACATCCTTTACCAGGCGCCGGTCATGGTGGCGCTGCACGCGGCCGAAATGTTGCCGAAGAAAGTCTGAACATGCCCACGCCTGACTACAGCGAAATCCGCACCGCCCTGCGTAATGCGCGTGACAGCTTGCACGCGGAGCAGGAAAAGCTCGGCCGCGCGCGCCAGACGACGCTCAAGCTCGACGCCGAGTACACCAGTGCCCGTCGCGCGAAGGGCCGCGGCGCGCGTGCGGACGAACTGCTCGCCGCGCTCAACCAGGCGCGCGAGGCCGAAGGCACACTGCGCGGACGCGTCAAGGAATTGCAGGGCGGCATCGGCGACGTCGCGGATCGCTACGAAAAAGCCGTCGATCCCACCGAGGCCATCGGCTCCTGGAGCGACCGTTATCCGGTGTTGTTGCTGCCCGTGCGGCTCGAGGCGCGTTTCAAACAGGCCACGCCTCCGCAAGTGGGGGAGCAGTTGTGGGTGCGCATCTACCCGGATGACTGCTCGGTCGACACTTTCGAAGCCGAACTTTCCGACAGCGAAATCAAGAATGTCGAACGTTACTGGATGGAGTGGTGGCAGGCCGGCGGTGATGAGCCGCAGCGGCGCAGCGCGTGGCGCAATCTCGTCGCAGGCCACGGCTCAGGCCGGGCCAGCTGGATAGTCCGCCAGTACAAACCGCTGCATCCCGAACAGGAGCCGGTGAAGGCGAACGCCGCGGATCTGATCCTGGTGATTCGTGGCCCGCGACCCGCCGCGCAATCCACGCGCGAAGAACTCTCGGCCTATTGGGTGGCGGTGTGGCGCGCCGCCGGCAATATCAGCGGCATCGACGCCGCCACGACGCGCTTGACCGCGAGTGGCGAAGGTCCCCCGGGCACCGCGCCCGCGAATTTCGATCTCGCGCCGGCCACGGCCGGCGTGCGCGCCACGGTTCCGGTGACGGTCGAGTGGCTCGAACTACCCGACCCGGCGCCGCTGTCGGTCAAGGCGCGTTCCTGGAGCGTCGCTCCCACGGCGCGCGCGTTGCCGGACGCCTTCGTCATCATCGGTATTCAGAACGGCCGCGTGGTGTTCAAGGAACAAGCCAGGCCCGTGCCGGCGCGTGTCGTGGTCGGACCCGATCCGAGCGCGCCGTTGGACGAGCAGATCCACCACGAACCCGACGGCGAGCTGTACGTGCCCGAGGGCATGCGCTGGATGGTGGATTTCGATGCCGCCATCGAGGTTGGGCTGGGAATCAGGATCTCGCTGGAAAACCGCGATGGTTACGATCCCGCATTACCCATCGATCGGCTGCTGGCGCTCGGTATCCGCCTGGCCGACGATGCCGACCAGGCGCAGCAGACACTGGAGGAACTGCTCACCCATCATCGCTTCGGCCGCGCGGGGTTCGCCTTCGTGCCGCAGGGCTCGCCGACCAACAACACCGAGACCGATGGCACCGCCTTCAGCCGCTCGGAAGACGCGGATACCTCGTACGACGCGAACGTGCAAAGCCCGGTGGCGGCGCCGGCGGCCGACTGGTGGAACCGCAGCGACGGCCGCTGGATGGCGGACTTGCTGGGCGTCTCACCCGCGGTGTTCGACGGTGTGCCACACGCCACGGCGCGGGATTTCTCCGAAGCACGCGCGCTCAACCGCGCGCTGTGGCCGGCGACCTTCGGCTACACGCTCGAGACCATGATGCATCCGGTATTCAGCGCCACCCAGGTGGCGAATACACGCTGGTTCTTCACCCATTTCGTCAGCGGTCGCGGTCTGCTGCCCGCGCTGCGCATCGACGCCCAGCCCTATGGCGTGCTGCCCGTCATGCCGCTTTCGAAGATGAAATGGCCGGCGGCCCCGGAGCGCGAAGCCCTGAGCGAGATCGCGCCGCCGGCCGATCTTGGCGGCTTCATCCCGGGCCTCGCACAGTTGTTAGGCGGCATGCGCACGCACTGGCAGGAATTCTCCGGGCAGGTCACGCGCATCGGCGGACCGGGCGACCCGCACCAGATGCTGCTCGACGTCGTGGGCCTGCATCCGGCGTCGGTCGAGATGCACCAGCGTTATGCCGAGAGCCTCGATCACCTGTTCAACCAGGCCAAGTACTCGGGCATCGCGGCACTGATCTTCGAGCACGTCCGGACTACCCACCTCAATGCCGGGGCGATGACCCTGCTGCGCGACCTCGGGTACAGCGGCGAGCCGACGCCGGATGCACTCGAGAAGTTTTTCTTCGCGCGTGCCAACCGGCTCAACGGTCCGATGATCGACGACCGTCCGCTGTCGGAGACCGAGGCCATCCGGCCCTACGCCGCCGATGGCCTGCGCAACTACCTGAGCTGGCTCGCCGATGCCGCGCAGGCCAGCTTCGACGACCTGCGCCTGGAGCGCGGTTTCAAGAACGACCAGGCGCCGGATGCGTTGTTGTACGTGATGTTGCGGCACGCGCTCATGCTCGAGTACTGGGATACCAGCCTCAAACTGTATGAGAGCGCGGATCTGCTCGATGCCGGCGCGCTGGCGCAGGCGCGGCGTGAACCCGCGTTCGTGCACGTGGCCGCCAACGACGCGCCCAGCGAGAGTCATTTCAAGTTTCTCTACAGCAAGGAGGCGCGGGTCACGCAGGACGCCAACCTGCTGGTGGCCGACCACATCCGCGATTCGATCGGCACGCCGCGCGCCGCCAATCTCACCGAGCAGCTGGCCACCATCCGCTCGCTGGCCAATCTGCCCACCGCGCGGCTCGAGCGCTGTTTCGCCGAACACATCGACGTCGCCAGCCACCGGCTCGACGCCTGGTTGTCAGGTCTGATCCACTACCAGTTCGCCGGCCTGCGCTACGGGCGGGCGCCGCGCGAGCCGCAGCGTCCCGAGCACGAGGCGCGGCGTGGCCTGTATCTGGGCGCGTTTGGCGTGCTGGAAAACCTGCGCCGCAAGCCCGCCGCGTTGCCGGTGTTCGAACCGCCGGAGCGCCTGCATCGGCTGCTGTCGCCGCGCGAGATCGATGCCGGCGCCGCGCCGCCGCCGCTGCTGCGCGACCCGACCAACGGGGGCTTCATATTCGCGCCGTCGATCAACCAGGCGAGCACCGCGGCGGTACTGCGCGCGGGATATCTCGCCAACGCCACGCCGGAAACCCCCAGCCCGCTGTCACTCAACCTTTCCTCACGGCGCGTGCGCGTCGCGCTGCAGCTCATCGAGGGCATCCGCAATGGGCAGCCGCTGGGCGCGCTGCTCGGTTATCAATTCCAGCGCGGCTTGCACGAGGGTCACGCTCCGCTCGAGCTCGACCGCTTCATCTACCCGCTGCGCAAGGCGTTTCCGCTGGTCGCCGACCAGATGAACTCGACCCGCTCGGACACCAGCGATCCCATCGAGACCATCGAGGCTAACAATGTCCTCGACGGGCTCAAGCTCATCGAACACCTCCGCAAGGGCGGCAACGCGGCTTATCCTTTCGGCCTGCCACGGCCGACGACACCGACGCGGCCGGCCGATCCGCCCATGCCCGTAGCGAGCGCGGATGAGCGCGCCGCCATCGACGTCGAAGTGGACCGGCTGCTCGATGCGCACGATGCGCTTGCGGACCTGGCGCTGGCCGAGGGAGTGCACCAGGCCGTGCTCGGCAATTACGACGGGGTCGGCGCCACCATGGACGCCTTCGCCAAGGGCACCTTCCCGCCCGAGCCCAACGTGGTGCGCACGCCGCGCAGCGGCATCGCGCTCACGCATCGCGTCGGCATCCACTTCGAAACCGGGCTCGATCACAACACTTCGCCGCTGGCCGGAATCCTCATGAGTCCGCGCGCCAAGGCACAACCCATGGTCAATCAGTGGTTGTCAGGCCTGCTGCCCCCGCCCGAAGAAGTGGGTTGCCTGGTGCGCTGGGTGGATCCGGTGACTGGCACTGCGATCAAGGACACGGTCACGCAGTTCAAACTGAAGCTGCAGCCTGTCGACCTGTTGCACATCGCCACGCTCGACGGCGCCACCGCCATGGGCGAGCTCGACGATCGCATCGCCCGCTACATTTTCGACACGCATGCGCCACGTCCGGACGTGGTGCTGGATATCCGCCACACCGAGCGGCTGGCCCAGCCCCTGCGGACCTTCTTCGAGATCGCGCCACTGGTGCGTTCGCTGCGCTCGCTGGTATTGCGCTCGCGGCCGCTGGCGCCGACGGACCTGGCGCTGGCGAATGAGGCGGAACGCGGCCACGACAGCAACCAGGCCCTGGACCGCGCCGTGATCGCCGACGTGCGCGATGAGCTCGCGGACCTGCGTGTCGACGTGGGCGCGCTGGTGCCGGCGGCGCCCGCCGACGCCCTCATCGACACCGTGGTGCCGCTGTTCGCGGAGGCGGCCCGTTTCGGGATTCAGCAGGTGGGCTGGGGAGCACTGTACGACTGGCGCCGCCAGGCATTCGCGGGAGTGCTGGCGCGCGTGCAGGTGGTGATCGACCGCTGGAAGGAACGGCTGGCGAATTTTGACGCGGGACTCACCACCTACGATGCCATCGTGGCCGGCAGCGTGAGCGATGCGGATCGTTACATCGAGCTCGGCCGGCTCGAGCTTCTCGTGGCAGCCGCCACCACCAATCCGCGGCCGGCAACGCCGCTCGACTATCGCAACGCGCTGCCGGCACGCCGCGATGCGATGCGCGCCGAGCGCGATATCCTGCTCGCCCTGGTTGCGACCAACGACGCCAGCCTGGCCAATCTCATCGGCGCGGTGAACGCCGAGTTGCCCGCGCTGGCCCCGCTCGATCCAACGCCATTCGCCATCGACGACTTCGAGCGCGACCTGCAGGTCTTCGTGCCTAACATCAAGGCGCGGCGCGATGCGTTGATCAAGGAGCTCGACAAGCGCATCAAGGCCGCCAACGATGCATTACTCGAGCACGATGCCACTGCCGATCCGCTCGGGCGCATCACGGCGCTGCAGAAGGCGGGCAGCGGCATGTTGGGCGAGGAACTGCGCCTGCTGCCCGAGATCAGTTTCAGCACCGAACGCGCCGCGGAGCTCGCCGCCGCGCACGCGGCCAGCGTCAGTGGCGATCTCACCAGCTTCCTCACCACGCAACGCGGCGTGGATTTCCCGGTGGACGATTTCCTGAGTGGCGTGGCGCGCGTGCGCGAGAAGATGCAGGCCTGGGAAGATACCGCCATGCTCGCGGCGACGCTCGGCCGGCCGGAGCCGGCGCTGACGCCGCTGCAACTGCCACATCGCCCGGGTGAAGGCTGGCTGGCCCTGGAGATCGATCCAGCCACGGTCATCGACAGCTCGCGGCTGCTCTACACCGCCCACTACGCGCCGGGCGCCGCCACGCCGGGCAATGCCGGCGTGAGCGGCCGCACCTGCGGGCTCATCATCGACGAGTGGTCGGAGGTCATTCCGGCGCGCGATGAAACCGCGGGTGTCGCGGTACATTTCGACCGCCCGAACTCCGAACCGCCGCAGTGCTGGCTGCTCGCGGCCTCACCTGGCAACGACGGCCAGTGGAGCTGGCAGGACCTGGTCGATTGCGTCGACGAGGCACTGGCGCTGGCAAAGCTGCGCGCCGTGCAGCCCGCGCAGGTGGAGAGCAAGGAGTACGCGCGCTTCCTGCCCGCCACGGTCAGCGCCGCGACGCTTTATGGCGTGAACATTTCGGCTAACTACGCGCGCGTCAACGCCTTTGCCGCGCAGCTGGGGACCACCGATGGCTGACCGTTTCTCCATCGCCGACCTGCCGCTGGCGCTCGCGGCGAAGCAGTTTCCCACCATCACCACGTGGAATCGCGTCGAGGGGAGACCCACAACGGTGGACTTCAACCGCGCGCTGCGCGCCGAAGTGCGTGATGCATTGTGGATGCTCACGCGCCAATGGCAGATGGGCGAATTCAACGGCGAGGATGCGGGCTCGCCGGCCTCCATGCGCGCCAGCATCGCCACCACGCGGCTCACGCGTTACCAACCCGGCGACGCCGCCGCACAGGATTTCAACGACCTCTCGCCGTTTGAAACGCAGATCGAACGGCGCCCGGTGAAATATTCCATTGGCGCCGACAAGGTGGCGCTCAACCTGCGCGTGTTGCTCGGACGGCGCTGGCTGCGGCTGATCCAGGGCATCGGCGCCTATGCCGATCTCTACATCGGGAAATACTCCATCGAACTACCCAATCCGTCGCGCCGCGAGGAAGCCGCCGTGTGCGCGCACGCCGAGGTGATGCAGAATTTCTGCGCGGTCGCCGGTCGCGCCATGGACGGCGTCGGCTTCTATCAATACCTGATGGGTGACGCGGCCCGCCACGCCTACGACGGCGTGGCGGTGCTGGGCACACACCACGGACCGATCGACATCGCGGCCGGCAAATTCATCGCCTGGGCCGACACGGTGTTCGATCAGCCCGCGGCGCCCAACGACAATCCGGCGTGGAATCCCGAGCGGCTCGAATACCGCTTTGCCTGCTCGGCGCCCGATCCCGATCCGAATGCCGCGGGTGCGGAGAAGACTTACGTCGCCGACGAGTACTACCAGGGCACGCTCGACTGGTACGACCTCGACGTGGTGCCAGACAATGACCGGCCACTCGGCCCGCGCGACGACACCAGCGCACCCGATCCGCGCGGCTCGATCACGCGCAGCATGTTGCCCGTGCCGCTCACCTTTCCCGGCATGCCGCATCCGCGCTGGTGGACCATCGAAGACCGCCAGACCAACTTCGGCGCGATCCGCCCCGACACGGAAGATCTCGCGAAACTGCTGCTCATCGAGTTCGGCCTGGTCTATTCGAACGACTGGTTCATCATTCCGTTCACCTTGCCCGCGGGCGGGATCGCGAGCATGCAGGCACTCACGGTCAAGGATGTTTTCGGCGATCGTTACTGGATCGACGCCGCGGGTGCGGGCGCCGCTGCCGACTGGCAGCGCTGGAGCTTTCTCACGATGTCGGCGGCCGAGCGTGCGCCGGTGCCGCGTGCGTTCGATTCCCGGCGCCGTTCGCGCGCGCCAGCCGGCCGCGCGGACACCGCGCTGCTGTTCCTGCCCACGGTACCCAAGGTGCAGGAGGCCGCGCCGCACGAGGACGTGCGCGTGATGCGCGACGAAATGGCCAACATGGTGTGGGCCATCGAGAAAGTGATCCCCGGGCCCGATGGCCGCGGGCGTTCGGGTGATGTGGCCGCGCGCGATACGCGCGCCTATCACGAACGGCTGGTGCAGGCCCAGAGTTCCGCGACGCCGCCGCCGCCGTTGCTCGAGAACGACGCCAAGGTCCGTTACGACCTCATGAGCTCCGTGCCCGAGAACTGGATTCCCTTCATCGCGGTGCGCGCCCGTGGCAGCAACCGCGCCATCGACCTGCAGCGTGCCTCGACGCTGCGCAATATCGAAGGGGACTCGCTGGGGCCGGCCAAGGTCAAACCGCGTACCTCGCTACTGCGCAGCGGCCTCGACCAGGCGAGCCCGGCCGCCTATCTAGTGCCTGAGGAAGAAGTGCCGCGCGCCGGTGTCGTGGTCACGCAGTCCTGGCAGCGAACGCGCGGGCCGGATGGGCGCGTCCATACCTGGATCGGCGTGCGCAAGCGAGTCGGCCGGGGCGAAGGATCGAGTGGTCTCGCGTTCGATCGCCTGATCGAGGTGCCGCCGAAAGCCTAGCGGCGCGCGCATATCGAGCTGGTACTTTCACGGCGCGTCTATCAGGCGTCGCTTCCTTCCCCGACCCCGCATTTTTGCCACGCTTCGCCAGGACGCAACGAGGGCACGAGGAATGCCCGGCCGACCCATCACTTCGCGTCAACGGTCGTGAACCGGATTTCGTCCGCTGCGAGGAATTCGCCGTCGCGCGGTCCGCTGAATCGGATGGCCGCGATCGCTGGCGCTTTCACGGTCAGCTCGAAAAACGGGATCGGATCGGCTGGGTTCTCGCGGCCGGGCGCGGCGGCGACCGACGCCTGATCAACAACCTTGCCATTCTTGTCGAGCGCCTCGAGCAATGCCGGGCACCCGGTCGAGCCCCACAGCACGAGCGTGACGGCGGACGCATCGATCGGAAACGTCGCCTGCACCGGGATGCCCTGTTCGGTCGCCATGGCATTCAGGATGCCTTTGTGATTCGTGGCGAGATGCGGGAAAAACATGATCCGCCCCGCCGCCTTGCTATGGATGAGCGGTCCGGCGAGGTTGAGAACCACACCTTTGTCAGTCCACGTGGGCACGGGTTTGCCGATGTCGGCCTGCTCGAAGTCGATCACGATATCCGCCGCGCGGCCGGCGGGAACGGCGCCGACCAGCACGGCGAGCAGCGTTATCGCGAAGCGGCGATTCATGTCATCTCGAGGCCACGCATCGCGCTGGTCGACGAGGCGAACTTGTCCTCGTCCAGACCCATCCGCTGGAGCATCGAAACGAAGAGATTCGGCAACGGATAATTTTGTGCCTGGTCGAAGGCGAGATGCTGGCCATGGTGGAAACCGCCGCCGGCAAACAGCGTGGGCAGGTTGGTGGTCGAGTGGGCGTTGGCGTCACCGAGATTCGAGCCGTAAAGAATCATGGTGACGCCAACGCCCACTCGACCAC
>Ga0193752_1002753_pt1 | contig 12784 bp, 10 predicted proteins | sample H1c1metaG_FD_144924 | JGI IMG/M metagenome (GOLD analysis project Ga0193752, IMG submission 144924) | Soil microbial communities from a riparian zone of the East river system, Colorado, United States - H1c1 | ecosystem: Environmental > Terrestrial > Soil > Riparian zone | place: USA: East River... | reverse complement strand
GACCCGGATCGTCCTCCGCGAGCTCGCCAACAAGGCGTTCGCGGGCGACCCCAAGAACCTCGGGAAGCGGGCCGTCAGCGCCCTCACGGGCTTCGGGATCAGCGCGCTCAGCGGCAGCCCCACGTTCCACGCCGGGCTAAGCGGGCCGTTCGCCGGGGAGGACCCGACGTGGACGCCGGACTCGGGGTGGTCGATGGGGGACGCGGAGTCCAACACCGCGGCCGACGCCCCCGCCGCCGCCCCGGCTGGAGGCGGGAGCACGCCGGCCCCCTGGGGCGAGTCGATGCCCTGATGAGCGACCGGAAGCCCTCCCACGCGCACTACGACGCCGTCGTCGACCTGGCTACGAGCCCGGAGCGGGGGCTCTACGGCCTCGCCCTCGTCAAGCAGACCTATCGCCTCACGCCACGCGGTGCCGTGCTCGACGCGCCCGAGCCGCTCCTGCACGACCTCCGCGACGAGAAGCAGTCGCCCCGCCTCGTCCCCGGCACCGACTTCTGGCCCACCAAGGCCCTCACCGACATCGTCGTCGAGGGCTCGGCGTTCGCCCCGCGCGGCGTGCCCGTGCAGCAGATGACGGTCACGGCCACGGTGGGCAACCGGACCAAGCGCGTCGCCGTGTTCGGCCGCCGCGCCGTGGCGTGGTCGGAGCGCGGGGCGCCCCGCTTCGGGACGCCGGAGCCGTTCACGGAGGTGCCGCTCGCGTGGGAGGCGGCGTACGGCGGGATCGACTGGCGCGTCGAAGACCCCGCCGCGCGGTCGTGGCGGGCCGAGGTGCTCGCCGCCGCGCTCGCCGTCGACCACCCCGGCCTCTACCCACGCAACCCCTTCGGGAAGGGCTACCTCGTGGATCCGGACCCGCTGGACGGCGTGGAGCTGCCGCAGATGGAGGACCCGGAGGACCTCCTGACGCCGGACCGCCTGCTCGTGCGCGACCCTCGCGCGTGGTACCGGCAGCCGATGCCGTGGGGGCTGGGCTGGGCCCACCCCATGATGTTCCCGCGCTACGCGTTCTCGGTGCTGGGGCCGGACGCGTGGTTCCCGGGGCCCGAGGACGCGCAGTTGCCGGAGGTGCGGCGCGGCTACCTCGTGGCGGGCTACCGCTCCGCCATGGCGGGCCGGGCGCTCACCGACGGGCCGGCGCCCCGGTTCGTCCAGGGGGCTTCGCACGGGCTCATCTTCGCCGGCCTGGAGGCCGGGACGCCCGTCCGCATCACGGGGATGCACCCGGAGCTGGACCGCGTCGAGTTCGCACTCCCGCCCCCGCCCGCCGTGGTGATGCAGGTGGAGGGGCGGACGGAGCGCGTCGCGACGCGGCTCCACAGCGTCGTGTGCCGACCCGCCGACGGGCAGTTCTACGTGCTCTACGGCGCGACCATGCCCGTGCAGCGCCCGCTCATCCCGGGGATCCACAAGCACATCCCCATCGCCGCCTCGGTGAACGGGGACCCCCTCCTCCGGTACGAGGCGCCCGTCCCGATCCGCGACCGGATCGCCGAGGCGATGGCGAAGCCGCCCGCCGCGCCCTGACGACCGTTCGCCCGGAACGGGGCTCCGGGCGCCTCGTTCGGCCGGTGAACCGGTGGGCGACGGCTCGTACCTTCCGCACGGCGGCGTACCCGCGTGGGGTGCTCCGTTGCCCGTCCCGCCCCTCTTCTCGTCGCCGTATGCTGTGGTCGAGGCGTCGAGCCACCCTCCCGCCCCCCCGCTTCGCGCTCCATTCGGACGTCGGTCCGGTGCGGAAGCAGAACGAGGACGCGTGCGGGGCCTTCGGCCCCGGAGACGGCCTCGGGGACATGTACCTCTTCGTCGTCGCCGACGGGATGGGGGGCCACGCCCACGGGCGCGAGGCGAGCGTGCTGGCGCGCGACGCGACGTTCGACGTGTTCGCCGAGAGCACCGAGCCCGTCGAGCGCCGGCTGCGGAGCGCGCTCGTCGAGGCCAACCACCGCGTCTGGGACCGCGCGCACGCCAGCGGCCACAAGGAGACGATGGGGACGACGTGCACGGCCCTCGCCCTCGCCGACGGGCACGCGTGGGTCGCGCACGTCGGCGACAGCCGGGCCTACCGCCTCCACGGCACCCGGATGCGCCAACTCACGCAGGACCACACCTTCGTCGAGGACCTCCGCCGCAACGGGACACTGACGGAGGAGGAGGCGCGCACGCACCCCCGCCGCAACGCGCTCACGCGCGTGCTCGGCATCGCGGCCGACGTGGAGGTCGACCTCGTGGAGGTCGGGGTGCTCCGCAAGGGCGACCGGTTCCTGCTGTGCTCGGACGGCCTCGGGCCTCTGTCAGCCGACGAACTCGCCGCCGTGCTGGAGCGCGAGGAGCCGGAGGCGGCCTGCCGACGGCTCGTCGCCCGCGCCGCCGAGGCCGGGGGCACCGACAACGCGACGGCGGTGGCCGTCTATATCTAGCGGGCCGGGCCGCCTCTACTAGCGCGGGCGGAGCACGGCGGCGGCGGCGGTCTCCCCCTGGGCGTTCGCGAGGTCGAAGGCCGTCTGCCCCCGGACGTCCCGCGCCATCAGGTTGGCCCCCCGGCGCAGGAGGAGCGTGGCCGCCTCCGGCTTGCCGTAGTACCCGGCGAAGTGGAGCGCCGTGCGGCCGTCGCGGTTCGGCCGCTCGATGTTGGCGTGGTGGTCGAGCAGGGCCGCGATGACCCGGGTATGGCCCGCACGCGCCGCCATGTGCAGCGCGGCGTCGTCGAACATGTTGCCCACCTCGGCGTCGGCGCCGTGCTCCAGCAGGTACGTGACGATCTCGGCGTTGCCACGGGTGGCGGCGTCGTGGAGGGGCGTGCTGCGGAAGCGGGCGCGCTGCTGGACGTTGACGTCGGCGTCGTTCTCCACCAGGAGCCGCACCATCGGCAGGCTGCCCTGCTCGACCGCCCAGTGCATCGGGGCGTCACCGTCGAAGTACTGGTCGAGCGCGTCGGGGTCGGCCCCCCGCCGCAGGATCAGCCGGGCGACCTCGACGTGGCCCGCGCGGATGGCGCGGAGGAGCGGCGTCCACCCCTGGTTGTCGCGCGCGTTGGGGTCCCCCCCGTTGTCGAGCAGCAGGCGGACGACCTCCAGGTTGCCGTTGTCGGCGGCGAAGTGGAGGGGCGCGAACCCCGCCGAGTCGGCGGGGGTGGCGAGCACGCCCCGATCGAGCAGCAGGCGCGTGAGGCGGACGTCGCCGAGGTCGGCCGCGAGGTGGAGGGCGGTCCAGCCGCCGCGGGCGACGACGTTGGGGTTGGCCCCGTCCTCGACGAGCTGGCGCACGCGGTCGGCCTGCCGGCGGGCGATCGCGGAGGCGAGGGCGCTGGAGGACTGCGCCTGCGCCACGGCAGGGAGGAGGCAGAGCCCGACGAGCAGCGCCGTGAAGGAGAGCCGGGGCGAGAGGGAGGCAGCCATGGTGGGGGGAGCAGGGAGACCTGGGAGGCCGGTGCCACAGCGGGTGCTACGACCCTTCGGAGCGAAGCGGGCGACGGCTTCGCGCCGACGCGGGCCCGCGACACCCGTCAAGGTAGGGGGAGGGGTACGGCCATGCAACGATGCCGGCACCCGAGCGGGCACGCGCAACTGCACGGCCCGCCGACACCTTAACGGGAGAGGCCGGGCTTTCGGATGCGCCCGGCGGTCCCCGGTGCACCGAGCGGCTCGGGCCCGACCCCGAGGACGAGGTGACGCTCCAGTTCGGCTACGACCTCCGGGGCAACCGCACCCACGTCACCGACGCGCTCGGCCGCCTCGCGCACTTCCTCCGCTCGCAGAAGGAGCGGGTGACGCATGCGGGAATCTCGGGGACGCTGCTGGGGGTGAACCCGCTCGACCCCGCGTTCGGCTACGACCCGCTCTACCGCCTCGGCGCCGCGACAGGCCGGGAGCACACGACGGGGTCGGCGCCTTACCCCTGGGACGACGTGGCGCCGTACGGGTCGGGGACGTCGGACCCCACGTCGGCGCGGGCGTACACGCACACGTACGACCTCCAGGGGAACGCGCTGGAACTCCAGCACGTGACGACGGGCGGCTCGTTCACGCGGACGTACGGGCTGGAGGAGATCGACGAGTCCACGACGACGAACCGGCTCTCTGCGCTGAGTGTCGGCTCGACAACGTTCGATTACACGCTCGACGCGGCGGGGCAGCTCGTGCGGGAGAACACGGAGCGGCACCACGTGTGGGACGCCGGGGGCCGTCCGCGTGCTCGGGTGTTATCCGGGCTCGTCTTATCCGAGGCTCGCTCGCTGTACAGCTAAAGGGTATTCCCCGTGCGCTATTAAGCCTGTTAGAAAAGGACGGAGGAGGGGAGCGGCGAGATGCAGTCGGCATACCCCGGGATCGGCGGCGACCTGGCAGAGGCCGATGGCTCTGGGTATGGTGCTAAGGGCGTCCTCGGAGGTACGCACCGCGAGAGCCGACCTGTTCTGCAGGTCGGCTCTCGCGCGTTATAGACGGCCTCAGGCAACGGCCTTGAGCACGTCGGCCAGTACTCCGGCGGCCGTGACCTCCGGCCCGGCCCCCGGGCCGCGCACGACGATGGGGGAGGTGGGGTAGCGGTCAGTGGAGATCTCGAACAGGTTGTCGGTGCCGTCGAGCTGGCCCAGCGGAGAGGCGGCGGGGACGGCCTCGACCCCCACCGTCACGCGCCCGGCGGCGAGCGTGCCGACGTAGCGGAGCACCTTCCCGTCGGCGCGCGCGGCCCGGGCCCGGTCGTGCCAGCGGGCGTCGCAGGCGGGCACGGCAGCGGGTGGGAGGGCGGCGAACCCCGGGGGGACGAGCGATTCGACGGTGATCTCGCTACGCTCCAGCGCGTACCCGGCCGTGCGCGCGAGGATGAGGAACTTGCGGGCCACGTCCTCGCCTGAGAGGTCGTCGCGCACATCGGGCTCGGTGTAGCCGGCCTCGGCGGCGGCGCGAACGGCCCGGCTGAACCCCTCGCCGCGCCCGAGCGCGCTGAACAGGAACGTGAGGGTGCCGGAGGCGCACCCGCGCACGGAGCGGATCCTGTCCCCCGTCGCCCGCAGGTCGCGGATCGTCTGGACGACGGGGAGCCCGGCCCCGACGGTGGTCTCGTAGCGGTACTGCGCCCCGCCCGCGCGGGCCACACGGGCGAGCGTGTCGAAGTAGGCCTGCTCGAACGTGTTCGCGCGCTTGCTCGGCGTGACGACGTGGACGCCCGCCGCGAGCAGGCGCGGGTAGCGGCGGGCCACGTCGGGGCAGCCCGTCGCATCCACGAAAACGAGGGGGCGGACGGGGTGGGTTTCGAGGCGGCGCAGGATGCCGTCCCAGCGCGTCCGCTCCGCCGTGGCGGGCAGGTGCCAGACGGCCTCCCGCGTCGTACACGAACCGAGGAGGCGAGGCCGTGGCCCGTCGGCCGGGAGGGTGCGGAGTTGCTCCAGGAGGGCGCGGCCGACGGCGCCGAGCCCGGCCACGTAGAGGTCGAAGGAAGACGGCGGCGCGTAGGCCGCCGGGCGTGCGAAGGCGGGGTACATCAGGGGGTGGCCTGGGCGGCGGCGAGGGAGCGGGGGGAGGGGACGAGGTGGCGGGCGAGCCAGGGCCGGAGGGCGGCCTCCAGCAGGTCGAAGTCCAGCAGGAAGGCGTCGTGGCCGTGTGGCGACGGGAGCACGGCGAGACGGGCGTTGGGGAGGTGGGCGGCCACCTCCCGCTGCTCGTCGAGGGGGTAGAGCCCGTCGCTCGCGATGCCCACGACGAGCGCGGGCTGGCGGACCCGGCCGAGCACGTCGGGAAAGGCCCCGCGCCCGCGCGCCACGTCGTGCGTGTTGAGCTGGCGCGAGAGGGCGACGTAGCAGTTGGCGTCGAACCGGCGCACGAAGCTTTCGCCCTGGTGGTGCAGGTAGGCTTCGACGGCGAAGCGGTCGGCGTCGCGCGTGCGGCCGAACCGGTCGGAAAAAGAGCCGGGGGTGCGGTAGCCGAGCATCGCCACCTGTCGGGCGGCGGCGAGCCCCGCCGCGGGCGGTGCGTCGGGGGCGTAACGCCCCTCGTCCCAGCGCGGGTCGGCAAAAAGGGCCTGTCGCTGCGCCTCCGTCCACGCCACCCCCCACGCCGAGTGCCGACCGCCGACGGCGATGGGGGCGATGGCGCGGACGAAGTCGCCCTGGAAGGCCCACTCCAGCACGTGCATCCCCCCCATCGAGCCGCCGACGGCGAGGGGCACGCGGCGCACGCCGAGGGCGTCGAGCACGGCGCGGTGCAGTGCCACCGTGTCGCGGATGGTGAAGGCGGGGAACCGGGGGCCGTAGGGGCGGCCGGTGTCGGGGTCCGTCGTCAGCGGCGAGACGGTGCCGTAGGGCGAGCCGGGCACGTTGAGGCAGACGACGAAGTGGCGGCGGGTGTCGAAGGGGCGGCCCGGTCCGATGAGCGCGCCCCACCACCGCGCCGCGTCGCTGTCAGCGGTGAGCGGGTGGCACACGACGACGACGTTGTCGCCCGACGCGGCCAGCCGCCCCCACGTGTGGTAGGCGACCGGCACCTCGCGCAACGCGGCGCCCGACTCCAGCCGGAACGCGGGGAGGATGTGGACGTGGCGCATCGTCAGGCGGGGACGGCCGCCGGACGGCGCGTGTGCGCCGGGCGGAAGGCGAGGGCGCGGTCGAGGTCGTCCAGCAGGTCGCCCTCGGCCTCGATGCCGACGGAGAGCCGGATGAGCGCGTCGTTGATGCCGGCGGCGGCGCGTTGCTCGGGCAGCATCGAGGCGTGGCTCATCGTGGCCGGCTGCTCGATCAGGCTCTCGACGCCGCCCAGCGACTCGGCCAGCGCGAACACGCGCGTAGCGCGGAGGGCGTGGCGCACCGCGTCCGGGCCGCCCCGCAACTCGAACGACACCATCCCGCCGAAGCCCGTCTGCTGCCGGAGCGCCAGTTCGTGGCCGGGGTGCGTCTCCAGACCGGGGTAGTACACCCGCTCGACGGCCGGGTGGTCGTCCAGAAAGCGCGCGACCACGAGCGCGTTGGTTTCGTGCTGGAGCAGCCGCAGCGGCAGCGTCTTCAGCCCGCGCAGCACGAGCCAGCTATCGAAGGGCGGCGCCGTCGTGCCGTGGGCGTTGGCGGTGAACTGGAGCCGCTCGGCCCCTTCGGGCGTCCGCGCCACGACGGCGCCGCCCACCACGTCGGAGTGGCCGTTGAGGTACTTCGTCGTCGAGTAGACGACGTAGTCGGCGCCGAGGGCCAGCGCCTGCTGCTGGAGCGGGGAGAGGAACGTGTTGTCCACGACGACCGTGAGCCCGTGCGCAGCGGCCTCGGCGGCGACCGCGGCCACGTCCACGAGGCGGAGGAGGGGGTTCGAGGGCGTCTCGATCCAGACCGCCCGTGTCTCCGGCCGGAGGGCGCCCCTGAGCGCCGACGGTCGGGTGAGGTCCACGAACGAGACGGCCAGCTTGCCCTGTTGCTGGAGCGTGTTGAGCAGGCGCGCCGTGCCGCCGTAGCAATCGTGCGAGCAGACGACGTGCGCCCCCGCGTCGAGGAGCGCGAGCAACGTGGAGACGGCGGCCATCCCGCTCGTCGTGGCGACGGCCCCGGCCCCGCCGTCGAGCGTGGCGAGCGTCTCTTCGAGGGCGCGGCGGGTCGGGTTGCCGCTGCGCGTGTAGTCGTAGCCCTTCGTCTGGCCGACGTCCTCGAAGCGGAACGTCGCCGTCTGGTAGATGGGCGGGATGACGCTGTTGTAACAGGCGTCGGTGCGCTGGCCGGCCAGCGTGAGGGTCGTGCGGGGGTGCATCGGGGCGGGGATGAGGGAACGGGTATGCACCTCCCTCATCAAGCCCGAGCACGGCGACCGCACGGCGGCCCCGCACCCATCAATCCCGAAACGAAAAACGCCCTCCCGGAATGACGAGAGGGCGCAGCGCACGAGTCGCGGCGGTCCCCCTCATCGTTCCCGAAAGTGGTTTCGGGCAGGTTTTAGCACCGGAGCGGCTTCCTGTGACGGAAACCCGGTTGCTACGACGTCAACGGGCCTGATCCCTCGGTCGTTCTTGATGAGTAGGCACGCCCAAGATACACCGGGCCCGCGGGGCACCCGTCCGTCGACCGTGCTTCGCCGTGTGTTCACGGAAGGAGCCGCAGCGCAACCTCCGGGCCGGTGCCCGGTTCGAAGCGGCAGGTCCACGTCCCGCCGCTCATGCCGTCCCCCCAACGCCCGCCTGAGGTGACGCAGCCGGAGCGCGTGCTGTTCCCCGAGAGCGGGATCACGAAGGGCGACCTCGTGGACTACTACCGCCGCATCGCGGACCGGATGCTGCCCCACGTTGAAGGCCGCCCGCTCGTGCTCAACCGGTACCCCGAGGGAATAGAAGAAGCCGGGTTCATTCAGCAGCACCTTTCGGCGTCCGCGCCGGACTGGCTGGGGCGGGTGACGGTGGAGAAGGAGGGGGGCACCGTCACGCACGCCGTCGCCGATAGCGCGGCGGCGCTCGTCTACCTCGCCAACCAGAGCGTCGTCACGCTGCACGTCTGGTTGAGCCGGATGGACCGTCTCCACCACCCAGACCGCATGATCTTCGACCTCGACCCTCCGGGTGAGGACTTCGAGCCGGTGCGCCGGGCCGCCCGTGCCGTGCGGTCCCTGCTGGACGAGGTGGGCCTGCCGGCGTTCCTGATGACGACGGGCTCCAGCGGCCTCCACGTCGTCACGCCGCTGGACCGCCGGGCCGACTTCGACACGGTCCGCGCCTTCGCCCGCGACGCCGCCGACGTGCTCGCCGCGCGCTTCCCGGACTTGCTCACGGCCGAGCAGCGGAAGGCGAAGCGGGAGGGGCGGGTGTTCCTGGACACGCTGCGCAACACGTACGCCCACACGGCCGTGGCGCCCTACGCCGTGCGGGCGCTGCCCGGCGCCCCCGTCGCCACGCCGCTGGCCTGGGACGAACTGGCGCGGCCGGACCTTGACGCCCGGCGCTACACCGTACGCAACGTCTTCCGCCGCCTCGCGCGGAAGGCCGACCCGTGGGCCACTATGGAAAAAGAGGCCACGGGGCTGGAGGAGGCGCGCCGTCTTCTTGACCAGCTCCGTTAGGCCGCCCTCGGCAGGGCCGGTGAGCCGTTCGTAATAAGGGGCGCGAATACGGGCGCCCGGCGTACGGCGCGCTCGGAAGAAGCACTCCCCAAACCAGGAGGAAATGGCCGTATTCGAGGTCGTGATTGCGATGCTGCTCGGCGGCGCCATCCTCGCCGCCGTCGCGCGGCGGCTGGGGATGCCCTACCCGGCGCTCGTGGCGCTCGGCGGCGTGGCGCTCGCGCTCATCCCGGGCGTGCCCACGCTCGTCCTCGACCCCGAACTGGCGCTGGCGCTGTTCGTCGCGCCCGTGCTGGCCGACGCGGCCTTCGACACCTCGCTGCGCGACCTCCGCGTCAACTGGCGCCCCGTCGCGAGCCTCGCCCTCGGTGCCGTCGTGCTCACGGTCGCCGCCGTCGCCGGGGTCGCCAAACTGCTCGTCCCCGACATGCCGTGGGCGGCGGCCGTCGCGCTCGGCGCCATCGTCGCGCCGCCCGATGCGGCGGCGGCGACGGCGGTGCTGAAGCAACTCCGCCCGCCGAACCGGCTCCTCGTGATCCTCGAAGGGGAGAGCCTGTTCAACGACGCGAGCGCGCTGCTCATCTACCGCCTCGCCGTGGGCGCCGCCGTCACCGGCCTGTTCTCGGGGTGGAGCATTTTGCCCATGCTCCTCGTCGTCACGCTGGGCAGCGTCGTGCTCGCGCTCGTGCTCTCGCGGGTCAGCCTGTTCGTCAACACCCGCATCAGCGACGTATCGACCGCCGTCGTGTTCCAGTTCTGCAGCGCGTTCGGCGCATGGGTGCTCGCCGAGCAACTCCACCTCTCGGGCATCATCACGGTGGTGGTCTTCGCCATGGCCGTGTCGCGCCCGGCGGCCGAACTCACCCCGGCGCGCATCCGCATCCCGGCGTGGGCCGTGTGGGAGGTGGCGGTGTTCGTGCTCAACGTGCTCGCGTTCATCCTCGTCGGGTTCCAACTCAAGGGCATCGTGGCGCGCGTGAGCGGGGCGGAGGGGGTGCGGTATGCGGGCGTGACGGTGGCGGTGTGCGCCGTGGTCATCCTCGCGCGGCTGGCGTGGGTGACGGGCGCGGCGGGCTTCAGCCGCTGGCGCTGCCGCCCGCGTGCGGGCGGAGCGCCCGGCCCGCGCGATGCCGTCGCGCTCTCGGCGTCCGCCGCGGCCGTGGTGGGGTGGTGCGGCATGCGCGGGGCTGTCACCCTCGCCGCGGCGCTCGCGCTCCCGACAGGGGCTGAGGGCGGCGCCCCGTTCCCGTACCGCGACCTCATCCTCGTGGCCGCGTTCGGCGTCGTGCTCGGCACGCTCGTGCTCCAGGGACTCACGCTCCGGCCGCTCATGCTCCGCCTGCGGCTGGAGGATGACGGCGCCGTCGAGCGTGAGGTGCGGCACGCGCGGGTGGAGACGTTGCGGGCGGCGGTGACGGCGGTCGAGACGAGCCCGGAGGCCGAGACCGCCGCGCTCGTCCGGCATCGCTACGCGTTCCAGCTACGCCGCGCGGAGGAAGCGGCCGGGGGCGACGGTGTGGACGGGAGGGAGACGCCGCCCGAGCAGACCACGCCCGATGACGCCGTCCCTGAGGATGCCCCGCCTGACAGCGTTGTGCCCGGCAGTGACGCCTCGGAGAGCACAACAGTCGAAGAGGCGAGCATTCCAATGGAAAAAAGCATTCCAATGGTAGAAGAGGATGCCGACATAGCCGTCATCGGTGCGGCGACCCGGGCCCAGCGCGTGCGTCTCGTGGCGCTCCGCGACGACGGCACCATCGGGGCCGCTGCGTTCCAGCGCGTGGAGGAGGAACTCGACTGGGCGGAGCTGGACTGGGACCACCTCATGCGGGCCGGGCAGCCGCCCGACGAGGAGGCGTAAGCCCGTACGGCCGCACGTCGCTTAGGCCCTCCTCGCACGCTGTAGCCGGTGGGGTAGGGGAGGGGGTACGGGGGGGCGTGCGGCCGTTCCTAAACCCCGTGCGCGCAACGACACGCCGCCCCGGGCTGTGCGTCGGTGCGCCCGTCGTCGTGGCGGAATAGGGGCTGTTTCGCGCCCTTAACTGTGTGCGGGGACTCGTGCGTAGACCGGCCGCGAAACGTTGTTGCGACGGGTTTTTTGGCTCCGGGCTTGCGCGGAATGGGGCGGCTGCTGTATTTATCGAAGCGCTTCGATCGAAGCGCTTCCACCTCCCCCCGTCTTGTCTGGCCGGACCACCATCTCCGTCGTCGCTGCCGAAGCCGGCGTCTCCATCTCGACTGTCTCCCTCGTCATGAACGGGAAGGGGCCGGTTGCGGAGGAGACGCGTGAGCGGGTGCGCGAGGCGGCAGACCGGCTGGGCTACACGCCCTCCCGCAGCGCACGTGGCCTTGCGGGGGGGCGGACGGGGAACATCGGGTTCGTGCTGCGCGAGGACCACTTCCGCCGGAGCGAGTCGTTCTACACCCGCATCTTCCTCGGCGTCGAGTTCGAGGCCCGGCGGCGCGAGAACTACGTCCTGCTCGCCACGATCCCTGTCGCCTACGACCCCGAGCGCGACGCCCCGCGGTTCCTCCGCGACCGCTCCGTTGACGGCGTCGTCATCGCGGGCGTCGTCGAGCACACGTTCCTGGAGCGGCTCGCGGCGCTCGATCTCCCGTTCGTGCTGGCCGACTACGCGTGGGGCGACGCGCCCGCCGTCGAGATCGACAACGAGGGGGGCGCCGCCGCCGTCGCGCGGCACTTCCTCGACCGCGGCCACACGCGCGTCGCCTACCTCGGCGCCGACCCCGACCACCCGAGCCCGGCGGCACGCTGCGCGGGGTTCGTGCGCGCGATGCGCGACGCGGGCCACGCTCCGGCTGACAGCCACGTCGTCGTGGGCCCGGGCGCGCTCGACCGCCGCACGGGGGCCGACCTCGCGGGGCAGCTCCTCGACCTCCCGGCCGCCGAGCGCCCGACGGCGGTGTTCTGCGCGAACGACTCCGTCGCGCTCGGCCTCATCGACGGGGCCCGAGAGCGGGGGCTCTCGGTGCCGCAAGACCTCGCCGTCGCCGGTTTCGACGACGTGGAGGCTGCGGCGTTCTCGCACCCCCCCCTCACGACCGTCCGCGTTTTCAAGGAACACCTCGGCGAGGTGGCCCTCCGCCTCCTCGCCGACCGCATGGCGGGGCCGACGGAAGCGGCCCGCTTCGACCGCGGCGCGTCGGTCACGCGCATCTCGACTGAACTCGTCGTCCGCGGCTCCACCTGAGCCCGCGGACCGCTCTCTGCTTCCAGCCGGAAGCGCTTTTTGCTCACTCTCTCCCACCAGTACCCATGAAGAAGTCCTTACTCACGGCCATCGTAGGGTTCGGCGCCCTGCTGTGGTGCGGCACGCCGCAGGCACAGGAGGGGCTCCTGGCCCCCCCGAACCGGCTCTCCGACGGCGGCTTTGAGACCGGCGCCCCCTCGTACTGGGCGGCGTCAGGTGGCGGGGCCACGTGGTCGACGGCGCGTGCGCGGACGGCGAGCCACTCGCTGGCCCTCGCCAACGCCGGCGCCGCCTCGTGGACGATGTCGGAGGCGATCCGGAACTGGACGGGCCGGTTCCCGGGCAACGCCGACCTCACGTTCGGCGCCTGGGTGTGGACGGACGGCGTGAACACGGCGCCCTCGGGCGACGCGGCGAAGTTCCAGATCGTCTACACGTTCCGGGACTCCGACGGCAACGACATCCTCGGCGTGCCGGTGGTCGTCGACCTCCCGCAGACGTCGGCGTCGACGGGCGGCTGGGTCGAGGTGTCGACGGCGTCGCTCGGCGCGA
>Ga0193752_1002752_pt1 | contig 12786 bp, 10 predicted proteins | sample H1c1metaG_FD_144924 | JGI IMG/M metagenome (GOLD analysis project Ga0193752, IMG submission 144924) | Soil microbial communities from a riparian zone of the East river system, Colorado, United States - H1c1 | ecosystem: Environmental > Terrestrial > Soil > Riparian zone | place: USA: East River... | reverse complement strand
AGCCGGGTAACACTAGCGGGTTCCCTGAAACGCTACTGTTAAGCCCATAGCAGATCGGGGTCGGATATCGTATGCAGGCTACCTACAACTTCTGGCTCGTCGGCCTATCAATCGTCGTGGCGATGGTCGTGGCCTATACGGCGCTCAAGCTCGCGGCGCGCGTCGCGGAAAGCGGTCCGGCCGCCGGACGCGGTTGGTTGCTCGGCGGAGCCGCCGCGATGGGCATGGGCATCTGGTCAATGCACTTCATCGGCATGCTCGCGTTCTCGGTCGAGATCCCGCTGCAATATGGCATCTTCAAGACACTGCTCTCACTGCTGATCGCGGTGATCACCTCCGGATTCGCGCTTGCGATCGCAAGCCGGCCGCAGTTGAGCCTGACGCGCCTGAGCCTCGGCGCCATCGTCATGGGCGCCGGCATCTGCGCGATGCACTACTCCGGCATGGCCGCGATCCAGATCGTGCCCATCATCACGTATCAGCCGATGCTGGTGCTCGCCTCGATCGGTATCGCGGTCGGCGCGTCCTTCGCTGCATTGTGGCTGGCCTTCAAACTACGCACCGGCCAATCCACGTACATCGCGCTCGCGCGCGGTGGCGCGGCGGTCATCATGGGTCTCGCGATCAGCGGAATGCACTACACCGCGATGGCGGCCTCGAAGCTCGCCGTCGGCGCGTATTGCATAGGTGGCGCTTCCTTCGACAACAACTGGCTGGCCGGCACGATCGGCTTGGTGGCACTCGGCGTTCTCGCGCTCACGCTGATCACCGCGGTGTACGACTCCCATCTGCTCTCGCAAACGCGCCAGGACGCGCTGCGGCTCGAACAAGTCAACGTCGCATTGACGCACGGCAAGAATCTCCTGGCGCTCGCGACGCGCGCGGCCGGCATTTCTTCCTGGGAACTGGACATCACCACGCGCAAGACACTGTGGACGGAAAACGAGATCGAAGCGTTGCGCGAGGCGGGTGTGGATACGCAGCGTCAGCCCGACGCGATCGTGGAACTGACCCATCCGGACGACCGATCGGTCATGTTCGACGCGATCAGCGCGGCGATGTCCGAGAAGCGCGACGTGTGCGACTTTCGCTTTCGTGTCGTGCCGCCCAAGGGCGCTGCGGTTCACCTGGAAGCGCACGCGCGAATATTCTGCGACTTCGAGGGCAAGCCCTTGCGCATCCTCGGCGTGTCCTGGGACGTGACGAGCCAGGTATTGCAGGAGGAACGCAAGCGCGAGCTGCAGTCGCAGTTGCGCGATGCATCGCGCGATGCGGGCATGGCGGAAGTTGCGACGGGTGTGCTGCACAGCGTCGGCAACGTGCTCAACAGTCTCGGTATTTCCGCGTCGCTGCTGCAGACGCAGCTGCGGGATTCGCGCGTCGGGAACGTGCAGCGAATGGCGTCGATGCTTACCTCCCAAGGCGATCAAGTGGGCAAGTTCATCGACTCCGACGAGCGCGGCAAGCAGATGCCAGGCTACCTGGCGCAGCTCGGCGAAAATCTGCGAACGGAGAACGAACGCCTGCAGACCGAGGCGGCGGCCATCGTGTCGCACGTCGGGCACATCCGCACGATCGTCGCCGCACAGCAAACCTACGCGCGGCGCGGCGGAGTGACGGAGGCCATCGACCTCGCAGAAATCCTCGACAGCGCCATCGCCATCCATTTCGCCGAAATGACCGATGTGTCGATCCGGCGCGAATACGAGCCGCTCGCGCCGCTCACGCTCGATCGTCACAAGCTGATCCAGATTCTCGGCAACCTGTTGAGCAATGCGCGCCACGCGTTGAAAGACCGCAAGGACAGCCCGCGCCTGCTCACGGTGCGCGTCCGCAGGCACAGCGATGAGATGGTCGCGATCGACGTGCAGGATTCGGGCGTCGGCGTTCAACAGGACGTGCTCGGTCGCCTGTTCGAATTCGGTTTCACGACCAAGAAGGATGGCCACGGCTTCGGGTTGCACACGAGTGCGATCCTTGCGAAGGAACTGGCTGGAAACCTTGCGGCCTTTAGCGACGGTCCGGGTCAGGGCGCCCGATTCGTCCTGCGATTACCGGCAGCGGCGGTCGAACAGAAAAAGCTGGCCTGACCTTACGACGCCGCGAGACGCTGCGCGGATTTGCGCATCCCCTCAAGCACTCGATCCAGCAGCTGCTGCGGAAAACCGCGGGGCAGGTTCCTGGCGACTTCGTCGATAACCGCGGGCGTTCTGGCGACCATCTCGTCCACGATCGCCTCGACATTCGCGACACCCATGCGCTTCGCCAGCGCTTCGAAATGCCGCCGCTGGATGCTTTTGAGCAGGTAGTGCGGGCGCCGGCCGGGTAGGGCCATTGCGAGTCGGGCCTTCTCGAGCGGTACTTCGCTGGCCCTTTTGCCAATGATGGGCCAGGCGGACAGCAAGTCGTACAACGGCGTGAGCTGGAAGCGGCCGCCTGCGAGAATGCGGAGGCTGAAATTCTTGGCGTGCCCATCGGTCGCGGCTAACAAATAGAAGGCGAGCTGCGCACGGAACAGCGTTTCGAGGTCACGCGCGGCTTCCGTGGACCCGCGCAGGATCCGCGCGATCGTCGCAATCCCAGGGCCGCCGTCGGATTCGTACTTGAGGTGCCAGGGCGTGCCGGTGGCCTGCGCGAAATCCTCCTGCATGAGCCGCAGCCAGTACTTGCCGGAGGAGTGCAGGGCTCGATCGAAGCGTTCGACGATCAGCGCCTTTTGCGCGCCGAATTCGCCGATCTCGCACGAGGCCACGGGAATGCCGAAAGCGGCGACAATGCGTGCGCACAGCCATTCGTTCTCGACGGAGGTGCGCATGTCGGCCTGCCGATTTCCCACCAGACCGAGGGGTAGTTTGAAGATGTGCGTCGTCGGCGTGGAGCCGATTGGGCGGCACCAGCGGCCTTTGTGGCGCAGCAGGGCGGTCTTTTCTTGCGCGCCCGCGATGGAGATGCGGAACTCACCGGCGTCCTCGTCCGGCGCATTCACAGTCGTGACACTCGAAAGTTCGCGTGCGATGTTCGCTTCGGTGAGCGGCGTGGCGGCGATCTCATGGAGTCCAGCGGGTTGATCGTCGACGGGCAGGAGCTGAACGGCACCCACGCAATCGCGGCCGATGGCCGCGAGCAGGTCGAACGCGCCGCGCGAGTCGGTGTGAAACCGGTCCTGCAGCCGGCGGCGAATGGACTCGCTATCGGGCAGCAGGTTGTCGAAGTACGCCTCCACGGCGGCGCCCTTGTGCAATGCGCGGCCAAGTGTCAACGGTAGCGACAACGACAGCGGCCGCGATTCCGTGGCCGCAACCCAGGCGTCGTTGTACTCCAGTTCCATCGCTCCGCGCGCGGGCAGCCGCCAGGTGCCGACGCGCACGCCGTTCGCCCACACGCCGAGCTCGCGCAAGCGCGCGGCACGCGCCATGTGTTACCACTCAACCTTGGATTTTGGAGTGGATGTTCGCTCGACGATGGTCATCTCCAGGCCGAGCACATTGAGGAGCGCGAGCAATTGCTCGGTGGTCAGCGTCTCGGGCCGGGACTCGAGTTCGGAAAGACGGTTCTGGGACAGGCCGAGACGCGCGGCAACCTCGGTCTGCGAAAGATCGAGGTCCTTGCGACGCGCGGCGAGCGTCGCGCCGATCTGCTTTGCATGGGTTACGGGTTTCATGGCGAGTATCGGTAATAGCGATACCCGCAGTATATCGGCAATACCGATAAAATCAAGGTATCGCTATTGGCGATATTTAGCGCCCAAACCGGCCACTCTTATATATGTTTCGCAGCCGCGACCAGGCGGTGCGCGCCAGCCCAGCGGGCAGCGCGAGGGCGTCGCGCGTGCCCGCTTTTCCGTCGATCCGTCGCTAGCGCGCGCCCTTCATGTTCCGTCCGGCAGTCTTGTCCTGCTTGGCGCCCGATTTGCCCGGCGGTGATTCGTCGCTGTCGTCGCTCTCGTCATTCTCCCCTTCGAGTTCGGCCTTGCGTGCGGCCAGCTGCCCGCCCAGCGCGACCAAGTCCATGTCCGAATCGCGCGCCTCGGCAAACATGCCTTCCGGCTGCTCTTCTTCCTTCACATGGTGCTTGATCATCTCGGAGAGCACTTTGACCTTGGAGCCGAAGTATTCGTCGTCCGGGCTCGACTCCTCGATCTCGGCGATCAGCCGCTTCGCGGCTTCGTGTTCGATCTCGGCCTCGTGGTGAATGTCCTTGTCGTCCGTCGCTTCGAGAAAGGCTGGATAGAAGATCTCTTCTTCGATCGTCGCGTGCACGGTGAGCGCGTTGCAGATCTTCGTCGCCAGTTCCTGCTTGCGCGCGCCGCTCTCGGTTTCCTCGAACTTCTCGAACCATTCCTCGACCTGGCGGTGGTCCGCCTTCAGCAGCGCGATGGCATCTTGTTTGCCCTTGCTCTCCGCCGACTTTCCTTTCGCTTGTTTCATGTCCGCGTCCTCTGTGGTGAGGGCGGCATCGTGGACGCGCTGGCGCGTGGTCGATGCGGTCTTTCATGGTGGATTCGCGTCAGGCGCTGCTCACAACGAATGCGAGCGATTCTTAAAGGCTGTGCTTTGAAAAATCTTCTCGGGTAATCGCCCGATTGATTCCGAACGCGGCGCGCGCGCCTTCGGCCGCAGCGACGATGGAGAGCTGCACGTCGCGGATGATGTTGCCGGCAACAAACACTCCGGGAACGCTCGTTGCTTCGTACTCGCCGCTAAGCACGCCGCCGTTGCGCCCGAAGCGGCAACCCAGCGCCGCCGCCAGGCGGGATTGACCACGGGAGGGCGTGTCGAAGAACAGCGCGTCGCGGGGCAGTGTGGTGCCGTCCGCGAACACCACGTTCTGCAAGCGTCCGCCACGCCCCATGAGCTGTGCGACGGGTGTTTCGATCACCCGGATGCCGTTGCGGTCGAGTTGGCGGCGTTCATCGGGAGAATAGCGGGCAGGACCATCGCTGCAGAGCACGATGTCCCGCGCCCACGCCGTCATCGCGCGCGCCATCTCGAATCCGCGCTTCCGGCGTCCGTAGACGGCGACTCGCTTACCGCGCATCTCCCAGCCATCACAGTAAGGGCATTGAAACACGGTGCGGCCGAACAACGCATCGATGCCCGGAATGCGCGGTACGATATCGAAAACACCGCTCGCGATGAGCAGTTTGCGCGCATGTACCCGCTGGCCGCCGGCGAGCGCGACGGAGAACCCCTGCCTGATGCGGTGCGCCCCCGAGACCTCCACCGGCGCAAAGCGCACCCCTTTGTAAGCGCGCAACTCCCGCCGGGCGATGTCGAGAAATCGCCGTGGCGGAATCCCGTCGCGCGATAGATAGGCGTGCATCTCCTTCGATGCCCAGCTGCGCGGCGTGCCGGTGTCGCACAGCAGGACGCGCCGGCACGCTCGCCCGAGCACGAGGGCCGCGGACATTCCCGCGGGGCCTGCGCCTGCGATGACGACGTCGTAGTTATCCATGGGACAAGCGTCGCTGGCGTTGTGGCGGGAACCCAGCGGTATGTAGGTACGCCCGGGGTAGGCGCCATCGGACAAGACAGCCCGCCGGCCATCTTGCAGCCGATGGGCTGCCACGTCCTACAGCACTGTATTCGAGTCGAGTCGCTAATGTTTCTCCTACGTAAAGGAGATCCGAATGGGCGACAAACAAGTGCAGGAAGCCGCGGTGCCTCTGGCCCGCACCCGTGCCGAGACTCATACGCAGGGTAGTTTGACAGTGAAGTCGAAGTCGTTCAGCGACATGATTCCCAGGCGGCATTCCGAGTACGCGGACGGCTTTTCACCGGAGATTTCCTGGATACCGGTGCAGGGCGCAAGAGAACTCGTCGGCACCTGTCAGCAAACCGCCGACGTTGCCAGGTAGTTGGTCGTGGCGCGCAACGGGTCGGACATCCTCATCGACTGCCTCACGGCCTGGGGCATCGACACGATCTTCGGGATGCCGGGCGATGGCATCAACGGCCTGATGGAGGCGATCCGCAAGCGCGAAGGGCGAGTGCGATTCATCCAGGTGCGTCACGAGGAGTCGGCGGCGTTGATGGCCTGCGCATACGCCAAGTGGACCGGCCGCATGGGGTGCTGTCTGGCGACGACCGGCCCTGGCGGAGTGCATCTGCTGAACGGCTTGTACGACGCGAAATTCGACAAGGCTTCCGTCATCGCGGTGACGGGACTTCCGTACCACGATCTCATCGATACTTTCACGCAGCAGGATGTTGACTTGCCGCGGCTATTTTCCGATGTCGCGGCCTACAGCACCCGCATCATGAGCGCCGCACATGTGGAGAACGCCGTTTCGCTGGCCTGTCGCATCGCATGCGCTCAACACACGGTGACCCACGTCGCCATCCCGACCGACGTGCAGGAGGAAACCATTGAGGAAGCGGAGGCCTCGACGCGCAACGTGCAGCATCACGTATCCTTCGCGCGCCAGGAAAGCGAGCGTGTGCCGGAAGAACAAGAGGTCGCGCGTGCTCTCGAGGTGTTGAATCGCGGCAAGCGTGTCGCGATTCTCGCCGGCCACGGTGCACTGGGCGCGCGCGAGGAATTGATCGAAATTGCGGAGCTCCTTGGCGCACCGATTGTGAAAGCCCTGCTCGGCAAGTCAGCGGTGCCGGACGATCATCCTCTCACTACTGGCGGCATTGGATTGCTCGGCACGCGTGCGTCGCACGAGGTCTTCGAAACCTGTGATACGTTGTTGATCGTCGGTTCGACGTTTCCCTACATCGAGTACTACCCCAAGCCGGGTCAGGCGCGCGGCGTGCAAATTGACCGCGATGCCTCGCGCATTGGCCTGCGCTTCCCGGTAGAAGTGGGCCTCGTTGGCGACGCGAAAAAGACCTTGAAGATCCTGATTGCGCGCCTGAAGGCGCACGCAGATCGAAGTTTCCTGAGCCGCGCGCAGGCTCTCAAGGCTGAGTGGCAGGGATTGCTCGAACGTTCACTCGACAACGGCACTGGGAGACTCACGCCCGGCAAGCTGGCACACGAGCTCGGCGTGCGCCTGGCCGATGATGCGCTGATTGCGTGGGACTCAGGACACAACACTGGCGTATTGGCGCGCTACATTCCGGCGCGCTCGGCACAAGCATTCAGTGGTTCGGGAATGATGGCGACCATGGCGTGCTCGGTGTCGTACGCAATCGCGGCCGCGCTGGCGTTCCCGGGTCGGCAGGTAGTCGCATTCACCGGTGATGGCGGGCTCGCGATGCTGCTCGGTGAGCTGGCGACCATCGTTCGCTACCGATTGCCCATCAAGATCGTCGTCATGAAAAACAACTCCCTCGGCCAGATCAAATGGGAGCAACTGATGTTCCTCGGCAATCGGGAGTTCGAGTGCGATCTGACTCCGATCGACTTCGCCGCGGCCGCACAGGCGTTTGGGATTGCCGGCTTTCGCACGGCTTCGCCCGAGGATTGCGCCGAGGTACTGGACGAGGCCTTGGCGTGGGAAGGTCCGGCGCTCGTGGAGGCGACGGTGGATCCGTATGAGCCGCTGCTGCCCGCGAAGCGCATTGAAAAGTACGCGGCAAATCTCGACAAGGCGCTCCACGAGGGCACGCGCGATGCGGAGCAGATTTCGGCAGCGCTCGCGCGCGAACCGTCGCGCACGCAATTGACTTGATGCCCACCTCGGGCGAGCCGGTCGCGTGGGAATTCTCCTACGCTTCGTGGGAATGCGGCCGACAATACGCACGCAAAAGCGCGAATAAACTTGCCGCCATCAAGAAGGCCTGTTCAACGGCCGGGATGGTGTCCATGACTCAGAGTGCCGCAGTCTCCGTCATCGAAACGGCAACAGGCGTGGCTCAACGCGCACCACGCGTGCAGCAGGTTTCCCTGAGCGAACTTGCAACCGCAAACCGACAGCGTGACGCCCTCTATCTCTTGAGCGAGCAACTGCATCGTGCGGTTTCCGTCGAAGACATTTACTCCGCAGCCATGGACGCGATCGAAACGGCCCTCGAGTGCGACCGATCCGCCATCCTGTTGTGCGACTTCGACGGGATCATGCAGTTCGTCGCCTCCCATGGACTCACTGAAGGTTATTGCGCCGCTGTTACCGGGCACTCGCCATGGCTCATCAACGATGCAGAAGCGCTGCCGATTGCCATTCCCGATATCGTGGCCTCGGACCTCGATGAAGAACTCAAAATCACCGTACTCGCCGAAAGCATCCGCGCCGTCGCATTCATCCCGTTGATCTCGGATGGCGCGCTCATCGGCAAGTTCATGGCCTACTTCCGCGAGCCATACACCTTTTCGAAGGACGATGTCGCGGTAAGCCTCACCATCGCGCGGCAGCTCGCTTTTTCGATCGAGCGTCAACGCACCAGCGCGCGTCTGCTCGCGCGCGAATCCGAACTCGGCGAGGAGCTCAACGCGACTCTGATGCTGCAGGCCCTGAGCATCGATATGGTGCAGGAAGTCGATGTCGAGACGCTCTATGCAAAGCTCGTCGCCGTCGCGCGAACGATCATGCGTTCGGACTTCGCCAGCATGCAGCAATATTTTCCTCACCTCGGGGCGCGCGGCGAATTGAAGCTGATCGGCCACTATGGTTTCAGCGACGCGGCGGCCAAATTCTGGACCTGGGTGCGCGCGGATTCCTCGTGCACCTGCGGTGTTGCCATCGTCCGGCGCGAGCGGGTAATCGCTTCCGACGTGGAAAATACTGCGTTCATGACTGGCACCAAGGATCAGGAACAGCTGTTAGCCGCCGGCATTCGCGCGGTCCAGACTACGCCCTTGCTGTCGCGGCGTGGCGAGCTCGTCGGAATGATCACGACGCACTGGAAGAGCTGTCATGTGCCGTCGGAGCGCGATCTGCGGCTGCTCGACATCCTGGCGCGATTGGCTGCCGATCTCATCGAACGCAAGCTGCACGACGAAGAGCAGCGCCGGCGCGAGGAACGCCTGCGTACGCTCACGCAGCTGTTGATAGATGTGCCATGGCAGGCGCGCAGCGACGGCGCGTTCGCGGAGCTGCAGCCCGCATGGGAAAACTACACGGGGCAAACCTGGGACGCGCACGCAGGGCACGGGTGGTTTGACGCGATCCATCCCGACGATCGCAGCACCGTTCACGCGACGTGGTCGGCGGCTTGTTTCGCGGCGCAACCCTATTCACAGCTTGCCAGGGTCTGGCATGCGGGAAGTCAGCAGTATAGGCCGTGCTCGATACGCGCGACGCCCATCCGAAACGAGGATGGTTCGGTGCGAGAGTGGGTGGGCGCCTGTACCGAAGTGAAGATGGCACCGAGCGCCAGCTGATTCACTTCACGACTTCATGAGTTCTTTCCCGGCGGGCCGGGCTTGCTTCGCGGCGTGTTCTCTTTCCGATCTTTCTTGTCGGACGCCTTTTTCTCGGCGTCCGGTGGCGAAGGATCAATGTCGCGCAGATTCTTTTTCACGTCGCGCAGGCTGATCGACCCTTCGAGTGAACGCGCGAACGCGCTGACGAATGCGTTGTGCAACACGCTCGCAATGGTCGCAAACAGACTCGTCTCGGGATCCTTGATCGTTCCCTTGAATGGAATGCGCGCCGCCACCTGGTCGGCATCCTTGTTCTCGAGAACGTTTGCTGCGAAGTCGAGAAACCCTTCCCACACGCGCTTGAGCGCGTTCTTCTCGGGTTCGCCCGAGCGATAGATGTCGACCTCTTCGAGGATCGGTTTCGCATAACCCGTGAATTTCCCGTCGGCCGCGGCGAGCTCCATGTAGAGCTCGAACTTTCCGGCTTCGGCGTCCGCCTTGATGTACTCGCGTAGCCACGGATTGACCTGCGGCAACTGGACTTTCTTCACCTCCATGTTGACGTCGAAGGTGGGTTGCGTGGCGAACGCGTCGATGCTTCCCTTGACGCGCGCTGGCGCACCGTCGAGCACATTCGCGGTGATCGAGAAGTCGGCAAAGGTTTCCTTGCCGGTTTCGATGACGTTGGTCAGATTGGTGACTGCACCTTCGACGTTGCGGGCGGTAATCGCGTCGCGCGTGTTGATGCCGGGCGCGAGGAAGCGCACGGTGCCGTAGTGCACTTCGACGGTATTGAAGCGGAACGGGAACAGCTGTTCGAGCCGCCGGTTCCAGTTCTCTTCTCCGCCGAGCTGCGTGTCCTGCTTGTTGTTTCCCTGGACGAGATTGACCTCGGGCGCGAGGAACTCAGCTTCCGCCACGACGGAACCGCGCCACAGACTGCGCCACTCCACCGATAGATTGATCCGCGCCGCCTTGAAGAACGGGATCGGCCGCCTTGCGCCGGTCTTCACGATCTCGAGGCCGTCGATGCTGTACGCGCCGCGCCACAGATGGATGTCGATGTCGTTCACGTGGCCGTCGTAGGAATCGAGCGTGGCCAGCTTGTCGTTGACGTAGTTTTTCACGACGTACGGTAATGCCAGGCGTGCGCCGACGAGCGCAACGAACACGATGAGCAAAGCGAGGAGGATTTTTCGTCTGCGCGACATGGCCCAAGAATGAATGAATTTCCCGGCGCGACGAACGCGCGCGGGCAGCGCGTTTCTGTGGGAACGTTCCTACGACATGGTGCACAGAACGCTCATTTTCCCGCCACACAAACAATCTAGTCTGCGCGCTCACTCAACAGGGAAGGCGACCGGACTTTGACCTCGAAATATCGACTCCGGGAAGGACAACCCAACCCCCGTGGCGCCACCTGGGACGGGCGTGGCGTCAACTTCTCGCTCTTCTCCTCGAACGCCACCAAGGTGGAGCTATGCGTCTTCGATGCACAAGGCGCGACAGAGCTCGAGCGCATCGCGCTGCCCGAGTACACGGACGAGATCTGGCATGGCTATCTCGAAGGCATGGGCCCTGGCGAGGTGTATGGCTATCGGGTCCATGGCGCTTACGCGCCCGAAGCGGGGCATCGCTTCAATCCGAACAAGTTGCTGCTCGATCCGTACGCGCGCGCGTCGATGGGCGCGATCGAATGGAATCACGCGTGTTTCGGCTACCTGATCGGTGACGAAAAAGAGGATCTGTCCTTCAACGAGCTCGATAGCGCGCCGTTCATGCCCAAATCGGTCGTCGTCGATCAATCATTCGACTGGAAGCAGAACGGCAAGCCGCGCGTCGCGTGGGACCGCACCATCGTGTACGAAGCGCACGTGCGCGGCTTCACGCGTAACCATCCCGCAGTCGCCGAATCATTGCGGGGCACGTTCGCCGGCATGGCGACGCCCGAGGTCATCGAGTACGTCAAGGCGCTTGGCATCACGACGATCGAGCTCCTGCCGATTCAGAGTTTCGTCAACGACAGCCTGCTGCTCGAGCGCGGACTCACGAACTACTGGGGCTACAACACCATCGGCTTCTTCGCCGCGGACCCGCGCTACTGCGCGAGTCCCGCGAACGGCGTGCGCGAGTTCAAGGAAATGGTCGCGCGGTTTCATGACGCCGGACTCGAGGTGATTCTCGACGTGGTCTACAACCACACCGCCGAGGGCAACGAGCGCGGCCCGACGCTGTCCTTCAAGGGCATCGACAACGCGTCCTACTACCGGCTGCTGCCCGACGAGCCGCGCTACTACATCAACGACACGGGTACCGGCAACACGCTGAACCTCTCCCATCCGCGCGTGATCCAGATGGTCGCGGACTCCTTGCGCTACTGGGTGTTGGAGATGCACGTCGACGGCTTTCGCTTCGATCTCGGCACCATCCTCGCGCGCGAGCCGAACGGTTTCGATAACCGCAGCGGCTTCCTCAAGGTGTGCTCGCAGGATCCGGTGCTGAGCACCGTGAAGCTGATCGCCGAGCCATGGGATTGTGGTCCGGGCGGGTACCAGGTCGGGCGCTTTCCACCTGGCTGGGCCGAATGGAACGACCAGTTCCGCGACACAGTGCGCGATTTCTGGCGCGGAGAATCCTCGGCCGCGGAGATCGCGCCGCGGCTCTATGGCTCCGCGGACCTCTTCGACGAGCTCGGCCGCAAGCCGTACGCGAGTATCAACTTCGTCACGGCGCACGACGGCTACACGTTGAACGATCTCGTGTCTTTCAACGATCGGCACAACGCTGCGAACGGCGAAGAAAATCGCGATGGCAGCACGAACAACCGCTCGTGGAACTGCGGTGCGGAGGGGCCGACTGACGATGCTGAGATCAACGCGCTGCGCCGGCGGCAGATGCGCAACTTTCTCGCCACGCTGTTCCTTTCGCAGGGTACGCCGATGCTGCCCGCAGGGGATGAGTTCGCCCGCACGCAGCGAGGCAACAACAACGCGTACTGCCAGGACAACGACATCAGCTGGCTCGATTGGCGACTCGCCGACGAGAATTTCACGCAGGTGAACTTCGTGCGCGATCTTTCCCACCTGCGCGCGCGCTACCCGATCCTGCGCCGCAGCCGCTTTCTTTCGGCCAAGAAGAACGAAGACATCGGTCTCAAGGAAATCACTTGGATCAATGCGAGCGGTGACGAAATGGAGGAGGAGCAGTGGTCCGATACGCGCATGCAGTGCTTCGGCATGCTGCTCGACGGCCGCGCACAGCCGACGGGCCTGAAGCAGCGCGGCGTGGACGCCACGCTGCTCATCATCCTCAATGCGCACCATGACCTCGTGAACTTCACGCTGCCGGGACACGCCGGCGACGAACGCTGGCGTCTGCTCATCGATACCAACGTCGAAGGCAAGCTCGCCAAGACCGCGTTCGCGAAAGGCGAAGCATATGGCGTTACCGCGCGCTCGCTGTTGCTGTTCCAGCTGTTGGGAGAGCGGAATGGCGCTGGCACTTGAAGAGGCAGCCATAGCCGCTTATCGCTTC
>Ga0193752_1002751_pt1 | contig 12791 bp, 15 predicted proteins | sample H1c1metaG_FD_144924 | JGI IMG/M metagenome (GOLD analysis project Ga0193752, IMG submission 144924) | Soil microbial communities from a riparian zone of the East river system, Colorado, United States - H1c1 | ecosystem: Environmental > Terrestrial > Soil > Riparian zone | place: USA: East River... | reverse complement strand
GCAGCGTTGTGTAATCGCCGATACCAAGCCCGTTTATTCTTACGGCAAGGCTCTCCGGCTGTAGACGCGCTCCGTTACAAACCGGACACGGAACCGGGCCGACCAGTTCGTAAAGTGCCTCACGAGTTTTCTCGGATGGCGGATTTTCCAGCCGCTCCTTCATCGCACGCAAGGCGCCTTTCCAGTCGCTTTCGTATTTGTAATCGCCCTGGCGAAACGTCAGGCGTTTCTTCGTTCCGAAAAGAAATGCGTCTTTGATCTCTGCCGGCAGGTCGGCGAATGGCGTCGCGGTCAGGGCCGACGGCTTGGTACCGGCGGGCAACATCTCAGCCTTTTTACGTTTGCCTTTCTTTCGTTCACGACTGCCTTCGACAGCCGGTTCCAGTTTATCGCCGTCGACAAATTTTTCGATTATCGCCAGCAACGCCGATTTCAAAAACGTCGCACCGGAACGGTCCGCACCGCCGAGAAATTCGATCTTGTTGACCGGCTGGCTTGGGTCGGGAACGATCTTGTTAACGTCGATCTCCATCACCGTCCCGATTCCCTGACAGCGTTTGCACGCACCGTAGGCCGAGTTGAACGAGAACGAACGCGGTTCAAGCGTCGCGATATTTATACCGCAATTGACGCACGCCATCCGCTCGGAATAAAGCTTTTCGTCGCCATCGACGATCGAAACCAAAACGCCGCCGCCGGTCAGTTTCAAAGCCGTCTTTACCGATTCCGTAAGCCGATCCTTAACGCCATCTTTTATCAGCAGCCGATCCACAACGACCTCTATCGTATGGTTCTTGCGTTTGTCGAGATCGATCTCTTCGTCGAGCTGACGCATCTCGCCATCGACGCGGGCCCGCAGGAAGCCATCTTTATGAAGCTTTTCGAGTTCCTTTTTGAATTCGCCCTTGCGGCCGCGAACGATCGGGGCCAGGATCATCACCCGTTCGCCCACGGGCAATGCCAAGATGCCGCCAACTATATTCTCGACCGATTGCCGCGTGATCGGCTCTCCGCAATTGTGACAATGCGGCTGGCCGATCGACGAAAAAAGCAGGCGAAGATAATCGTAAATTTCCGTTACGGTTCCAACCGTCGAGCGGGGCGAACGCGACACCGTTTTCTGCTCTATCGATATCGCCGGGCTAAGTCCTTCGATCGAATCGACATCCGGTTTTTCCAGTTGGTCCAGAAACTGACGAGCGTAGGCCGAAAGCGATTCGACATACCGCCGCTGGCCTTCGGCATAGATCGTGTCAAAGGCAAGCGAAGATTTGCCCGAACCGGAAAGCCCCGTGATCACCGTAAACTTGTCGCGCGGTATCTCTACATTGATGTTCTTAAGATTGTGCTGACGTGCCCCGCGAACGGTGATCTGCTTAATGCTCATTACGGTGTAAAACTGCGTCGATAGCCGAAACGAGTATTTTACCAAATTCGGGCGGGCGGGCAAACGCCCCGCAGAGATGGTATTTCTATTTCTTTGATTTGTTTCGTGTAATTCGTGGATAGATTTTTTTGTCCACGAATCACACGAAACAATCAAAAACCGCAGACTTGATACTTTCGCAGTCGCTGTCGGAAAATGAAAGAATGGCAGTTCAACTAAACCACACGATCGCCTGGTGTCGCGATCAGAAGAAGTCGGCAGAGTTTCTGGCACACGTTCTCGGTTTGCCGGAACCGCGACGTTTTATGCATTTTCTGATCGTCGATCTTTCGAACGATGTTTCGATCGACTATTTTGAAACCGACGAACACGTCGCGCTTCAGCATTTTGCTTTTCTTGTAAGCGACGACGAATTTGACGCGGCATATGGCCGCATCCAAACCTTAAAGCTTGAAACATGGGCCGATCCCGCTCGTACAAAACCCGGCGAGATCAATAACCACGACGGCGGCCGCGGCGTATATTTCGAAGACCCGGACGGCCATTTTCTGGAATTGATAACACGGCCATACGGCAGCGGAAACCCACTCCTTCCCGAGGAACTGGCGAAAGAAGAAAGGTTTGAATCATTCATCGCCGAAGCCTTTGCGAGCGGTGAGCCAGTACCTTATACAAAAGAAGATATAGATATGATTCGAGCGGAAACACGGAAGCGTAATTAAAAAATAATGACTTAACAATAGGCTTTCAGGAAAGAAGCTAACCTAACTTCTCATTTACAAAAGTAAAGATCGCCGTCGCGATACTAACAACGATGAAAGTCGCGATTGCTCGCCAGACTGCGTCGGACTCGGTAAATTTCCAGATCGCGAGAATGCAGAGGACGGTGCAGACGACTAGGGACACGGTTATCACGACGAACGCGATCCAGCGGACAAATTGTGGATTGACCACGCCTTTGGTCTTGCGTTTAGATTCTTTTAGTTCGACGACTACGTCAGGCTCGGACTGCATCCCGCAATTATAGCAAATTGAACACGGCCCACAGCGAGACGACCGATATCACCAACCACAGCAGCACGCCTTGAAGCAGAGCCATATAGCCGAATTTCTGCAATGTTTGGCGCGATAGGCTCGCTCCGATGAGGAAAAGCGTCACGGTCATGCCGGCCTTTGCCAGGTTAACAAGCGAATCGAAAATGCTGGGCAAAACGAATGCGGGAGCATACGTTCTGAAAGCGGCAGCCGCGATAAAAAGAAATATGAACCAAGGCACCGCGATCTTCGCCTTGCTTCCCTTTTCGGCGTTGCGATAGATGAAGGCGAACAGCAAAGCGACCGGCGCGATCCACAATGCTCGGGCGAGCTTTACGGTCGTGGCTATCGCCATCGCTTCCGGGCCGTAGGTTTGCGATGCACCGACAACCGAGCTCGTATCGTGTATCGCTATCGCCGCCCAAACGCCAAATTGTCCCTGCGTCAACCCAAGTAAATGGCCGATTATCGGAAAAAGAAACAGTGCGACAGAATTCAGCACAAAGACAGTGCCGAGCGCGACCGATATCTCATCGCTTTCAGCATTGATCGCGGGTGCGACCGCTCCGATCGCACTGCCGCCGCAGATCGCCGTTCCAGACGATATAAGCGTCGAAGTTCGGTCAGTGACCTTTAGGAGTTTGCCGAGAAAATACCCGAGAATTAGCGTTCCGAAGATAGTAACGATGGTGAAAAGTATCCCGTTCTTCCCGGCGTCGTACAGAGCGGAAAGATTCATCCCGAACCCTAACAGCACGACCGATGCCTGAAGCAGATACTTAGTAAATTTCCCTTCCAGCTCCGGGAACGCGTTGCCGAACGTAAAAGCAACCACCAACCCAAGCGCCAACGCCAACGGCGGCGAGCCATACGGCGACAGGCAAAATAGGATGATAAGTATGAAAAGTGCTTTCTGCCAGGACATACAATGTCAGATTTGTTCTTCTTGTTCTTCTTTTTCTGTGGTTAAGATTTTTTCTACCACAGAGCAAGATGAACAAGAACGACCAGGATGATGATAAGGAGTAATTAACGCCTTAAGTTAGTTTACGGGCGGCTCGTTAGGACTATTTCGCCTTGCCTTGATTTGCCACGGCATCTTGTGCGGCCTCTATCGCTTCCTGATCGCCGAGATAGTAGCTTTTGATCGGCTTTGCGTTTTCGTCCAGTTCATAGACGAGCGGAATGCCGGTCGGGATGTTGCGGCTGATTATGTCTTCGTCGGAAATTGTGTCGAGATATTTTACGAGCGCCCGCAAGCTATTGCCGTGGGCTGCAATGATGAGCCGCTTACCCGACGCGATCTTCGGCGCGATCTCGGCTTGATAATACGGAACGACACGTTCGACAGTCTCTTTCAATGCCTCGGCACGCGGGAACATCTCCGGCTTTATCGCCGAATAGCGCGGGTCTTTGCCGAGCCAGCGTTCGTCCGCCTCTTCCAGCAGCGTCGGCAAAACATCATAGCTGCGTCGCCAGACCAACACCTGTTCCTCGCCATACTGCGCGGCCGTTTCGGCTTTATTCAGTCCCTGCAGACCGCCGTAATGACGTTCGTTCAGCAGCCACGATTTTGTCTCCGGAATCCACATCAGATCCATTTCGTCAAGGATTATCCAAAGCGTTCGTATCGCGCGTTTCAAAACGGAAGTATAAGCCTCGTCAAACGCAAAGCCTTCTGCCTTCAATAATTGCCCCGCCGACTTCGCCTCTTCCCTGCCCTTGTCCGACAGATCAACGTCCTTCCAACCCGTAAACCGGTTTTCCTTATTCCACTGGCTCTCGCCATGCCGTATCAAAACTAATTTGTGCATATGAATATCTTAAATTCGAAATCTCAAATCTCAAATCTCGGATTATCTTTAATGATCTTTTTAACTTCACCGACGAGATAAAGCGAACCCGTCACGAGAATAATGCCTTCGTCCGGCGTTGCCTCATTCGCGATATCGATCGCACTTTTCACATTGTCAGTCGCAAATGTTCTTTCTTTCGACATTCCCGACGGAATTGCATCGAGCAAGTCTTGATACGATATCGAACGCGAATTCGACGGCTCAGTGACGATGATGCGCTCGGCAAGCGGAACTAGGATCGACAATATCTCAGCGACATTCTTATCATTCATCGCACCGAACATAAGCGTGATCGGCCGAGCCTCAAATTCACGAATATAATTGGCTAGGGCGTTTGCCCCGCCGATATTATGTGCACCATCGAATAGATATTTCCCGTTGTATTCAAGCCGACCGGGATGTTTTGCGTTCTGCAATCCATTTCTGGCCTCATCATCGGAAATCTCGATATCAAAATCCATCGAGAGAACACCTGAAACAATCATTGCCGTGTGGGCATTCTCAACCTGATGAGCTCCTCTCAAACCGAGCTTAACTCCAAGGTCAACCGGGGGAATTTTGTCCGTTTCGTAAACTCTTGTCGTTTTCCTCTTAATGTCCATGACTGGGCTAAAGCTTTTTTGTGCAGAGTCCGGAAACTGTCCGAACTGTCGACATCGATCCAGCAGTATATTCAGTACGCGCGGTTCCTGTTCGCCGAGAACAACATTTTTTGTCCAACGATTGATGATCGCCGCCTTTTCCGCCGCGATCTCTTCGATCGTGTCGCCCAAATATTCCTGATGATCCAGATCGATCCGTGTGATCGCGGCGATCTCGGCGTTTGCCGCTGTGGTCGCGTCAAAGCGGCCGCCGAGGCCGGTTTCGAGGATGGCAAGTTCGATCTTTGCTTCCGCAAAAGCGAAGAGAGCGATAGCCGTGACCTGCTCGAAATAGGTCGGAACGGTTTCGAGTGTGCCGTCCGCGACGAGGCGTTCCGACGTTTCGCGAACGCGTGTCGCGATCCTCGCGAATTCACCTTCGCCAATATCCACGCCATCGATTCTGATCCGCTCCGTGATCGAAATAAGATGCGGCGAAGTATAAAGCCCAGTCCTGATTCCCGCCTGCAAACAGATCGAGTTCAAAAAAGCACAGACCGACCCCTTCCCGTTCGTCCCCGCAACCTGAACCTTTTTATAACTATTCTGCGGATCGCCCAACGCCGCAAATAGCGTGCGAATATTATCCAGCCCAAGCTTCATCGCCTCGACCTCATTGCCGAGCGAAAGTAGATAAGCTTCTGAGTCGCTGAAGTTCACGACGCTAGTATTCGCCGGTGATAATTTATCTGGCCGAGGTGGTAGTTTAAGTGCGTGGCTAGATGGACAAGGAAGAATTCGGTGGTCATCGGATGGCCGAAGACCTCGATAGGATATGTATTTGCCAGATCGGCGTCGGTCAGTTTTTTGAGTGTCGATCTCACCGCCAAGTCCGCAACCTCGATCTCAGCGAGAAGTTCCGCTCTGGCAACGCCGCCGGTCGAAAATTCGGCATCGCGGTCGCGAACAAAGCCGGAATTTCCCAGAACTGCTCCGATAAAATGCTTTAGATTGCCGATCAAATGCAGCGTCAGATTACCAGCCGAATTCGTGATCTCGCCGCTGGTTTTCCAAAGATCGCCTTCGTTCGAATATTGCCCGATCTCGGTTTTTAGCTTGTCCAGGTCGCGCGAATAAAGCTGTGTAAGCGTTTCGGTCAACATAAAAAACTCTGCGTCCTCCGCGATCTCCGCGTTAAAAATCATCCGCCCATCATAAAATCCAGCATCCGCACGATGGTTTCCTTCATCTCGCGGCGATCGACGACCATATCGACCATTCCGTGTTCGAGCAGAAATTCGCTGCGTTGAAAGCCTTTGGGAAGTTTTTGGCGGATGGTTTGTTCGATGACGCGTGGGCCGGCAAATCCGATCAGCGCTTTTGGTTCGGCCAGGATAACGTCGCCAAGCATCGCAAAACTCGCCGTGACGCCGCCAGTCGTCGGATCGGTCAGCACCGAAATGAACGGCAGTTTCGCTTCGTGCAGCATGGCGAGTGCAGCCGAGATCTTGCCCATCTGCATCAGCGAAAGCGTTCCTTCCTGCATTCGCGCTCCGCCCGAGGCCGAAAACACGATCACGGCGCCTTTGTTCTCAAGTGCGCGTTCGATAAGCCGCGTGATCTTTTCGCCGACGGCCGATCCCATCGAACCGCCGATGAACGACATATCCATCGCACCGGCGTAAACGAGATGCCCGCCGACCTTGCCGCCGCCGGAAACGATCGCCTCGGGCAAACCGGACGACGCCTTTGCCTGCTCGATGCGGTCTTTGTAGGGCTTTGTATCGACGAACTCCAGCGGATCGGTCGACATCACTTCTTCGTCAAGCCGTTCATATTTACCGTCGTCGTACAGGTCTTCCAGACGGTCGCGCGACGGAAACCGGAAATGGTATCCGCAGTGCGTGCAGACCTGATGCGATTCCGAAAGCTCGCGTTTATATAAAGCGCTCTCACATTCCGGGCATTTTACAAAAATTCCCGATGTATTGACGGTACGTTCTTCGTCTTCGTCGATCGCTTCCAGTTTTGGTCTATCACGCTTGAACCAAGCCATAATTAGCAGTCGGCAGTCAGCAAACAGTGTCAGTAAGAGATAAAGGTTAACATACCCAAAATGGTTTGTCTTACGCGGCTAAATTCAAGTTTGACGTCAATCTTTTCTTTCTTATCCGTGTCTTCCATGCTTTCTGTGGTTCATGCATTTCTATTCGACTATTTTATAGCCCAACAAAAATTAACCACGGAATGCACAGAAGACACGGAACGGGCGAATGTCCTGAAGTAATTACATTAGTCTAGTATGGCGAGCATTTCGTTATGGATCTTACCGTTACTCGCGCAGACTGGCGGGCTGTAAATGTTGAACGCGGAGCCTTTATAATCGGTCACCCAACCGCCGGCTTCTTCGATTAGCAGTTTGCCAGCCGCCATGTCCCACGGGTTCAGGCCTTCTTCCCAAAAGCCGTCAAAACGTCCGCAGGCGACGTAAGCCATATCTATCGCCGCCGAGCCATCGCGCCGCACGCCGCGTGAATTCAGCAGAAAATTGGTCAGGTGCCGTGCGAAATCTTCCTTGCGTTTGAAATCGTATGGAAAGCCCGTGCAGATCAGCGAATTGCCCAATTGGTCAGCCGCCGAAACACGTATCGGCTTGCCGTTCAACGTCGCACCGCAACCTTTTTCCGCCGCAAACAGCTCGTCTCGTGTTGGATCAAACGTAACGCCGACAACGATCTCCCCCTCGTGCTCAAGCGCTATCGTTACTGCAAAACATGGATAGCCGTGGGCGTAATTCGTCGTACCGTCCAGCGGATCGATGATCCATTTCCATGTCTTGTCGCCACCCGACACGATCGCCTCGCCCGATTCTTCGGCCAATATCGCGTGCTTAGGATAATGCGATCTGACCCGCTCGATTATCAACGCCTCAGACGCAAGATCCGCCTCGGTCACCAGATTGATATCGCCCTTCATCGTGACGGTCGTTATCTTTCCAAATTTTTCGAGCAGTATCTGCCCGGCCTCGCGAGCAGTTTCAATAGCAAAATTTAACATAGTAGTCAGCACTCGGCATTCAGCGATCAGCTCGTATATTGGAAATCAACGACGCGAGCATTTTCTTAACGGCGAGCAATTCTCCATTTAGATCGGTATAAACAACATCGTCAATATATTTCAAGTCCTTTGCGAGAATTAGCTGGTACTCAACCTCGCAGGCTGAACCGAATGCGATCTGGAGAAATCGCGAGAAATCCGGATCACTTGATCGACCACAACCTTCCGCTATGTTGGTCGGTATCGATGCGACAGCCCGTCTTACCTGGCTGGTTAATCCGAATAGTTCTTCCTTCGGGAAAGATTTCGTCAAGCCATAGATTGAGAGCGTTAACGAATGAGATTTCTCCCAAACCTGTAGATTCTTGAAATCCTTCATATAGTAAATTCGGTGTAGGCTCTGGCTGACCGCTGACCGCTGATCGCCGACCGCTATCGCAGTATTGCGATTATCTCCGTCTGATGCGGCGCCATGATGATCGCGTCATTGGCGGTCACGTAAACGTCTATCTCGGATCGAATGCCGAATTTGCCTTCGAGGTAAATGCCCGGTTCGAGTGAGAACGCCGTTCCGGGGATCAGCCGCCGCGAATCACGGGTTTCGAGGTTGTCGATGTTCGCTCCGTTGCCGTGGCCTTCTTCGCCGATGGAATGGCCGGTACGGTGTAGAAATTGGTCGGCATAGCCCGCTTTTTTGATCACGCCTCGCGAAACGTCGTCAGCCTGCGCACCGGTGATCGGCTTGCCGTTTTTGAACGCCTCACGTATCGCCTTCAGCGCCGATTGCTGAGCGTCAAAAACAATATTCCAAACCTTCGTATATTCCTCTGGCACAGTCTCGCCGACATATCCGACCCACGTCAGATCCGCAGCCGGCGCACGAGGCTTCTTTACCTTCGTTACGGTGTCGATCAGCACGAGATCACCGCGTTTTATCGGCGCACCTTTGCCCGCACGCGGAAAATAATGCGGCGACGCGGCATTCGCATTCACGGCGACGATCATCGGCGACGGATTCATTCCTTCTTCGTCGTACCGCTTCATCATAAACTGCTGCACGTCGTTCTCGTTCGTCGCTATATCGGCATTTATCCGCCGCTTGATCTCGGCAAACGTCTCGATCATGACCTTCTGCATTTTCACCGCTGCCTCGGTATGCATCGCAAGCTGATCGGGTGTCCACACCGCCTCGAACTGCTGCACAAGATCGGCGCTCGATTCTATCTTTACGCCAAGGCTCCGCACCATTTCGATCGTCCCCGCATCAACTCGCGATATATAAGGAATATCGTTGTTCGGCGAATACTGCATAACGATCCGAAGCGATTTCTTCGCTTTCGCATCACCGAAAAATGCTTGTTTGAGATTTGAGTTGATCAACTGCCATTCACGATAGATAAGCTTTTTTCCCGGCAGAGAGTCGAGCTGGCCCGGCTCTATCGCGTGAACGACCTTGACCGGCTCGCCCTTCGCCGGCACGTAGTAATACCACCGCCGCGAACCGCCAAGCCGTTCGGTCTTCAATATTCGTGGGATCAAAATATCGCTCCCGCGAAAATCATAAAACAACCACCCGTCAAAACCCTGCTGCACCAGCGCCGTCTGGATCTCAGTGATACGTTTTTCCTGTTCTGATTGAGCGGTAATGCCAAGGTGAATGGCAAGGAGAACAACAAATAACAAAATCGATCGTTTCATAATTTTCTTTCCGGAATAAGTGATAACTGATAGGTGATAAGTGAAAGGTTCAATCCTGTTTCCTGGCAGTCTTTAAAGAGCTGATCAGCAGTTTTTGAAGTTCTTCACAATCGGTGAGCAGAGATTCGGCTTGTGCAGAAGTTATAAATTCGGAATCTTTCAATAATCGAAGTAGAAAGTTCGTCTTAAATGCCTCTTTGTTTGCAACGGAATACTTCTGCGTAAATTCTACTTTGTCATCGCCTTGCCTTCCTTCCTCGATAAATAAACCGATATTTACACCCGAATCCAGTATTTTCCTGGATAAGACAAATTCCCGCTTTTCATTATTGAGATGCTCACTCAACTTAACGATTCGCAATGCGAAGCCGTAAGACTTGTCTCTTATTAGATCGCCCATTGTTTTTCAGTTATCACTTATCAGCTATCACTTATAACTTATTCCGGAGATCATTTCCCCGCAAACGATCTATCAGCTAAACGCAAAAATTCCTGCACCTGTTTGTCCCAATAGTTCCAGTCGTGGGCTCCGGGAAGCTCGCGGAATTCGTGCGGGACCTTTTTTTCTATCAGGAGCGAAACAAAATCGCGGTTGCTTTTGAATAGAAAGTCTTCCGTACCGCAATCGACGTATAGAAAGGGCAGAGCTTTGATCTTTTCCGGCGTCAGGTCTTTTACGATCTTGAATATGTCGTTGGCGTTTCGCACCTCGCCGTTATCGGGGCCAAATATCGCGTCGATCGCTTTTCCCATATTCCCGATCGTTTTCTCGCTATACGATGCCGCCTGAACAGCACCGCTGAACGAACCGGCGAGGACGAACTTATCTGGATATTTCAGGCCAAACTTCATTCCGCCGTAACCGCCCATCGAAAGGCCCGCAATAGAACGCTTGTCACGCGTCGCCAGCGTCCGAAATTTCTTGTCGATCTCCGGGATCAGTTCCTGAACGATGTAGCTTTCGTATTTATCATTCGCCACCGTAACGCTGTCCGTGTACCAGCCATCGCCTCCTTCGGACGTAACGATTATCACCTTGTAAGCCGATGCGTATTGGGCAAGCTTGGTTTTGTCGGTCCAGTTATCAAAATGCCCGGTCAGCCCGTGCAATAGATAAATTACTGGATATCGCTGCGTTTCGTTCGAGTTCGTATAATTCTCAGGAACGATCACGCGATACGGCATTTCGCGGCCCATCAGCTTGCTGTCCAAGCGAAGGGTCTGAAACTTTTCCTCTGCGACTTTAGCCTTCGGTTCACCTACCTGACCGAAAGCCGAAAAGCTCAAGATCAAGCCTGATAGTAAGACCAGTAAGAAAAATTTGCGTTTATCTGCGTTCATTTGCGGTTAACTCCTTCTCTTGATCTGTTTCGTGTGATTCGTGGATAAAAAGATCCGTCCACGAATCACACGAAAAAAGAAAAACTGATCTACTTAAAAAATCCGCCAACCAGCCGCTTCCCTCTTCATCTTTCGCCGCTATCTGCGCCAGTTCGCCTGCGTCCAGCCAGACGCCGGTGCATTTGTTGCAGACGTCGATCTTGATGCCTTCGTAGTCGTCTCGTAGAGTGTGCCGTCGCATCTCGGGCAGCCGAGTTCGAGGTTCGTTGCGTCTTCCCCGGCGATCTTTGCCTTCATTTTGTCGAGTAGTTCTTTTTCCTTACGGTGAAAATATTCGTTTTCCAGTGCTCTTCCGCGTTCGTCCAATTCCAATGGCATAAAAAATTTGCGCTCCAAAATAGTTAGATTTCCGATAGCAGAAAAATAACAGACCGCGAAAGAGAAAGAAAGTTTGCCCGCGAAATACGGACTAGCATTGAATCAATGCAAGCTACTCGATTTCTGTGTATTCCGTGTGTTCTGTGGTTTCGATTTTCAGGATCTGAACCACGGAAAACACGGGAATGCACAATCATTCGCGTCTTTTCGTGTGTTTCGCGGGCAAAAAATCTTATTTTTAGCTTTCGGTCTTATGAATAGACCGCATGCGGTTTCTTGCTTTTTTTGACCGGCGGATGGTTGGTTTGCGGGCTTCGGCCCATTCGGAGACCTGCTTGAACGGATGCCATTGAAAATTTTCGAGCGGCAGCACTTCGCTGGATGCGTCACGCAGCTTTAGCGTCCCGAACGCCACAAAGAAAATTGCGAAATTGAATAACGCACCGACCAGCACGACCAGCCAGCCCGGAGCAAGCCCGACCTGCGAACGCGCCAGAAATATCTCCCAAAACCTTTCCAGGTCCTGCGGCGATTGTGCCGGGATCGGCGATGGATGGATGTAAATTTTCAGCGCCCACGACAGCGCCAGCAGCATGAAGATCCAAAGATAATTCGACCTCAACCGCCGCCCGACCGCTTCCCATTCGCTGATAGTAAAATGCGGCGTTATGAGGTCGGCTGAAATGTGATCGGCCCATTCCTTATCCGGCGGAATCGTCCGGTGAGACAGCATCGGCGCGAAATAACCTGTTTCCAAAATGCGGACGCGATTGGCCCAAACCTCATAGTAACGGTAACGCCGGGCCTCCATAAAGAGGAATATCGACACCAAAATTGAATTGATCGGGATCGCAAAATGCGGATTGTCCGGCGAACTGAAAACAAACGACAGCGTCGCACCGGCCGTGATCACAGCCCAGTTCGTCGTCGCGTCCAACCGGCCGCGCCACACATTCGACCGCTGTATCTCGCCGCGATAGAAATGCACCATCGCCGTGTTAAACTCGGCGGGCGCCAATTTCTGAGCTATCGTCTGCGGGGTAGTCTTCGGCTGCTGGTTACGCTTTCGGACCTCGTCGGCAAACGCCTTAAAGGTCTCGGGGACGTTCGTGATATGAATATCTTCTTCGGCGGTGCGGGAACCGAGCCGAACATCGTCACTCATAGGGCGAAAAATGGAGCAAAAAAGGAGAGCGGCGAACATAGCCGTCGCCAATAAAAGATTTAACACTTTAAGCAACGCGATGCAAGAAATTTAAGTTTGGAGTTCCAGCTTTAGCTGGCCTCGCTCAATTTAACTAATCGCAGTCAGGAAGGCGGGCTTGCCCCCGCTAACCATGGTTGATCGACTCTTAGGTAAAGCAGCAGGAGCAGAAGGCCATGTTACAAATAGTGGCCATTACCAAGACTGCGGGGGCAAGCCCGCCTTCCTGACTGCGATTAGTTAAATTGAGCGAG
>Ga0193752_1002750_pt1 | contig 12792 bp, 8 predicted proteins | sample H1c1metaG_FD_144924 | JGI IMG/M metagenome (GOLD analysis project Ga0193752, IMG submission 144924) | Soil microbial communities from a riparian zone of the East river system, Colorado, United States - H1c1 | ecosystem: Environmental > Terrestrial > Soil > Riparian zone | place: USA: East River... | reverse complement strand
AAGGAAAAATACCGGTTTCTATTCGTACTGATAACTCAAGAGATCTGGAAATGATACCTTCAAACCTTTCTGATTTTAATGTTTACGGTGGTATTTACCGTTATCTGAACCTGGTTTATACTCCGGCGCTTTCAGTAGATAAATTTTTTGTCAAAGCAGAAGTAGATGCCGCTGGGAAATTGGGGAAATTGAATGTGAGAGCCAGATTTTATAATCCTTCAGCAGTAAGTGAGGCTACTGTATTATTGAAACTACTTGATCCGGCAGGTAAGGTAATCGCGAAAATTGAAAAGAAAGTAAATGGCTTATCAAATGATACCGAACTGTGGAATTTTCAGGTAAAGAAACCTGTATTGTGGTCTACAGATCAACCATTGCTATATACAGTGCAATATGAAATTCAGTCATCCGGCGGGGTGGCTAAAGGAACAGAGAAAATCGGTTTCAGAAATTTTGAGTTTGTAGAAAAGGGGCCTTTTATGCTTAATGGAAAACGTTTGCTATTGAGAGGAACGCATCGCCATGAGGATCATGCAGGTGTAGCAGCTGCAATGACAGAGCATACGATTCGTGAAGAAATGGTCCTGATGAAAGAAATGGGGGTTAATTTTATCCGTCTGGCGCATTATCAGCAGTCGCGTATTGTTCTAAACCTGTGTGACAGTTTGGGTATTATGGTTTGGGAAGAGATTCCGTGGTGTCGTGGTGGTTTAGGCGGCGATATTTACAAAGAACAGGCCCGCAGAATGCTGACTAATATGATTGAACAGCATTATAATCATGCTTCGGTCATTATCTGGGGGATGGGGAATGAAAATGACTGGCCCGGCGATTTCCCTGAATTTGATAAACAAAAAATCAGAGTATTTATGAAAGAACTAAATGATCTGTCTCATCAACTCGATATTTCACGTTTAACTGCCATCAGGCGATGTGATTTTTGCAGTGATATTGTAGATATATATTCACCTTCAATATGGGCCGGTTGGTATCGTGGTAATTATACGGATTACAAACGTGTTACTGAAGAGGAGTTTAAAAAAGTGAAACGATTTATTCATGTAGAATGGGGAGGGGATAGCCATGCTATGCGTCATTCAGAAAACCCTGATAATGCATTAAGTAAAATTAAAACTGGTCTTGGTGCTGATGAGCGGGCAGGCGACTCTTCTTTATTTGGTGGTGCAGCCAGAATTTCTAAAGATGGTGATTGGAGTGAATCTTATTTGGTTAACCTGATAGACTGGCATTTGAAAGAACAGGAAACTATGCCATGGTTAAGCGGTACAGCTTACTGGCCATTTAAAGACTTTTCTACTCCTGTAAGACCAGATAATCCTATTCCTTATATGAACCAGAAAGGTGTCGTAGAAAGGGATCTGACAAAAAAAGAAGCTTATTACGTTTTCCAGTCGTATTGGACAGACAAGCCTATGGTGCATATTTATGGACATAGCTGGCCAGTTAGATGGGGAGAGCAGGGGGAAGAGAAAATGGTGAAGGTTTATGCAAACTGTACAGAGGCTGAAATGTTTCTGAACGGCAAAAGTTTTGGTGTTAAAAAAAGGAATAGCCAGGATTTTCCTGCTGCGGGTTTACGCTGGAATCTTCCATTTATTAAAGGCGAAAATGTCGTTACTGTGCTAGCTAAAAAAGGCAAGATAACTGTGAAGGATGAAATTAAATTTAGTTATCAAACTGAAAAATGGGCTAAACCTGCAAAACTGACTTTAACAAAAATTGATCAGCAGGACGATACAGCTACTGTAGAAGTTAAGTTATATGATGATCAAAATATACAATGTCTGGATGCGATGAACTGGATCAGTTTTTCATTGGCTGGAGACGGCAAACTGATCGACGACTTAGGGACTTCGTCAGGTTCAAGGAAGGTACAGGCTTATAATGGGCGTGCAATTATTAAAGTGAAATTGAATAAAGGGAAAAGCGTAGTCGCTGTACAGTCTGACAGTTTACCGGCGGCTTTTACTAATCTTTAAGAGGTATATACAAATTTTTAAACACGTTGATTTAATTATTGATTTATGAATGTAATATTTTCTGTTTTATCGGCTGCCATTGTTTATATAAGCCCTGTGGCATTTGCCACTGAACCGCGCGCTGACCATGGACACTATGTTGACCATCTTTCTGCTGATCTGGACACAGTGGCTACCTCTGGATCATATAAGTCCTTTGAAAAGGAGAGTATAGCAAAGGCAGCTGAGATTTTACTGCGGAAACAAATTTTAGCAGAAGCAGCATGGGCAATGACACAAAAACCTGTTACAATAACTGCTGCTTCATCACCAAGAAGTGCGGGAGGTAAGCATGATTTCTTTTCTGAGGCTGATTATTTTTGGCCAGATCCTAAAAATCCTGATGGCCCTTATATCAACAGAGACGGATTAACCAACCCTGATAATTTTGTAGAACATCGCAAGGCGATGATCCGCTTAAGTAAAGTAATAGGTGCTTTAGCTTCTGCTTATAAATTAACCGGAGATGAAAAATATGTTAAACAAGCTGTGATTCATTTAAAAGCATGGTTTGTAAATCCTGAGACTTTAATGAGCCCGAACCTCAATTTTGCACAGGCGGTTAAGGGGAAATTTACGGGACGTAATTATGGTATTATTGATACTATCCATTTAATGGAAGTTGCTCAGGGGATAATTGTTATGGAAAAAGCAGGTGTTTTTGATCCTCAAACAGCCAAAACTGTAAAAGCATGGTTTGCTGAATATACAAACTGGTTGAATACCAGTAAACCCGGTATTCAAGAGAAAATGGTTAAAAACAATCATGCTACCTGCTGGGCAATTCAGGTAGCTTCTTTTGCTAAATTATGCAATGATCAGCCGATGCTGGATTCAATGAGAATAAGATATAAAACTGTGCTTTTACCAAATCAAATGGGTGCTGACGGGAGTTTTCCATTGGAAATGTCTCGTACCAAACCTTATGGATATTCAATATTCAACCTCGATGCGATGGCTATTCTTTGTCAGATTCTTTCTACTCCTGAGGATAACCTGTGGAACTTTAAAACAGCAGACGGTAAGTCTATAAAACTAGGAATTTCTTATTTGTATCCTTTCATAGCGGATAAAAGTAGGTGGAGCCTGAAACCTGATGTGATGTATTGGGATAACTGGCCTGTTGCGCAGCCTTTCCTTTTATTTGGTGCAAACGCTTATCAGGAAACAGGCTGGTATACAACATGGAAAAATCTTGATCATAACCCACAGGTAGTAGAGGTAATTAGGAATCTGCCTATTCGTCATCCACTGATCTGGATGTAAATCGTCCTGGAAATATACTATCAACATTTAAAAATCAATAAGTTAAACTATAAATCAACTATAACCAAGAACATATGAAATTGAAAATAAATTTAACATTGGCTGTATTGCTGTGTTTAACTGCAACAGTAAACGCACAAAAGGTGGACGTAGCTAAGGCATTGATCCCTGCCGAAAAACAAGTAGATATACTACTCGAAAAGTCAGAAGCTGCTACAGCAGGAGATTCAAAATTTATTGCACCGCGCACATTGGAAAATGATCAGTTAAAATTAGTAGTTGGACGGGACTGGACAAGTGGTTTCTTTTCCGGGATGCTCTGGTACCTGTATGATTTGACCAAAGATCCTAAATGGCTGGTTCCAGCCAAACAATTCACTCAAAAATTGGCGCCTCAGCAATACAATACAGGTACCCATGATTTGGGTTTTATGGTGTATTGCAGTTATGGTAACGGCTATCGTTTAACTAAGGATACCAGTTATAAATCTGTGATCATACAAGCTGCAAAAAGTCTTTCAAAAAGATTTAATCCTGTAGCAGGAGTGCTTCGTTCATGGGATCATAATGCAGATAAATGGCAGTTTCCAGTAATTATTGACAATATGATGAACCTTGAATTGCTTTTTGAAGCGACTAAATTAACAGGTGATTCTTCGTTTTATAAAATTGCGGTTAGTCATGCTAATACAACGCTTAAAAATCATTTCCGTAAAGATTACAGCTCTTATCATGTTGTTGACTATAATCCTGAAACTGGTGTCGTAAAGTGGAAAGGTACTGCACAGGGATTGAGTGATTCATCGGCATGGGCACGTGGACAGGCATGGGCTTTATATGGTTACACCATGTGTTATCGTGAAACAAAAGATAAAACATATTTAAAACAGGCAGAGGGTATTGCTAAGTTTATATTGACTAATCCAACACTTCCAGCTGATAAGGTGCCTTATTGGGATTTTAATGATCCACTGATTCCAAATACGCCAAAAGATGCATCAGCGGCTGCAATTATCGCTTCTGGATTATACGAATTAAGTGGATACAGTAAAGAAGGGAAAACCTATAGGAAAACAGCAGATCAGATTTTGAATAACCTGACTGCAAAATATACAAGCAGGAGCGGAGCTAATGAGGGATTTATATTAGCACATAGCACAGGGCATAAACCTGCGAAGTCTGAAATAGATGTGCCGATTATCTATGCGGATTACTATTATTTGGAGGCATTGGCCAGAAGTAAAGGCGGGGTTAAATTTTAATACTGCAGAAAAAGCGATCTAGTTAATTCGTCTCCAATTTTTTAATCAGAAGCTATTAAATATAAAAAATTAACATCCTGATCTTTTTTTAAAAATCTATGAATAAAAGAGGCTGATCATTGATCAGCCTCTTTTGCATTTTGCCAAATCCTTAAAAGGTCTCTTCTGGATTAAACGGTTTGATCATCAACTAATGCGGTTGGAGCATTTTTCTTAACAGATTCAATTCCATTGTCTCTGCCAGCTACACTTTCATACATTTCGCTGGTGCCAATGATCTGTCCATTAGTGGATTTAAGATTGAAATAAGCCTTTCCATTTGTAGAAGTCTTTCTATCATACCTCGCATCATCAGGTGCATTTTTCTGTACCGATGCGATACCATTTTCGCATCCTGATTTTGCCGAATATCCTTCACTTACTAAGATTACCTGCCCGTTGTCTGCTTTTAGGTTGAATTGAAATTCGTCGTTCTTCCTTTTTGTAATCACAAATTTTCCCATGTGTATATTTATTGGTGGTTAAAAAATCAGATTTATAATAGCTAATAAATCATTGAATTCAATACTAAAATACTTGTTTTTTATTAGAAAAGAGTAGAAACTAGTTATTAATCAGTTCTTTTTCTTTCCTCATCATTTCCAAAGCTGTAGATCAAAGAGAATCTAAAAAATCTGCTACTGTTATTCTGACCATAAACTTGTTTGATTCCATTGACAACAGATGTGTAATCTTTGAGATAAGCGGTATTAAATACATCATTAAGTTATTTATGTACTGTAATTTGATGTGCTTTATAACTTTCATTATCCAGGCTTGCATCTTTAAGTTTCGCTGATTCTGTAACCTCTTGTCCTAAAATATTACATTTCTTTAAATTGATATATCCTGATGCATGGGAACTGGGGTTTACTGATAGCAGCCACCTTAACAGAATGATGAAAAGACATTATGGAACAGGGATGTTACAGATAAGAAAAGGTACACGTAATTTAAATTCCTAATTTTAAGATAAACCATTTGTTTTTGAATATGAAACTAAAAATCAGTCTATCGCTTTTTATATCTCTGACTTTCTTATTTGTAAACCATTCCTCTGCCCAGAAAGGCTGGATTGATCTTTTTAACGGAAAAGATCTAAAAGACTGGAATATTAAAATTTCTAAACATGCCTATAAGGAGAACTATGCAAATACTTTTCGTGTAGAAGATGGTCTTATCAAAGTGAATTATGATGGTTATGGAGATTTTGATCAGCAATATGGTCATATTTTTTACAAGAAACCTTTCTCATACTATCTATTAAAAGTAACCTATCGTTTTGTTGGTGAACAGGCCAAAGGCGGAGAGGGTTGGGCTCTGCGAAATAGTGGAGCGATGTTGCATTGTCAGGCACCTGAAACTATGCTTAAAGATCAGGATTTTCCGATTTCTGTAGAGGGACAAATTTTAGGTGGTAATGGTACACATGACCGTCATACCAGTAATGTTTGTACTCCCGGTACACAAATCGTATACGAAGGAAAATTATTTACACCACATTGTTTAGATTCTAAATCGAAAACTTATGCAGGTGATCAATGGGTTACGGCCGAATTTTTGGTTTTAGGAGATTCAGTGATTAAACATATTATTGATAAAGAAGTGGTGCTGGAATATACGAAACCTCAGATCGGTGGGGGCAATGTGGCTAATTACGATCCGAAAATGAAGATAGATGGTAAAGCCTTAACCAGTGGCTACATTTCTTTGCAAAGCGAGAGTCATCCTGTCGAATTTAAAACAGTGAGACTTTATAACTTAGAACCTTATGCAAAAAACAAGGCGAAACTGGCTAAGGTAATAGAAAGGGTTTTAGAGGAGTAATATCTAAACCTTTGGATCACTGATCATAGGTTTGTATTTGTTCCAGTTATCTCCAATAATCCAAAGATTGATGAGGAAAAATGGTAACGCTATGAGTAAACCAGATGGTTCAAAAATAGCATTATGGAGCATGATACCAACCATAACAGGCAAAATTACAATGGCACCAAGAGCCCTGTATTTTGGAAACATAAAGAGCAGGCCCCCAATTAATTCAATGGTTCCTATTAAAGGCATTAACCATGATATTTTAATAAAAGCTTCCATTAATTTCATTTGCTCTGCGGTCATTTCCGGCATGGGCATATAATTAAAGAATTTGTTTAACCCGGCATTGATAAACATCAGGCCGAAAAGAATACATAATACGATTTTCAAGATTTTCATTTTATTGATTTTAATTGTTAGTAATCTTTAATCTAAAGTTCTTTTCCTGATCAGGGGCATTTCTGTCCGTAATCAAATTTTATGAGGATTTAAATTACAGTTTTAATTTTGTAAATCAATAATTTAGTCTTGAAAATTGTAATAATTGATAACTACATTCGTATTAGCTGATCTGATCGGCGTTCGATATTACCAGATGTTTTCGCTATCAATTAAGTCTACCTGTTTACCCATTTTCTTTTGGATTACTTCAAAATGATGTAGTTCATTTTGACTAACCAGCGAAATAGCATCTCCTGGCTTGTCTGCACGGCCAGTTCTACCTATGCGATGGATATAATCTTTAGGTGATCGTGGTAATTCATAATTAATTACAAAAGGAAGGAAATTAATGTCAATTCCTCTTGCCATTAAATCTGTGGCTACTAATACCCTAAGCTTGCCTGATTTGAAATGTTGTAAAGAATCGGTTCTATTTCCCTGACTTTTTTTGCTGTGAATAGCTTTTGCGTCAATATTATTTTTACGAAGCTTGTTCACGATAGCCTCAGCCTGTTTAACTGAAGAAGCAAATACCAGTACCTGTTTCATTTCGTGATGATTAATCAGGTAACGTAAAAAAGGCCCTTTCTTTTCATCCGCAACTATATAAGCTCTTTGGTTGATTAAGTCAAGCGAATCGTCTTCAGTCTCTATCTTAATAACTACCGGATCATGTAGCAGGATTTGGTGAATATGCTGAAGGTCATCATTCAATGTGGCGGATAGCAATATATTTTGACGCTTTTCAGGTAAAAGAGCAAAAATTTTATTTACCTCTTCTTTGAACCCTAAATTGAGCATCTTATCGGCTTCGTCCAGTACCAATGTTTCAATACTGGAAAGGCGTACTGCATTTGAATCCACTAATTCCAATAACCTTCCCGGTGTAGCAACAAGTACATTTACACCCTGCATAGCCATCATTTGTGGATTAATGGAGACACCACCATAGACGGCTAATGTTTTAATAGACTCTGGAATGGCCTGACTAAAAGTCTGGAAAACATTTTTCACCTGTTCTGCCAGTTCACGGGTAGGTACTAAAACTAATACATTTGCATGGCGATTCTTCACCCCTGATGTTTGTTGTAAATTCATTAAAAGTGGCAAAACATAACTGGCCGTCTTGCCAGAGCCTGTTTTAGCAATACCTAAAACGTCTTTTTTATTTAATATGGCTGGTATAGCTGTTTGTTGAATGGGAGTGGGGACTGTGAAATTCTGATTTACCAGTGCTTTTAATAAAGCAGGTGATAAACCTAAGGATGTAAAGGACATATTACTCGATTTTTTGTGTAAAAATAAACAAAAATCGTTGTTATTTAACTGATTGATATTCTAAACAAACCTTCTTATTTACTCCGTCGTCTTCAGCTCCTTAACCAGTAAATCATCAATGCTTGCCAGTGAATCGTAAGCTCTGACCCCTATAGTACCACTTTTGAATGTTGTATCTGTCACTGAAATTAAAGGCTCAGCAGCTTCGTTAAAATACACTTTAATAGAACTGCCTTTTGCCTCTATTCTAATCTTATATGCTGTTCCAGTTTTCAGTTTTTGGCCTTTCGATGCTAGTATAATCCATTTCTGATCAATTGATTTACCCAATTGTATCCTTCCTGCCGATGCATCAATTCCTAAATAATAACCATTATAAGCATTAGCCCCGATAACCTGATCACTAACTCTGAACACCAATCCTGCATTGCCACCTCTTGAATTGAGCCGGATTGTAGCCTTATAGCTAAGATCATCAAACAGTGTTCCACTTGCAATTGCTTTGGATCCATGTATCCCATACCCCCATGAACCTTTATTTGAAGCAGAATGAAATGCTCCATCCTTAACAAACCAGCTTCCACCATAAATCAGCCAGTCCTTAACAGTTGCCTGATTGAAATTTTCTTTAAATTGTTTTCCTTGGCTTTTGGGAATACCAATAATAGGGAAATTACTAATCCTGATGTTTTCACTTCCAAACGGTATAAGTATAATCTCTTCAGTTTGTTCTGAAGATGCGACCGGGCTCGCTGGTACCTCTAAAGCATGCATTTTAGTATAAGCCAAAGTCCATGAAGGTATCTTTTTAGCAGAAACTTTAAGTTTAATAGGAGTATCAGCCTGAATAAATGGGTTTTCTGGCATGGTAGTGTGCTGAACTTTTATAGCCCCGGCCAAATTATCACGGTTAATAACCAGCCCGTAATTCCAGTCAGAAGCAGCGGATACCTCATAATCAAAAAAACCATTTACCGGATGCTTTTTAACAATATCATATTTTGCATTAATCTGCAGCGCATACACAATCGGGCCGCGTTCTACAGTTACAGAATTATTAACCTGATCAGTGATCTTTACTTCCATAGGGAAGCTAAGTACCACCTGGTCTTGCGTATGCCATGTTCTGTTGATCGTATAAATCTGACCTGTTTTAACACCAGCCGATTGTTTACCATTAATAGTGATCTGCGGATTTTTACACCAACCTGGGATCCTTAACTTTAAAGGAAAAGAAGCAGTTTTTGCCAGCTCTATTTTAATTCTTATTTTTTCCTCAAAAGGATAATCAGTAACGACCTGAAGCTTAACCGGAACTGAGTTTGCAACAAAAGCATTTACCTCAACCGGCGCATAAGCAATTACAGCCAGGCCTTTATCCGGAGTTGCTGCCCAGCTATTTTTTACAAAATAGGGCCAGCCCATGTGCATATTATATCTGCAGCAACCCATGCCTGAATATGGACTTAAAAGTAAAGCCCCATCATAATCTTCATCAAATCCAGAGTTCCCGTGTTTACATACCACCTGATTTGGCTGTGTATAATATAAATGAGATCTGATATCTCTGCTGAATTGTGCCGGCAATGTATTAAACGCAATTTTTTCCAGCCTGTCTCCAAGCTGTGCACCATGAACTATTCTCGCTGCGGTTTCCAGGCTTTGCATCCATTCCACAACAGTACAGGTTTCAGTCCCCTGAAAAGAACTCTTTCCAGCTAGAAATTCAGTTCCAGAGGCAATTCCTGAAGCCTGACCATGATCTCTTATTAAATTATCAATCCCTTTTTCAGTAGCTTCTCTGTAAAATGCTGTCTGTTCCAACTGTGAATAGATCACAGGGAATTTAAGTGCCTGACCTACACTGACACTATGTTTTGTATGGAAATCATCACCGTAAAAATAAAATTGATTATTGGTATAAATATCTGCCCAGGGATAGGCTTGCGATTTTAGTTTCGCGGCAAGGGCTAAAAGCGATTTTTCACCGGTTATATTATAAAGCCAAAATACGATTTCTATATTATCTCCCGTTCTTGATTTGCTCCATTCCGTTAGCGGTTTCTTATCCAGATTATTGAGCTGATACTTGAAATATCTGGTAAAAAAATCAATTACCCTTTTGTCACCGGTAGCATACATCATTGGCATTCTTGGCCACCAATCGTTCATTTTTACCGGGCCAAATATACCATCAGGTTGCTGATGATCTAAAGTCCAGTTTATCCATTTTTGAGCTTTTTTCTTTAAATCCGTATCATCCAATGTATAAGCCAGTGCAACCAGCCCCTTTGCATAATAGGGGACACGTTCCCAGCTTTCACCTCGACCACCAAGCCAATCAGAATCTGCACCAAGATCAGAAGCTTCCGGATAAAGTTCTTCAGCGTGTCCTGTTGCTCCGTCTTTTTGTAACTCCAGCTGTTTTAATAACCAGCCCTTAGCTTTGATACTGCCTAGAGGAAGTTGTATATAAGTAGCTGCATCAAGAGGAGCACGGTTATAATTATACGGTGATCCCGCTTTATTTTGAGCAGTAAGCAATGAAGGAACCAAAGCAAGCACTAAGATCATAGATTTACTGACGTTCATATTTATAAATGGTTAGGCTATCTAAAGAACAAGTTTAGCATAAATAATAAACGTTGTATTGCCTGGATCGTAAATTGATACGATATGAAGAAGTTTTGAAATAAATGATACCAAGAACTTTCATTGAACAACCTGCTTTATTTCCATCTTTTCTTTAGCCACGCTCTGACAGGTTCATCATAATATTTTAAGCTTAGGTAGGCGAATATGATCGATGCCGCGAAAGTTAAAGTACCATAGATCAGCTTTAGTTCCAGTGGCGCGTGTTTATTGTCACTTACCCAACCGGTATAGATATAAATAAATGCGTAATGAGTGATATAAATTGGGTAGGATATATCTCCAAGGAACCTGCAAATTTTGTTTTCCTTAACACTCTTAAGGATGCCGCTGGCACCAAGATAGACAATGAGTGGAAACACAAAAATAATGCTTAGCGATTCAAACAGACCGTTTAGCCAGGCATGTTGTGGATCACCAATCCTTGGGACACAAAAAACAACTAAAAGCAGTACGCTGCATAGCACAAAAGCATTGTTAATGTGGCCCGGCTTTACAATTCTTGAAAGCAGCAGTCCGGCGAAAAAGGGGTAAACCAATCGGGTAAACCCGATTCGCAGCTGTTCCTCATTCAGTGACCAGCCACCGGTCAGGTCACCTGACTTACAGGTAATGGAGTACTGGATTAGTACTGCGGCTGCAATCAGCACGAACACTGTTAACGCTGTTTTGGAAAGCTTACGCAAACCGATGGCGTACAGGATATTGGCCACATATTCATAAAATAACGACCATCCCGGTCCGTTGAGCGGATGCATTTCTTGCCAGCCCCGGATATCCCAGGAAACTGGAACAGGTATGAGGGTAAACCCGATTAGCATGATCAGCAGCATTTTCCATACCGGTACGGTATGTATCAGTGGCCACAAATGAGAGTCGCCAAAATAAAAGCAGGCTGCGCCGATAAGCATTCCCATTATAACCATTGGCTGCAACCGTTCCAGGCGGCGTTTAAAAAATCCTCCTATAGTGAGCTTGCCCCATCGGTCATCATAAGCGTAACCTATCACAAACCCCGACAGAAGAAAGAAGAAATCAACGGCCAGATAACCGTGATTAATCAGCTGGTCATATGGGCTGGTGGAATTTGCCTCACAAATATGGAATAGCACAACGATCATAGCGGCAACCCCGCGGAGCCCGTCCAGTATCGGGTAATGTGGTTTTGATTTTATAGAATTTGCGTCCAGCATTTTATTTTTTATAATTTAATATAGGATGAATAAGATTTTTGTCCTGATCATCTTACAAGCCTATTACTTGCTGCTTTCATCCACAACAGACAGGCGGGCGTGTCCGGTTGCCCCCTCTTTTAAAAAACACAGGCTTTTCCTTTTAATATTTCCTGCATGATTCTAAATGACAAACAGTTTTGCAATATTATAAAAAATTGCACAATATTGCAAAATGATATTAATTAACGATTCCCCTGATGTCAAATCAGTAACCAAAGCAAAATTAGCCACACAGGCTATTTTCCTAATATGCGGCCTCGGCATATCCAGCTGGGCGGTCATGGTTCCATTTGCGAAAAGCCGCCTGCACCTCAACGATGCCGAACTTGGCGGGCTGCTGTTGCTTTTAGGCGCAGGCTCTGTAACCATGATGCCCTTGACAGGCATCATGATGGGGCGCATCGGCAGCCGATGGCTCATTTTTATCTCTGCCCTCGTGATCGCACTTTGTTTACCTTTATTACTGATCCTGGACACACCTTTGACACTTGGTATTGCTTTATTCTTTTTCGGCGGGAGTATTGGAACGATTGATGTGGCAATGAATGCACATGGCGTACAGATACAAAATTTATACGGCAAACCAATCATGTCTTCGCTGCATGGGCTTTTCAGCGTGGGCGGGTTGTTGGGGTCTTTTGGATTGGGCTTCTTGATCCGGTTGGGGGCGCAGCCATTCTACGCCGCTGTGATTATTGCTGTGGGTTTATTATTGATTGCAATTATTGGGTATCTTTTCCTTTTAAGCCCGGAAATAGAATTTGT
>Ga0193752_1002749_pt1 | contig 12792 bp, 6 predicted proteins | sample H1c1metaG_FD_144924 | JGI IMG/M metagenome (GOLD analysis project Ga0193752, IMG submission 144924) | Soil microbial communities from a riparian zone of the East river system, Colorado, United States - H1c1 | ecosystem: Environmental > Terrestrial > Soil > Riparian zone | place: USA: East River... | reverse complement strand
TTCTCGCTGAGCCGATCGACGACCTCACCGACGCACACCAGGTGCTCCTCGCGCCCGTGCTTGCCGCGCTGCGGCGCAAGCCGGTGCCCTCGTTGCTGTATCGAATGGTCGAGGACCCGGCGCGCGCCGAGCTGTCCGCCTGGTGTCGCGAAGAGGTCGAACAGGGTTCCAAGGTCATCGTGGGACTCGGCGCAATCTACGACGACGCAGTCGAGCACGACGTGGACCAGCCGGAGCAGTGGCTGTTCGGCGGTGAGTACACCGGGGAGACGATCCGGGGACCGGTCAAAGCTGCTGGCGCAGAACGGAACGCGGGCACAGCTCACGGCTGTCCCGCACGAGATGCTGCACTCGCAGCGCTCGTCGGCGTGTTCAGCGCCGTGCTCTCGCAAGCCACGCTGCGACTCGAACGTCGCTTCGTCGTTTCTTACTCGGCCCCCGATGTAAACACCGGCGTCGTGCAGAAGCCCGGCGTTCAGGCGCCGCCGCCAGCTGCAGAATCAACGAACTAACGCCGCTGCTCGCGCTGCGTAGAACGGCATCCCCATCTGCTCGAACTCTGCGCAGGCTTCCTGCGCCGTGGATCTCGCCGCGTGCGGAGCACCGAAACTCGTCAACAACTCCGCACGCAACAACTTCGTCTTTGCCAAATCGTGCTGCGAGTTTCTCGCACTTGCCGAACGCATCGCCTCGGACAAGTGACGTTCCAACTCACCTCTCGCATCGCCGCCCCTAGCTGCCGCCAACTCCGCCAGTACGCGATGCGCTTGCGTCTCACCCAATGGGTCGCGCGCCGTCGCCCTCGCCAACGCGCCCTGGGCATAAGTTCGCGCGAGTTCCTTGTCTCCCGACTCCAACAACGCATTCGCCAAACAACCGTAGTTGAACGAGCTGAACAAGCCGAGCCCGCTCGCCTCCAACCAATCGACCGCCCTGCGCAACCGAGCGATCGCGTCCAACGTACGGCGCAACGCCCACTGCGCGTACGCCTCGAACGCCGAGCTCATCGCAAAGCTGTACGCAGTGTTCACGCGCTCCGCAATGCGCCGATTCCGCGCCGCCGTGTCTTCTGCGTCGTCCCAACGGCCCTGCCACAACTGAACCATGCACTGAAGGCCGAGCACCGAACCTTCGATCGCATGGCCCGAACCGCGCACCATCTCGAGTGCTTCCGAAAAATCACTCTCGGACTGCGCGAACTCGCCGAGGTCTCCGTGCACGAGCGCCTTGCAACCGAGCGCGTACACGAAGCCTTGCGCCACGCTGCTTCCGGTCCGACCGCGACTCCGCACGCGCTTCAGGTCCAGCCCGCGCTGCATGCACTCGAGCGCTCGCGTGTACTCGCCTGCAGCACCATAACTTTGCCCCAAGCTCGACCAGAGCTGCGCGACGAGCCGCGGCCCACCACTCTGCTCCGCCAGCTCGATCGCTTGCGAGTAGTACTCGATGCTCTGCGCGTAATCGCCGAGCGTGTAGTGCGCCCAGCCGAGCCAGTGACAGCTTTGGCCGTGCTCGGCGACGTCTTGCAACTCGAGCGCGTGTTCCCGCGCCCGATGCAGCGTCGCCATGTGCTCCCGCACCGGGCTGTACACAAAAGGCAGCGCCCACTTCCGATTGATCGCGAGCCAACGCCGCGTGCGCTCCGGACCCGCCGGTAGCTCGTCGACCTCCGTCAGGGCGGCTGCGTAATGAAAGCGCGCCCGGTCCAGCGAGGAGGTCAGTAACGCGCGGTCGCCGGCCTGCTCTGCGTAACGCGCAGCCTTGTCGTGGTCGCCGGCGCCTCGATGATGGTACGCAAGCGTCTCCGAGGCGTGCGACGACTCCCCGGCGATGATACCTCGCTCGAACGCTTGCGCGGCCGCGCGATGCATGCGGCGCCGCTCGCTCATCAGCACGGAATCGTAGACCACCTCGCGCGTGATGCCGTGTTTGAAGCGATATGTGCCGGGCACCTCACTCGCATAGATCAAGTCATTGTGGCAGAGCGCATCGAGTGCGGACTCGAGGTGGTCCTCCTCCTGAATCTCTGCCAAAAGCGCGTGAGTAAATTCGATACCGATCACGGACGCTGCGCGTAGCACTTGAGCATCCGAGAACGGCAGAGCCGCGACGCGAGCCTGAATCACGCCTTGCACCGTGCTCGGGACCTGCCCCTCCGAAAGCCCATCCTCGTTGCTCAGCGCCGTGCGCGAGAGCGCGCGACAGAGCTCCTCGAGAAACAAAGGATTGCCTCCGGACCGCTGGTGCAGCGCGCCGGTGACTCCGAGGTCGAGCGCCTCCGGCCGGAGCGCGGCGATGGCCTCGCGAGATTCGCGCTCCTTGAACGGAGTCAGCGCCAGTAGCGCGTCGGGCTGGAGGCTCGGGTCCGGCCGATCCGAGCCGCGCTGTCCGATGACCACACACGTGCGCAGCCCGAGACGATTGCGAGCGATCCCCGAAAGCACCGCGCGCGAGGCGTCGTCGGCCCATTGCCAGTCGTCCAAGATGAGCGCGAGCGGCGTCTGCTTCGCGATCAACTCGATCAGCTCGTGAATCGCTTCAGACACAGCGATGGTCGTAGCCTCGGCGCCGCCCGCCTCGGTCGGCCATGGCGCGAGCGAGAGCAGCCGTGCGTACGTCGCGCTGTGCGAGGCGCCCGGCATTCCCCACTCGACGAGCTTCGCATCGATCCGCTGACGCGCTTCCTGCGCCGACTGATTGACCTGAATGTCGAACACCTGGCGCACGATTTGAATGAACGGCTCGAGCGGCGCGATCTCTCCGTAGCTGTCGCAATAGCCGCGAAGCACGCGCACGTTTTCACTCCGCGCGAAGCTCGCAAACTCCGACAGCAGGCGCGTCTTGCCGATACCCGCGGGGCCCGTCACGAGTACGACGCGACCTTGCCCAGTGCCCGACTCCGCGAGCGCACCGCGAAGCTGCTCGCGTTCGAACGTGCGATTGATGAACTCGGTCAAACCACGCCGCGAGCTCGCCTCGAATCGCGAACGCACGTTCGAGCGAGCCGTGACGCGGTGCACGACCGTCGGCAGTTTCTTGCCCTTGAGCAACAGCTCGAAGGCAGGCTGCAGCTCGAACAACGGCTCGATTCCGCGCAGCACTGCTCCGCTGACGAGGACCTCGTCTCTCCCCGCCGCCGAGCACAATCGGGCGGCCGTGTTCACCGCATCGCCCGAGAGGTCGTAACGGCCATGCAACGGATCTCCCGGCCGCGCGAACACCAACCCGCAGTGCACGCCGGAGTGGATGCGAACCTCGAAACCCTGAGGAATTTCGACGTGCCAGCGCGCGTTGCGCGTAATCGCGTGCAGCTCCAGCGCCGCCTCGACCGTGCGGCGCGCGTCGTCCTCGCGCGGATACGGCAAGCCGAACACGGCGAGCAGGCCATCGCCGTACACCTGACTGATCGAGCCACCGTGGCGGCGGATCGCCCGGTTGGCGAGCGTCTCGAGCTGGCGCCTCAGCGCGTCCGTAATCTCGGGATCGACAGCCTCGTTCAACGCCGTGTAATCGCACAGGTCGGCGAACAGAAGATTCACGTAAACCCTCTGTCCCGCCGCCGGTAACTGATACTCCGGGCGTGGTGTCGCGTCGTCCATAGCTACGAACTGCCAGGAGCCTAACACAAGGCTCCGCGCGCGCTCGGTCACGCAGGTCGCAGTTTTCAGCGCGAAATTGAGGTATCCACCCGCCGGCGGTGCCATTCCGGCAGCGGGGTGTCGGCGAGTTCACTCTTGAGCGACTCGAGCCGCGTCGTGCTGGCGCTCACTAAAATCCGTAACATTCTCGAGCTTCAGATCGTTCGACATCACTACACGAGGTCACGCGTCGGTGACTTCGACTAGAACCTGTCGCGCCTTTACTTGCGTGCCCGGCCTCACGTGCACTGCTCGTACAACCCCTGCGATGTCCGCAGCGACGCGCAGCTCGAGCTTCATCGCTTCGATCACGGCGACGGTGTCACCGCGCTCGACGCGCTGCCCGAGCTGCACCAGCACGTCGACGACCGATCCATCCATGGGTGCGAGTGCACGTCCACTCCCGGGCCCGTCGCTCTTGGCTGCAGGCGCGTACGTGAGGTCTCGAATCTTCAGCGCGCCCTCGGGCGTGTGCAAAAACAACGTGTCGCCGCTCCAGGCATAGTCGTAGTTGCGACGAAGTCCGCCGAGCGCGATCACCGCGCGGTGTCCGTCGCTCGATTCCAGGCGCGCGCGAAGCGTCGCTGCACCTGCGCGCACTTCGAGCTCGTTCGGATCGCGGCCGATCTCGACCGTGAGCTGAAACTGCTGATCATCACAATCGAGCGCGCACGGAACGCGGATGCCGGCGCAGTTCGTGTAGCCCGCGAGCTCGCTCGCATACGTCGCCTCAAAACGGTCCCGCGTGACGCACAACACCGCCGCGATCGCGAGCCCGCTGAACTCCGGCGCGGCGGGCGTGGCTTGGGGGAACTGTGTCTCGAGAAACTGTGTATCCGCCAGGCCCGCAATGAACGTGGCGTGGTCGAGAATACGCCGCAAGAACGTTTGGTTCGTCTGCACGCCGAGCACGCGAAGCTCTTCGAGCGCGCGCACGAGCTTGCGCCGCGCGACTTCGCGCGTCTCGCCGTGCGCGATCAACTTGCCGAGCAACGCATCGTAGTGCGGAGTGATGGTCAGTCCTGGCTCGAGCCAGTGATCGAAACGCACGAGCGCAGGATCCGGAAGCTCGAGTGCGAGAACACTGCCGGTCTGCGGCACGAATCCCCGCGCGGGATCCTCTGCGTATAGGCGCAGCTCGATCGCGTGGCCAGAGAGCTGCACCTGGTCTTGCGTCAGCGGCAGCGCTTCACCTTCTGCAATTCGCAACTGCCATGCGACGAGATCGGTGCCGGTCACGAGCTCGGTCACCGGATGCTCGACCTGCAAACGCGTGTTCATCTCGAGGAAGTAAAACTCGCCGGATGGACTCAACAGGAACTCGACGGTGCCGGCGCCGAGGTAGTCCGCGCTCCTCGCGACAGTGACTGCAGTTTCACCCATGCGTCGCCGCAGCTCGGGTGTGAGCGCAGGCGAGGGCGCTTCTTCGATCACCTTTTGGAACCGGCGCTGCACGGAGCAGTCGCGTTCGCCGAGGTAGATGATCGACCCGTGCGCATCTGCGAACACCTGCAGCTCGACGTGTCGGGCACCCGTCACCGCACGCTCGAGAATCAGCCGCCCGTCTCCGAAGGCTTTTTCTGCTTCGCTCTTCGCCCGCGCGATCGCTTCCGGAAGCTCCGCCGGTACTGCTACGCGCCGCAATCCGCGACCGCCGCCACCAGCTGCAGCCTTGACCATGATCGGATATCCGACCTGCTCGGCGGCTTCTGCGAGCCGCGCCGGCGCTTGGTCCTCGCCGTCGTAGCCCGGCACGATCGGTACGCCTTGCGCGTGCATCGCGAGCCGCGCTTCGCGTTTGTTGCCGAGGCGGCGGATCGAGTCCGGCTTGGGTCCGATGAACACGAGTCCGGCATCGACGCAAGCCTGGGCAAACGCGGCGTTTTCGGAGAGCAAGCCGTAGCCTGGGTGGATCGCGTCGGAGCCGCTCTGACGTGCGGCATCGAGGATGCGTTCGATGTTCAAGTACGACTCGGAAACCGGCGGCGGGCCGATACATACCGCGACGTCGGCGAGTCTCACGTGGGGTGCGTTCGAGTCGGCTTCGCTGAAGATCGCGGTCGTGCGGTATCCGAGTGCGCGTGCGCTGCGCAGGATTCGCAAGGCGATCTCACCCCGGTTCGCGATCAGGATCTGACGCATGCGCGGCGATTAGCGTCTCATGAATACAGCAGCAAGCGAAGCGCGGCTGCAATGGGCGCCCAGAGCAACCAAGGCGAATATCCCGCGAACCCTACAGCAGCAAGCGAAGCGCGGCTGCAATGGGCTCCCCAAGCAACGAAGGCGAATATCCCGCGAACGGCGCCACCCACCCGCCCCACTCACCTGCTGAGCTCTAAAAACACTTCCTCCGTCACAGGCACCTCAAAGGCCAACAACTGCTGCGCGAACGCCTTCCCCTGCGGATCCGCCCGCAGCGAAGCGACCCCGCCTCCCCCAAGCGCGTGCTCGAGCAAGAAGTTCCACCCATTACACCCAGGCAAACTGTACCGCGTCACGCGGCCGCGCACGGGATCCAGCACGTGCGCCATATGCTTGGCGACCGCCTCCGCCGTGAGCGCCGAAGCTATCAGCGGCACAAACCGCGGCTCGCGCGCGATCACCCCGATGTTGCTGTGATCCCCCTTGTCTCCGCTGCGCCCATGCGCGAGCCGGATCAACGCCACCCGAAACGAACTCTGCACGCGCGGCAACTCTGAAGACTCCGGCGGCGAGCTCGTGTTCGCACCGCGACTCTCCGGCTCGAACGCGGGGATCTCGACTTCGTAAACTTGCCCATCGAGCTCGACACGCGCCGGCACTCGCGACTTCTCGATCAAGAACGAGAACAACTTGATCATCGTCGCTGGGTCCGGCTGCCCGCCCACCAACGTCGCAAACCCAGGCGCCATACTCGTTCCGGCCTGCGGCACTTCGCGCACGAGCAACTTCAGCGCATCGCGATCCGCGTGACTGGCCGCGATCCGCATCACGACTTCGCGCGTGTCGCCGCCGCGCGCGTGAGGACCGTAACTGGCCTCGGCACCGAGCGCGTCGATCTGCGTCGCGCGAAACCGACCGAGGCCGCGCGCTTCGAGCAAGCGCTCCACCTTGTCGATCAACGCACGTGCGACGCGCTCGCCCTTGCGCGCAGCTTGCTCGCCGCCGATCAACACTCCGAGCGCGACGCGAAAGCCATCCGGATAGGTCGCGGAGACCTTGTACCGATCCGTCGGCGCACGCCCGGTCGCACCGGTGACACGCACTCGATCGGTCGCGACTTGCTCCGCAGTCACGCGACTGAAGTCGCAGACCACGTCCGGCAACACGTAGTTGCGCGGATCGCCAATCTCGTACACCAGTTGCTCGTACACGACCGCCGGCGTGATCAACCCGCCCGTCTGCGCGGGCTTTTCGACGGTGAAGCTTCCATCGGCTTCGCACGCGACGATCGGATAGCCCATGTTGTCGTAGCCGGGCACGCTCTCCCAGTCGGTGAACAACCCGCCCGTGCACTGCGCACCGCACTCGATGATGTGCCCGGCCAAGCTGCCTTGGGCCAAGCGATCGAAGTCGTCCCACTGCCAGCCGAACTCGTGCACGAGCGGCCCGAGCGCGAGCGCGCTGTCGACGATGCGGCCCGTGATCACGATGTCCGCACCCGCAGCGAGCGCCGCCGCGATCGGTTTCGCACCGAAGTAGGCGTTCGCGCTCAAGACTGCAGCGGGTAGCGGCGCCTCAGTGAACATCTCACGTACGTCTTCGCGCGCGAGCTCCCCGCGCAAACCGGTGATGTCGTCGCCGAGCACCACGGCCACGCGTGGCGAGACACCGACCTGCTCGGCCAGCGCGAGAAGGGCAGCGCGGCACGCGAGCGGGTTCACGCCGCCCGCATTCGTGACGATCCGGACGCGTTTTTCGACCGTGAGCTTCAAGCAGTCGCGCAGCACCCGCGACACGAAATCGGTGGCGTAGCCTCGAGCAGGGTCGCGCAGGCGCGCACCGGCCATGATCGACATCGTGATCTCGGCCAGGTAGTCGAACACCAGGTAGTCGAGGTTGCCGCCCTCGAGGAGCTGGCGCGCCGCCGTCTCGGTATCGCCCCAGAAGCCTGCTGCACAGCCGATTCGCAACGGGGTCTCACGAGTGGAAGTGGAGGTCACGGTGACTCCTCGAAAAGCTTGACCGGTTCAGTCGTTCACTCGAGATTAACAAGCCCACGTCGGAGGCGCCATGGTAACGCTCGAGAGCAGCCTGAATCCGCAGAGCGCCGAGTTCGAACGGCAGCGCGCCAGCATGGCCGCACACGTCGAGAAGCTGCGAGCGGTCGAAGCTCGCATTCTCGAGACCGAACGAAAGTTCGAGTCCAGGGCACGCAAGGCCGGCAAGCTCTTGCCTCGCGAGCGGCTGGCCTTGCTCTTGGATCGGGGCGCGCCGTTTCTCGAACTCGCGCCGATCGCGGGCTATCGCATGTACGACGACACGGACGGCAGCCTCGCGGGCGGGCACCTGATCGCCGGGATCGGGTTCGTCTCCGGGCGGCGCTGCCTCGTGATCGTCTGGAACTACGCAGTCAAGGGCGGCACGATCACGCGCGTCACGGTTCAAAAGATGTTGCGGCTCCAGGAGGTCGCTCGCCGCCAACGGCTGCCGATCGTGTCGCTGAGCGAGAGCGGAGGCGGCAACCTCGAAGGTGGCAACCGCGAAGATCCGTGGGCGGCGGTGACCTTCATCGAGGGCGGCTTGTGTTACTGCCAGCAAGCCGAGCTCTCGGCGGCCGGTATCCCGCAGATCGTCGTCGCGCACGGCAATGCGACGGCGGGTGGGGCGTACCACGTGGCGCTCTCGGACTACGTCGTGCTCGTTCGCGGGCAAACGCAGTTGTTTTTGGCAGGCCCGCCGCTGCTGCGAGCTGCAACCGGCGAGATCGCCGACGTCGAAACGCTCGGCGGCGCGGAGATGCACGCGCGCGTCTCCGGGACCGGCGAATTTCTCGCGGAGTCCGACGCCGATGGGATTCGGATCGCGCGCGACATCGTCGGGCGCTTGCCGCGAACGGAAACGCCCGCGCCCGATCGCGCGACAGCCCAGCCGCGCTACGACACGCGCGAGCTTACCGGCGTGGTTCCACCCGACTCGAAGACGTTTTACGACGCGCGCGAGATCATCGCGCGCATTGCCGACGCGTCGTCGTGGCTCGAGTTCTCAACCGAGCTCGATCGCGGCACGCTCTGCGGGCAAATCCATCTCGGCGGTCATCGCGCGGGTGTGATCGCAAACAACGGGCCGATCACACCGAACGGCGCGAAAAAAGCCGCTCAGTTTCTGCAGCTGTGTGATCAAAGCAATACGCCGGTGGTATTCGTCCACAACACGACCGGTTTCCTCGTCGGCGTCGAGCCCGAACAGCAGGGGCAAGTGAAACACGGCGCGAAGCTCATTCAAGCGGTCGCGAACGCGCGCATTCCAAAGCTCAGCTTGGTCGTCGGCAATAGTTACGGGGCCGGCAACTACGCGATGGCGAGCCGCGCACTCAAGCCCGACTTCGTGTTCGCGTGGCCGACCGCGCGAACCGCAGTCATGGGTGGCGCACAGGCGGCGAAGGTGATGCGCATCGTCGCGCAAGCGAAGCTCGCACGAACCGGCACTGAGCTCGATGCCGCTACGAGCGGCTACCTCGATCAGCAAGCTCAAGCGATCGAAGCCGGCCTCGATGCCATCAGTGAGGCGATGTACTGCAGCGCTCGCTTGTTCGATGATGGGATCATCGATCCAGTCGACACGCGCAAAGTGCTGCTGGTCGCGCTCGAGACTTGTCTCGAAGGCCGAGTCGTTACGCCACGTGCGAACACGTTCGGTGTGGCACGATTGTAGTTCTGTTCCCCGAGTCGTCGCCTCCTTCTGTTCCGCGCGGCTAGGTTCCATGGGTGTTTGGCTAGCTGACGGTCCGTGCAGAGGAGATTGCGTTCGCGAAACGCTTCCGCGGTTATGCTGGAAAGCCATGCCCCGGCCCCGGCAAGGAATGGCGTTCGAGATGCTCGCGAAGGAGAAGATCCTGATCTCCTATCAGGGCGGACGCGCGAGTCCGGAGGAGTGGGATCGCTACATCTCCTTCATGAAGACGATCACGAGCACACCTCGCGTGCGCTTCCTCGTGTGGGTCGAAGGCTCGCCGCCAACGGCTGCAAACCAGCGTCGGATCTCGGAGCTCGTGCAACGCGACTGGCCCGTCGCACTGGTGTCGCCGTCGACTGCGATGCGGTTCGTCGTCTCCGCATTTTCCCTCGTGAATCGTAGCATTCGCTTCTTCGCGCCGGCCCAGCTCTCGGACGCGCTCGTGCACATTCACTGCACGGCGGCCGATGCGATCGCGGTGCACGACGCATTGGAGCGGTTGCGTTTCGAGGATTGAGCACGGGCCCGGACCGGGCAGAAACCCCGAACTCGCCGCGGATACGACCTGACGGTATGGTAGAGTCTGCCTCGAGGGGTGGCATGGATCAGCCGCAAGCTACGGAGCGAACACGTCTCCTCGAGCACGAGCTGCAGCAGACGCGAGAGCGCGAAGCAGCCTATCGCGACTGGCTTTCCGAGACAGCCGAGCGCACTCAACGCTTGCGCAAGCACACCGCAGAGCTGCTCGAGACCCTCGGAAAGCGCCCGCCCAAGCAGCGCGATTTGATGCGCACATTGACCGACACTGCGCGCATTTCGAGTCAAGCGCTCTCGGTCGCGCGCACCAGCTTGTGGATGTTCGACACCGCGGGCTCCGAGCTGCAGTGCAAGCTGATCCTCGCGAGCGACGCCAGCGAGCCGACGCTGAATGCCGTGCTGCCGGTGGCACAGAGTCCCAGTTACTTTCAAGCGATCGGCGCGAACGGAGTCGTGGCGATCGAAAACGTGCTCGAAGATCCGCGCGCGGCAGGTTTGGAAGCGTATCTCAGCACGCACGGCGTGAATGCGCTGCTCGACATCTCGATCGCGATCCCCGGCGAGCTGATGGGCGTCGTCTGCCACGAGCACGTCGGCGCTCCACGGGTGTGGCACCCGGAAGAGATCGACTTCGCGACGCACGTCAGCAACCTGATCGCACTCGCGCTCGAGGTCGAACGCCGGCAGCAAGCTGAAGCGAAAGCGCTGAGTGCCGAAGCGCGTTACCGATATCTCGTCGAATCGCTACCCGTCACCGTCTACTCGTTCGATGCCCACTCGCGCCGAGTCGACTACCTGAGCCCGCAGATCAAGGAGCTCGGATCGCTCGACGCGGACGGGTGGCTCGCGCTCGGCATCAACGGCTGGCTCGATGCAATCCACGAAGACGATCGCGCGCGTGTAGAAGCGCGCTTCGGCCCGCGCGGCGTCGATACGGGCCCTGCTGAGATCCAGTACCGCGTCAAGTTGAAAAACGGCGTGAGGTATCTGCGCGATCACTGCCGCGTCGTGCGCAACCACGCCGGTGAACCGATCGCGATTCAAGGCGTCCTCGCGGACATCACCGAGCAGCGGATGAGTGAGGACCGCGCCGCCGAGCTCGAGCGGCGTATGCGCACGTTGATCGAGCACGTCGACTTGCTCGCGATGGTGCTCGATCCCGAAGGCAAGTTCGAATCGGTGAACCCCTGTTTCGAGCGCGTCACGGGCTACTCGTCGGCGCAGCTCGTCGGCCGCGATGCGTTCGCATTGCTGGCGCCGCCGACAGAGGCAGCCGGTATCCGCGCGCGGTTTCAGGCGGATCTCAAGCGCGGCATGACGCAGCGGCGCTTCGAGCACGAGATCATCACGCGCGCCGGCGAGCGGCGGCGCATCGTCTGGACCACGGTGGTGCTTCGCGCCGAAAACGCAGGTCCTCAGGGGATCTGCAGCCTCGGGCTCGACATCACCGATCGCACGAATCGCGAGACCGAGCTCCTGCAACAGACGAAGCTCGAGAGCCTCGGTCAGCTCTCGGCCGGGGTCGCGCACGACTTCAACAACCTGTTGACGGTGATGAGCGCGCAGGTCGAATCGCTCGCGAAGCTGCACTCCGATGCGAAGACGCGCGGAGCCGTCGGCGTGTTCATGCAATCGCTCGAGCAAGCCAGCCAGCTCACCCGGTCGCTCCTCGTGTATGCGCGCCGCGAGCCGGTTTCGCCGATGCCGGTGGAAGTCGACCGATTGATCGAAGAGCTCACGCCGTTGCTGTCGACGATCGCAGGCCAAGACATCGAGCTCGCGACTGCATTGCACGCCGAAGGCGTTTGCGTCGTGATCGACCCGGCGCACCTGCGGCAACTCTTGCTGAACCTCACGAGCAACGCAGTCGATGCGACGCGTGGTCATGGCAAGCAGGTGATCGTCTCGACTGCACTCGAATTCGTGCCGCGCGCAGCTACCGACGAGGTCGGCGCGGCGCGGGCAGGTCGCTATCTCGCGATCGCGGTCACGGACGATGGGTGCGGCATGGACGAGCGCACGATCGCGCGCGTGTTCGAGCCGTTCTTCACGACGAAGCAACAAGGCCACGGGACCGGTCTCGGCCTAGCGATGTGCCAGTCGATCGTCGCGCGCGCCGATGGTTTCATTCGTGTGCAGAGCCAGGTCGGTCGCGGCACGACGTGCCGGGCGTACCTACCCGCTGCAGAGACGTGCACGCCACCGGCAGCCGACGTTTCACGAACGCAGAGCGGCGCGCAGCCCATGCCGAGCGCGCTCGTCGTGGAAGATGAGCCACTCGTGAGGCGCTTGTTGCTCGCAGTTCTGGAAGAGCTCGCGCTGAACGTACACTCGGCGGGGACGATCGCCGAGGCGACGCGCATTGCGTCGACTGAACAGATCGACTTGCTGATCACCGACGGCACGCTGCCGGACGGCTCGGGCCGCACGTTGGCTCGCAGTGCGCGGGCTGCGCGGCCGCAGCTGCGCGTGCTCCTCGTCTCCGGTGCGCCGGAGGATACGGACGAGTTCGATGCCACGCTGAACAAGCCGTTCACGCGCGAGTCGTTGCTCGCCGCCGTCCGACGTTTGCTCACGGTGAACACGCGCTGAGGAACACTCTCTGTCACGCAGCTGCCAAGCGGCGGTGACCGCGATGGAGCAGGCCCGCTAGCAGGTTCGCTTTCGCTCGTAGCGCCACGAGCCATCCACTGCCCAAAGGCGGTGGCGTGGACCGGGCGCGTGGGCATCGGACGTGTCGTAC
>Ga0193752_1002746_pt1 | contig 12800 bp, 11 predicted proteins | sample H1c1metaG_FD_144924 | JGI IMG/M metagenome (GOLD analysis project Ga0193752, IMG submission 144924) | Soil microbial communities from a riparian zone of the East river system, Colorado, United States - H1c1 | ecosystem: Environmental > Terrestrial > Soil > Riparian zone | place: USA: East River... | reverse complement strand
ATCCGGGGAAGTCGCCACAGAAACATTCGCTATCGAAGCAGCCGCTCTCTTGCACGCACGCTTGCAGGTCCACGCACAGCTCGCCACGCTCGTCGTCGCTGTCGTCGAAGCAAGCAAGCTTGGTCGCCGCGCAGTCGGTGCACGCGCACAGGTCGCACGGGTCGTTGGTCACCGCAAAGGTGTCTAAGCACGCGCGCTGGTCTTCGCTGAAGTCGAGGTCGCATTCCTCGTTGCAGCCCGATTGCGCATCGCAGTCCTCGCCGCGCTCGCGCACGTGGTTGCCGCATACCGGCGTGCAGTCGGAATCGGTGATCGTGTTGGCGCCCTCCGGGCAGCAGCCGTCGCCTTGGACGAGCGCGGTGATCTCGACGTGCGCGCACTCGACGTTACAGTTCATCGCGCTACCAGACAGCACGTCGGTGGTGCACGCGTCCTCGTCGTCGCAGCCTTCGGGGCACGCGGGGCCGGCGCCGGCATCGCCATCGGCGATCGGCTCCGGCTCGCACGTCTCGCGTTCCTCCATCTGCACGATGCCGTCGCCGCACGACGAAGAACAATCGTTGTCGTTGCTCAGCATGCAGTTGCCCGGGCAACAATCATCGTCATCCGAGCACTGCGCCTGAAGCACTACGCACTCGGCGCGGCAGCCGGTGCCGTTGAGCGCGCGCATCACGCACTCCGAAAGCCGCGGACATTCCGTCGGGCACGCGCCGGGCTCATCCGCGTCGATGCCGGTGTCGCAAATCTCCATGCCGGTGACCAAGCCGTCGCCGCAACGCGTCTCTTCGCCGGCATCGGGATCCTCGACGGATGCATCACCACCCATGCCGCCCGTTGCATCCGTGCCGGCCGTGCCAGACGTGCCGCCGCTTCCGCCGCGTCCGCCGCTGCCGCCTGTGCCGCCGCCGCCAGTTCCACCGCGCCCGGCCGGCATGCTGCCCGCGATGCCGCCGCTACCCGCATCACTCGATGATCCGCCCGTTATCGGGAGCGGATCGAGTCTGCTGGCGTCGTGCACGGAGCACGCGCTCCAGGCCAGCACACACAGGGCCAGCACGCAATTCCGTAAGGCGCTGCACACGGCCACGCACACCCTCCCAACCACTTAGAGGTAAGTCCCATCATGCCCGAGTTTCAGGGGATCGCGATAGCGCATGCGCATCGATCGAACACCGCATTCAGCATCCGCAACGCGCGATGATCGAAAAGTGGCGTGCGTAGTTACTCGCTTCACGATTGAGCTCGACGACGCTCGCGTAGCCAATAGATGTGTGCTCTCGCGGAGATCCCCGGCATTTCCCAAGTTGGGGACCGCGCAACGCGTGTAGCTCTTGGCGAGTTGATGCGAGTCGTTCAACGCCCAAGGGGGGCCGCGATGCACAGCACACGTTTTGGGCGAATCGTTCTCGTTAACTTCAACATTGTCCTCGCGCTGCTCTCGATCCCAGGCTGCGCGGTCGACTCACAAACTGGTGAGCCCGTCGCAGTGACCGCTGCGCCGCTGCCGCGCGGAGGGGATCCAGTGCGCGGCCGCGACCTGTTGCTCAACAACGGCACGGAGAGCACGCCGTACTTGAGCTGCGGCTTGCCGCGCGGCGTCGTGACCATCGCCTCGTGGTTCGGCATCGACTTGATTGGCACCGGGCCCACGCTGCCCGAGCGCAAACGCGGCATGGCCAGCCTTCCCTACGACGTCAGCTTCGCGAAGCGACCATCAGGCGTCGAGGTCGTCACGACCAACTGTTTGCTCTGCCACGCCTCGAAGCTCGGTGGCTCCGTGGTCATCGGGTTGGGCAACGCGAACGCCGACTTCACCCAGGACCAAAGCGTGTTCGGTCTCGCGCCGATCGCGCTCGACGTCGTGAGTGTGTTCCTGACGCCCGCCGAGAACGCCGAGCTCGCGCGCTTCCGGCGCGTGACCGAAGCCGAGAGTCTGTTTCAGCGCCCCGACACCAAGGGCATGAACCCGGCCGACGTGCTGTTCGGCGTGCTCGCCGCGCATCGTGACGAAGACACGCTCCATTGGCTCGACGAGCCCAAGCCCGACGCGAACCTCAATCTCAATCTGCTCTACACCGACGTGCCCGCCTGGTGGAACCTCCACCAAAAGGGCAACCGCATGTTCTACAGCGGCTTCGGTCGCGGCTCGCACGCCCGCATCATGATGACCGCGGCGTTGATGTGCCTCGAGGACACGACCGAGGCCGCCGCGATCGACGCGTACTTCGGCGACATCGAAGCGTTCATCCTCTCGCTGCGCCCGCCGCGCTACGTCGACGTCGCCAAGCGCGCGATCGACACGACGCGCGCGGATCGAGGCCGCACGGTGTACATGTCCACGTGCTCCGGTTGCCACGGTGACAGCAAGAACAACGTCTCGCCGATCCCGAGCGTGCCGGCCAGCGTGGTCGGAACCGACGACGCGTATGCCACGAGCGCATCTCTGCAGGGCGACGGCGCGCTCGCGTACTACTTCGACTTCTTCAACAACTCTTGGATGGGCACGCACGGCGACGCCGGCATGCTCGTGCGCGAACAGACGCCGCAATATGCGCCGCCGCCGCTCGTCGGCATCTGGGCGACCGCCCCGTACTTTCACAACGGCTCGGTGCCGACGCTCGACGCGGTGCTCGATCCATCGCTGCGGCCGACGATCTTCCGCCGCTCGTTCAAGCCGGAGGAGTACGACTTCGAGCGTCTCGGCTGGCCATACCAATCGGTGTTGTGGAAGGGCAGCGACGTCACCGTCTACGACACGCGGCGCTGGGGCTACCGCAACACCGGCCACACGTTTGCGGCCGGGCTCACCCGCGCGCAGCGCCGCGACCTGCTGGAGTATCTCAAGACGCTGTAAGCGCGAATCAGCGCGTCCTGCTCAATACTCGAACGTGTAGCGCGGCGATGAGGGTGCGAACGCCGCGAGCATGCCCATTTCGGCGGCTAGCACCACGCCCTCCGCGCTGACCTCGAGCCGGAAGTCGTCGGGCGTGACCGTGCCGGAGTTCACCACCCAATACGTATAGGTGCCGCGCGGCGGCGCATCGCCGAAGAAGATGTTCTCGACGTGTGGGCCGCCCGGGATGCGGCAATCGCCGAAGCAATCATCAACGTCGAGCATGCCGCCGCCGCGGTTCGGGAAGATGAAGGAGATCTCGGTGCCGTCGGGCATGCGCACGAACAGGTCGAGATCGGTGTCCTGATCCCAGGTGAGCGAAAAACGCAGCCCGCCTTCGCCCACGCAGACACCTTCGAAGCACGTCTGCCCGGCGGCACAGTCCGAGCTCTCTGCGCATTCATCGCCCGCGCCTGCATCAGGCGTCGGAGGCGTGCAGTCGAGCGCGCGCGCATTCACGCTGGCACGCGCGGTCTCCATCGCGTGTCCGAACTCATCGTTGTCGCGCGCCGTGTCGGTGACCGTGACCTCGTGCGTCGAGGCCTCGGACGGGCAGAGCATGCGCGTCGGGCTCGTCGAGCCGTCTTCCCACGTGAAGTGGTAGTCGGGCTGACCACCGCGCGCGACGGCTTTCACTTCGACGCAGTCACCGGGGCACGTCACGGTCACGATCTCGACCGCCAGCTGCGAGCCATCTTCGATGTGCACGTTCAGCCGATCATCGTCGCTGGCGGTGCCGGCCGCGCCACTCACGCCGCCTACGCCTCCTATAACGCCCGCGCCCGCCGCGGCATTCGCGCCGCTGACACCGCTCGCGCCGCCGGCGCCGCCTTGGCCACCAGCACCACCGCTCATGCCACCCGCGCTCTGATCGAACGGTCGCCGACTGCTCGGCGCAGGATCGGAGCTGCAGGCGAGCGCGATTGCGCTGAAGGCAACGACCGATGCGCGGACTACGAAGCTGTCGAGCTCGAACAAAAGGAACCTCCCCGCTCAACGAGCGAGCTGGACGTTCCCCTGACGACTTAAACCATAAAAGACACCGAACGTGTGCTCACAAAATCATTCGCGCGCAGCGTTGTCCCCAGACGGCGATGCGCTGTGCTCAGCGTCCTGCAATAACAGCCGGGCCAGCTTCGGGTTGTGGACGAAGGCTGCGGAATCTTCGAGCAGAAGACTCAGCTCGAACATCGCGCGCGTTTGATGCGCAGCTTTGCAATGCACCGGGCTCGGAGCGGCGTGGGCAGGTTGCGACGTCGGTTTACTCGCAGCGCACGCCGGCTCGAGCGCTTGCGCTAAGGCGCGAGCGCGCTGCTGTAGATCGCTCGCGCCAGCCGCGAGCTGCGGTTCGGTGCCGGCCGCATGACACGGCGTACAGGTCCTGCGATCGACACGGAATGAGTGGTCGACGCGGCCTTCGGGCGTAGCCCCGTGACAGGCGACGCAACCGCCCGGCAGTTTGCTGTGAGCACCGTCGGCGCGCAGCACCTCCCAGCCATCGCCGTCGGCGGTCGGCACGCGCACCTGGCCTTGCGGCAGCGCACCGCTCGGAGCGGAAGCCAGCGAGTCGTCCGCGCGTTGCTCATGGCACTCCACGCACAACGCACCGCCGGGCGTGTCGCGCACGAGGCGCGCGCCGCGATGCTCGGAATGAGGCGCGTGGCAAGCAGCGCACGCGATGCCGATCGGCGGCAAGTCGGCGTTGTGCGGTCGCGGACTTCGGCCGGTGACGCGCTCCAAAAAGCCTGCCGTCGTGTGGCAGCCCGCGCATGCGCCGGTGCGCGTGCCCGGCGTGACGTCGGAGCGCGCCATCGACGATGCGCGCCACTGCTCGACGTGTACGTAGCGCGGTGGTGCGTCGTGGCAGGTCGCGCAGACGTCGCTGCGCAGCACGAGCTCGCGGCCTTCGGGCTCGGGTAACACACCGGGGCCGTGGCACGCGGTGCAGCGAACACCGCCGAGCCGGCGCAGCGGTTGCGGCAGATCATCCCAGCGCGTGCCTGCGCTCCAGCTAAAGCCGAGCTGCGCAGCGACATCGCTGAAGCCGCCGTCGTGCAGGCCGCGTTCTCCCAGCACGTGGCAATCCAGCACGCAGCCGATCGCGGCAGGCTCGGGTGCTTCGAGCTGGCGCTGCAACGCGGAGCTCATCGGGCTCGTGCGCGTCGTCTCGGCGATCGCGCCGTGGCATTCGCTGCGGCCGCAGTCATACGGCGTCTTGTCGTGCCACAGCGCCTGCAGCACGAGCGTCTGGCCGTTATCTTGCTCGAGCGTCCACCGCCCGGGCGCGTCGGGCGTGAACGCGGCGAGCGCTCCGCTCGCGTGCACTTGAGCATGACCGGCGGGCGGTGCCTTCTGCACGCGCCAGTCGGATCCGGACAACATCACCTGTTGAGACACCGCGACGCTCGACAGTCCTGTGGACCGCGACGTCGCAACGATCGCGATCGTGCGTCGAATCGGTGACGCATCCGGTCCCTGCCACAGCGCTTCGAGCACCACGCGGCCCTGCGTGCGCGGTGAGAACGGCACGATGCCAGGCCAAGGCTCGCGGTTGAGCGCTGCGAAGCTCGGCGTGCGCGCACGCAGCTCGAAGCCTTCGCGCGCCGTAGAGAGCTCAACGAGCGGAGCGCCTTCGAGCTGCTGCCACGTGATCCGACCGCGACCTTGCTCAGCGCAGCCGTGCTCGACTTGGATCGCAAATACCGTGTCGAACCCAACCGGTGGTCGGTCGCGACCGAGGTCGATGACGGGTCGCGCGTCGATCGGCGCGCGCTGCGGGCCGGCGGGCAGCGTGATCGGACACAGCTCCGGGATGTGAACGGTGAGCGCGCGCGTCGCATCGCGGCGATCGATTGCGAGCGCGCCTTGCGCACCGAGCCGAGCCGAACCCACGTTGTCCGCCGGCTCGTAGCGGATCGCATCCACAGCCACGGGCCGCTCGGCGCTGGCCTTGATGCGCACCACGAGCGTGTCCGATGTCGGCTCGGCCGCACAGCCGTAGAGGAGCGCGATCACGAGCGCGATGCGTTGCACGAGCTACGCCCCCGCCTTGGCGCACGTGCCCAGGACGCAGCGCGCGCCGTCACCGCAATCGCCGTCGAGCCAGCACCCAGGCTCGGGCCGCGACGGCAAACACAGACCGGCTTCGCACGTGCTGCCCGAAGGGCAGACAGTCGAGTCGTTCGCGCACGCATCGCCGATGATCGGCTTGTGCGCGGGCGTGCAGCTGCGCTGCTGCATGCCGTGCTGAAGCTCGAAGCGGCACTGTCGATGGCTCGCGAGCTCGGGCCGATCGGGATCGAGATCGACGCAGATCCGCTCGCCGTCGCTCGCGCCGCGCCGACCGCCACAGCGCCAACCCAAGTCCATCGGCCCGGTCGCCATGCCCGCGGCCGGACCGCGGCTATGGCAGAACACGACGCCGCTCATCTCGACGCACTCCCATTCGCCGTCGTCCGGCATGCGCGGCCGCGCTTGCAGGCAGCGCGTCGTTCCGCACTCGAACGCGCTGCCGTTGCGAGCGCGGTCCTCGCACACGAGCTCGCGCCCTACTCCGCCGCAACGAAAGCCGCGCGGTGTTGCGGGCAAGCTCGGCAGCGCGCGCGGAACGACCTCGGGCGTAGCGCCGCGCCAACACACGCGCTTGGCAGCGATGTCCGCGCAAACACCGTCTTCTAGAACGGGCTCTCGACACGCGGTCGCGCAGGCCACGAGCAGCAGCGCGACGCCGAGCCTGATCACCTCACAGGAACGAAGGCGCCATGCCGCATTCGAACTGCTTGCTGCAGTCGCCGACATAGACCTCAGCTTGCCCAGCAAACTCGGCGTCTTCGGGCGCGGTCAGACAACCGTGGAACATGTTTCGGCATTGGAACCCAGGCAGATCGACCGGCACGTTGAGGTCTTCGCGACACGGGCTCCACGTCCTGTCCGGCAGACAGGTCTTCGTCGCCGTCAGGCTGCAGATGATAAACGCTGTGCAGTCTTCGCTGCACTGAACGACGGCGCCCGGGATGCACGCGCAGTCGGTTCGAGGCGGCGGATCGTCGTCCGGCGGGACGCCCGCGTCTTCCACGCCGCATACGAGCTGCTCGCCCATGCACGAGCCCCACGTGCTGAACTCACCGTGGCTCTCGCAGATCTGCAGGCCGTCATGGCACTCGCGCACGTTGCGGTCCGCGGCCGGCCCCGTCCAACACGCCGCGGTCTCGCCGGCGCGACAAGGACAACCCTCGCCTTTGAACGACACGTCGGCGGCGCAATCTTCGTCGACCGCGTCGAGCGGCCCCGAGCTCATCGGATTTAAGTTGGGCGATCCGCCGGTGCCGGCCGAGCCGCCGGTGCCCGAGCTACCCGACGCTCCGCTCGCCGCGCCGCTGCCAGCCATTTGAGCCGAGCCCGTGTCGCCGGCCTGCGGCGCATCCGGATCGGTGATGCCGGGCGTTAGCTCGTTCTCGCTCGCGGACGAACAGCCAAGCAGCGAGCCCACCAGCCAACAAATCGCCAACAAACGCGACGCACCGCTCCGTTTACTCATGCCCCGTGGGTGTCAGGCAGTGAGCAGTTCGGTGCAGGTGCGAAGCGCTTTTCTCTGCGAAAGCGAGTCAGTGCATGCAACGCACGCGCTTCAGAACGATTCGTAGCCGAGCGCGATCAGCGGCATGATGGCCACTTCGTCCGCGAACACCACGTGCATGTCGAGACCGATGGTGAACGCGCTACGCCGGGTGGGGCTCACGCTGCCGAGCGCGAATCCGGCACGCGTCCCGAGCGAGAAGAACGGACCGGTCGCGGCCTCCGCGCTCGCGGTCCCCGTGCCCGTCCCCGCGGCCGCGGTCGCCTCACCGATCGCGCCGAGTAAAACCTCCGGGCCCGCCGCGAGGTAGAAGAAGTTGCCCAGCGTGATGTCCGCCATCGCGCCCAAGCCATAGAGCGCGATGCCCGTAGCGCTGGCGCCTTCGACGTCGGCCGATGCGCCGGCACCGACGAGCAAGAGCGGCTCGCCATAGAAGCCGAGCAGCGAGTCGACCTGATAGCCGAAGCGCGTGGTGATGCCACCGGCGCCGCCCGAGTAGCCGCCCATCAGCGGACCACCAGCGCCCGAGATGCCCCAGCGGAACCGCGACTCCGACGGCTCGTCTTTGCCGTCTTGCTCCGATTCGGCCTGGACGGCGGGTGCATCAGCCGCTCCGTCTTGTGCGGTGGCAGATCCCTTGAAGCTCAAAGATACCAAGCCGAGTACTACCGAAAACAACGCAACACTAAATCCGTTCATGCGCCCCCAAGTTGAGTTGGACAACTTGAGAAATTTTCACGGGAGCGCGTTTCAAATACAAGGCGTCGTTATCTATCGACACGGCCGGATATCGGCGAGCCAGTCACCCACATCCAACGCGTTCAGGTGCTCGCCGTCGTCCGCGCGACTGCGTGCCTGCGTCGCGCGGCTCGCTCTCGACACACGGATTGAAGCGTTACGGCGGGGTAGAGTCACCGCGCGGCCTCGCTGACCGATCTGATCTCCGCTGATGTCGGCTCACACCGCATACTGCTGCCGCGATGCGAACGATCGAAGCTCTGACTCAAGGCGATGTTGCGGCTGCCGCTGGGTTGCTCGCCCGAGCGTTCAACGACAATCCGGGGATACTTCCGATGTTCCCCGGCACGACCGCGACGGAGCGGCTGCGCGCCCTCGAGCCGTGCATGCATGGCTTCATCGCGTCGGTGCTCCGCTACGGCGTCGCAGAAGTGGTCAAGGATCGTGATCGCATCACCGGCGTAGCGCTGTCGTTGCCTCCCGGCGGATTCCCGGCTCCGCTTCTCGCAACCCTTATCCAGGCCAAAGGTCCTCTGCTCGCGGGTCCGCGCGTCGCGCTCAGGTTCGCTCGCATCAATAGCGACATGCTCAAGCGCCATCCCCATTACCGTCATTGGTATCTGTGGTTCTTGGGTGTCGAGCCAGAGTGCCAGGGGCAAGGCGTCGGCACGCTCTTGCTGCGTTCGCTGAGCAGCAAAGCCGAAGCGGATCGCGTGCCGTGCTACCTCGAGACGGATCGACTTCAAAACGTGAAGCTGTACGAACGTCACGGGTATCGAGTCGAGGCGGAGGAAGTGATGCCGCGCTTCGACTTCCGAATGTGGTTCATGAAACGGCCGTGAACGCGGGTGGAGCCGGCGAGGCTGGCGGTTTCAGTGCACGGGTTCCGTCACGGATGGCGGAGGATCGATTCGCGTTGGCGAGCGAAGCTCAACGCGCTAAGTCGCTGCGCGTGTCTCCAATCAAGCCCACCCGATTCGTGTTTGTGTTGGCGCTCAATCTGTTCGCATGCGCGGATGACGCTTCGAATCCGCCCGCGGACGACGCAAACCACGATGACGCATCCAACAGCGCGAACGGGTCTCCGTTCGAGCATGTGAGCGAGGAGCGGCTGTGCAGCCTCGAGCTGTCGAGCAGCCGGCTGGACGACGTCAAGGACGTGCTCGGCGAACCGACCTCCGAAGAGTCGAACGGCTCAGGCGTCGTGCTTCGCTACGAAGATGGCGAAGGCTCCGCATGGGTCCTCTTCTTCGACGAAAGCGAAGTGTGGAGCGGCATCACCGTCGAGAGCGCGGGGCGGACGACCACCGTGCCGTCGTGCTGGGCACCCGACGGCGGCTGGTTCGAACGCCCCGACGGTGGCTGGTACCAACGCTGATCGTCGGCTGAGCTGAATCGAAACGCGTGGGGTGTGACGTCGACTTTGGCCACTACGGCTAGCAATCGGCCCCGTGCCGACAATTCGAGATTGCTGTGCCCGTCGTAGAAGACGGTCTATGCCCGAAGGAACACGCGAAAAGTACGCTTTGGTAACGGGTGCCGGCACTGGCCTCGGGTTCGCGACGGCGAAGCTGATGGCGACCCAAGGTTGGAAAGTCTACGGAACGCACCTTCCCAGCCAATCGGCTGAAGCGCTGCAGCGGAGCGGTGTCGTCCCGATCGTCATGGACGTCACCGACGAGCGCTCGGTCAAAGACGGCTATGACCGAATCTCGAAAGAGGTCGGACAAGGCGGGCTCGCCACGCTGGTCAACGTGGCAGCGCTCGCAGAGATCGCAGGAGGCGTCATCGAAGGCGTGCCTATGGAGCGGATCAAGGCGCTCTTCGAGGTCAACGTGTTCGGCACGCTACGCGTCATCCAAACGTTTCTCCCGTTGCTGCGCGCTTACGGCCCCGCGAGGATCGTCAACGTGGGCTCTACGGCGACCCGCATCCCGATTCCGTTCTCCGGGATCTATGCGATCTCGAAGTTCGCAATCATGGGCATCACGAACTCGTTGCGGTTCGAGCTCGCCCCTTTCGGCATTCAAGTAACGTCGATCGAGCCAGGCGCCATGGACACACCGATGACGGCCGATCACCAGGCCAACCTCGAGAAGACATGGAGTCGCATGCCTTCATTCGTACAGGAGCTCTATCGCCCCAAGCTCGGACCCACGCTGGCGGCGATGCGCGAGGGCTTGGAGAAAGCCGACCCGCCCGAGGTCCTCGCGGCGCTCATCGGCAAGGTGCTCCAGGCGAAGACCATGAAGATGAGATACGTAGGCGGCAGAGGCACCACGAGCCTGGTGGTGATGAACAATCTGCTCGGCGAAAACCTGACCGAAAGCCTCATCAAGAAGGCCCTCAAGCTGAATCCGGCAAGCTGAGCCGGACCTGTGACGAAAAACCCCGCCAACCGCTGCGTTCGCAGTGCCCGGGGAGGCTGAGTCCGTAGCATAGTGCGTGCTCGATGCCCTCGTCAGGCACAGCGGACGCTTGGAGACGGCGCGACGTAAAGGCGCGCTGGCTCGCGTTCATGGTTCGGCAGCGCGTGCGGCTTCCGGGGTGGCATGAACAGGCGCTGGGCGTTCTCGCCAAGGCCGAGGCGGATGGCGTACGCATGCTCGAGGCCGCGCTGCCTGCCATCGCCGATAGCAAGCTGCGCCGCATCTTCCTCAAACACATCGAGGACGAAAAGCGCCACACCCAGGGCTTCACCGATCTCTATCGAGCGTACTTTCCGAACGCAGAGCTGCCCGCCTCCACGCACACCGCTGTAAGCACCAATGTGCTCGAGTTCCTCGCCTTCCTCGAGATCACCGAGGTCCGAGGCGAGCAGATGATCGAGAACTATCGCGAGCTCTACGCGAAGTATCCGGACGTCCAGGCGTTCATGGCGAGCGTGCTGCGCGACGAGCGCTACCACGCGAGCTATCTGCACGCGCAGCTCGACGGATTGGCTAGCCAGGGGCTCGAAAACGACGTTCGCGCCGCGCGCCGCGCGGCGTTGGCGATCGATACGCAAGGTTTTATCAGCCAGATCTTCTCGTTCGTTCGAGTCGTGCCGCGCCTGCTGTGGCACGCGTTGCGAGCGCCGTCCGCGTCGCGGGTATCGCAAACGTAGGAGGGAGCTGCCTTGGACGATGTACCGCCGCATCAGGAACACGCGATTCGTCGCGGACGCTCCGAGGCCTCAGCGGCGATCTGGCAGTGGCAGTGCGCGCCGCAAGAGGCACCCCGCTCGCGCACCGCGCGCCTTGTGAGCGCGCTGAAAGGTCTCGTTCCCGGCGCCCTCAAACGGGCGCTCGATGCGCTCGTTGCCCTCGTAACGCGGCTCGTGACCTGGGTGGTGTTGCGCAGTGTCTTCTATGGCGTGTTCGTGCCGCTCGGATGGCTCTTGCGTACGAGCCACCGCGATCCGTTGCAGCGCTCATTCGAAGCCACGCGCGCTAGCTATTGGTCGGAGCGCGGTGACGGACAGAAGACGCGCGGCGAGCACCTGGCCTCCGCCAAGCGAGCGAGGCAGTACTGATGCTCGTCCTCGGTATCAGCTGCTTCTATCACGATGCGGCGGCGTGCTTGATCGAGGACGGCGTCATCGTCGCGGCCGCGCAGGAAGAGCGGTTTTCGCGCGTCAGGCACGATCAAGCGTTCCCGGTGCAAGCCATTCGCTATTGCCTCGCCGAGCACGCGGCCTTCACCGGCAAGCTCGACGCGGTCGCGTTCTACGACAAGCCCATCCTCAAGTTTCACCGGCTGCTCGAGACGCACCTGACCGTTGCGCCGCGCGGCCTCAAGCCGTTTCTACAATCGCTGCCCGCGCAGCTAAAAGAGAAGCTCTGGGTGGAGCCGCGGATTCGCGAGACCTTGGCGAGCCTCGGAGTCAGTGAGCTGTGCGCGCTCTACTACCCGGAACATCACGAATCGCACGCGGCGAGCGCCTTCTATCCATCGCCGTTCGACGAGGCGGCCGTGCTCACGATCGATGGTGTCGGCGAATGGGCATGCGCAACGCTGGGTGTCGGCGAAGGCGCGCGCCTGACGCTGCTGAAGCAACAAGACTTTCCTCATTCACTGGGCCTGCTCTACTCGGCGTTCACGTACTTCACGGGGTTCAAGGTGAATTCCGGCGAGCACAAGATGATGGGGCTCGCTCCGTACGGGCGCGGCATCTACACGCAGAAGATCCTGCGCGAGCTCATGGACCTGCGCGAGGATGGCTCCTTCCGGCTGAGCCTCGACTACTTCGGCTTCCTCGATGATCTAGTGATGACCACGAGGCGGTTCGCAGAGTTATTCGGCGGGCCGGCGCGCTCCGCAGAGTCGCCGATCACCCAGCGCGACATGGACATCGCCCGTTCGATCCAAGAGGCGACCGAAGAGATCGTGCTGCGGATGGCGCGCCACGCCCGCGCCGTCACCGGCAAGCGCTACCTGTGCATGGCCGGCGGCGTCGCGCTCAACTGCGTCGCCAACGGCAAGCTGCTTCGGGAAGGCATCTTCGATGATCTCTGGGTCCAGCCCGCAGCCGGTGATGCCGGCGGAGCGCTCGGCGCCGCGCTCGCGGTATGGCACAACGAGCTCGGTCGACCGCGCGGGCGACCGAGCTCG
>Ga0193752_1002745_pt1 | contig 12800 bp, 9 predicted proteins | sample H1c1metaG_FD_144924 | JGI IMG/M metagenome (GOLD analysis project Ga0193752, IMG submission 144924) | Soil microbial communities from a riparian zone of the East river system, Colorado, United States - H1c1 | ecosystem: Environmental > Terrestrial > Soil > Riparian zone | place: USA: East River... | reverse complement strand
GCCGCCGCCGCCGCCCGGACCTTCTGCTTCGTTGATTGCAGGGAAAAATCCAAAACCGCGTGTCATTACCTGGTTGCCTCCAACACCGCCGTTGGTAGTGGCTGAAATGCCGGCTACACCGCCCACCGCATTGAGGATAATTGTTCCGCCGCCACCACCGCCACCAGCTCCATCGCGACCGCTATAACTTCCTGCAGGCGCTGCACCTGCTGCATTGAATCCGGCATTACCATTGGAAACTACTGTTCCGGCGCCGGAGATATTTCCAAACACCATCAGGTAAATCAATCCGCCGCCATCGCCGCCATTGCCGCCAAAATTTTGGTTCTGATCGCCGGCTCCACCGCCGCCGCCCATGAAAATTCTTCCTGATGAATAATCAAGCGGTCGTCCTCCCAGTCCTGTCGATTGGTGATTTCGTGAATCACCGCCCCAGCCACCCTGGCCGGGCCCGAGAGTTCCCGCGTTCATATTCTGATCGGAAAATGTATATCCTCCACGTCCACCGCCGGCAGAATTGAGAGAAGTCCGAAGGGTCATTGTATTGACCGGTGGCTCCAGGTTCCACGCCGCCGTAAAGGCTCCGTTGGGATCCGGAATCCCGTTCCCGCTCCAGACCGCAGAAGCGCTCGTGGAGTTCGGTGCGTTTGCACCACCGCCGCCGCCTGCATTGTGACCATCACCGCCACCACCGGCGTTTCCAGCTGCAGCACGGCAATATCTTCCACCGAAAAAATCATAATCGGCCTGGTAACCCACAACACCTTCACCTCTTTCGGCACCCAATGTATTGTTGGTCGAAAAGGCGGTGTTTACTCCAAATGCGGTGACATTATCTCCAACCAATGAGCCGCCACGGAATCCTCTTCCCGTTGCATCAATCGTTCCACCGGCATTGATTACCGTATTGCCCTGAACTTCCACAGCGAGTACTCCACCAACAGCACCGTTCCAGTCGTCGCAGGTAAGTACACCACCGTTATTAATTGTCAATGTGGTAAAACGCGGCACACGAACAATCATGCAGCGCTCGATAAAACTGACCCCATAGTTATTTACCGTACCGCAATCGAGGTTGATTGTCGTTCCATTGGGAACGCTGGCGACCTGCGCAAACTCATATCTGCCGCACTGGAAATAATCGGTAATTCTTCCGAAGCTTGTGTCTGTGGGACCAACGTCAAATTGGTTGCGGATGAAAACACCCTGAACCTGGTAAATCATAATGAGGTCACCGGGCTGTAGGTTTGAAGCGAAACGACCGTTACCGTTCAGCGCACTGTTGGCCACAGTAATGGTGGTGCTGTTCAACGCAACAGACATCGTAACTGAGGTATATTCGTTAACAATGGTGTTTGCTGCGGTTACAGTGCGGGGTCCATGAATACCTTGCTGGGCGTAGACAGTGCAGGTCGCAAGAGTAAAAACCAGGGCTAAAAAGTGCCAGTTCTTGATCATATGTTCCGGGTTAAAAGGGTGTTGCCGTGTAAGCCTCTAATATAGCTGATTCTCTCCCTTTTAACAAAGAAACAAGACGAATCTCTTACCCGTCCAGACGAAACGGACTCCGGGGTGTCCAGGTGGTCGGTTTCAGGTAATCGATAAAGGGGCGGATAACCTGGTTGGAAAAGCTGTTTCTATGCCGGATATAGCACCGCAGATCGGATGGAACTGCACCAATGGTGGACTTTATTTCTGCAGCGGTACGTCCCAGTAGCAGTTCTGTACGGCCCGTGAGAATGGCATCGTTTACGAAATCGTATAAAATGCGCTGGTAAAGATTGAATTCGCGGTTCAATTCGTAATCTACCCCAATGAAATGCGCTTCGAGTTGATTTTCATTGATGAAAAACGACCGGAATGCTACAATTTCATTGTTCAGCGTATAGGTGATTACCCCAAAACGTGCCGGAAAACGTCGTTTCATTTCTGCGAAATATTCGGGGGTAAGCGCCGACAAACGAAACCGTGCTTTGGCATGCATATTCATGTACAATACGTGCAGCACATCCAGGTTTTTGCGGATACCTGCTTCATCGAGATGGTGTTCAACCAGCTGAGCGGAATTTTTCAGAACGGTTTTCCCGCGGTTCCGGTATTTCTTACTCATCGACAGCAGGTAGGCGTTGAAATCGACCCACGAAGCATCAATGCTCACAATCATTTCGGGTTCAACCGCGAAAGCGTGATACCGTTTTTTCTTGAGCAGTTCTTCTGGTCTTTCGGGATGCGCGGAATAATAATCCTTCACCAGGATCACGGAAATTTTTACCGGTGTGATACTCGTTTTCACAACCAGTTTCACAATCTCCGAAAGCTGTTCAAACGCCTCATTGGGATCAGCGCCCGGTGCCACAAGCACGCCATGTTCTCCGCTCACAAAATTGTTTCCGGAAATCAGTACGCGCATTCCTTTCTCTTCCTTGCAGCGCGTGAGCCATTCACTCAAACCGGCGACGATTGATTTCTGTTTCGTCAGCGGTTCAAGAATATCGCTGAGTACTTCGGACGAAAGATGGATCGCCTGAAAAATATAACCGGCAATGATCTTTTTATTTTTTCGCAGGATGACGTAAACAAAATCCATCTCCGGCGGTGCTGTGTGCTGCAGTCCACGCAGGTAGGAAAGATCAGTAAAAACGTTGCCCGTGTGATTCAGTTTCTGCCATTCATCAAAAGGAACATCTTCGGCATTGAGAAACAGCTTCACGTCGTATCCTGTGACGAGGGGCGTCCAATCGATTGTATGACCAAGGGTGTCCTTCCTTACAAACACAGTTTTCTTCGTTTTCCTTGTTATAGTCGGTCTGGCCACGGGAATATTTTATGAAGCGAGAATTTTGGTCATTTCAATTAACGCGGTATCGGGCTCCTGCATCTGTTTCACAGCGCCTGTAAATGGTGTGAAAATGATTTTGCCGTTGACAATTCCAACCATTTCATGCGATCGTTTTTCAAGCAAAGCCCTGACCGCAGAAAAGCCCATGCGGCCGGCGTTTACCCGGTCCATACAGGTTGGTGAACCTCCGCGCTGCACATGTCCGAGAACAGTTACGCGTATATCGGCCTGCGGAAACTGCGCACGGATCTGCTCCGAAACTTTAAACGCACCGCCGGCCTCATCGCCTTCGGCCACGAGAATAATTTTCGATTTTTTGTCTTTCCGCGAGCGACCGAGAATGCTGAGCACTGCGTCCAGGTCATTTTTTGTTTCCGGGATCATTATTCCTTCGGCGCCTGCACCGATTCCGCTGTACAAGGCAATCAAACCTGCATCACGGCCCATCACTTCCACCACGAAAATGCGGTTGTGCGATTCGGCCGTATCCCGGATTTTATCTACGGCTTCAACCACTGTGTTGATGGCCGTATCAAACCCGATCGTGTAGTCGCTTCCCGGAAGATCATTGTCGATCGTGCCCGGACAACCGACCACCGGTACGCCGCAATATTTCCGGAACTCGAGCGCGCCACGGAAAGTTCCATCGCCGCCAATAGCAACAATTCCTTCGATGCCGTGAGATGAAATATTCGCTGCTGCTTTCGCCATGCCTTCCGGAGTCATGAATTCTTTACTACGTGCTGTTTTCAGGATAGTTCCGCCGCGGTGAATAATATTCGCGACAGACTGCGCATTCATTTTGAAGATATCGTCGCGGATCATGCCTTCATAACCGTAACGGATTCCGTAAACATCAATTTTATGATGCAGCGCTGTGCGCACAACCGCGCGGATGCAGGCGTTCATGCCCGGGGAGTCTCCTCCTGATGTGAATACGGCGACTGATTTCATGTTCTTTCAAAGGTAACACAGCGGCATCCATTCGACAAGCTCAAGATGAACTCCGAAGCAGCGACACGGCGCAACGGTTTTCTATGCATTTAAAAAGCGCCTGCGGCAGCAAGGAATTTTAAAAATTATTTCACTTCGTTCAAGGGACATGCGATCCGCCGCGGCGGATCGAAATAAGCGGTAGTTCATTTATGATCCCGGAGGGATCACATGTCCCTTGAACGAAGTGAAAGGAAAAAAATAAATTCCTTGCTGCCGCAGGCGTTTTTTCCCGCGTATTATTGCGGTTCTGGATTCTCCCTGTTCTGGAACTTCGTCCTCTTCGAACCTCCGTACATCTCGAATTTCATGAAACGGCATTCCAGCGGACCATTAAAGAGGTGTATGCGGCGCGTTGGTTTTAAACCAACGCTTTTGAATCCTTCCGGGTTCGACGACATGATCCACGCCGAATAATTCGCGTACTTTTTCTTCAGCGTATCGCCGATCGCTTTGTAAAAAGTAGTGATGTCGTCTTTGTCCATCCGTTCGCCATACGGTGGATTCATGATGAGAATTCCAGGGCCTTCCGGTGGATCCCATTCGTGAAAATCCACGTTGTATGTTTTCACGAGATCATCCACTTTCGCGAGGTGAATATTTTCGCGGCCTTTCTTCAATGTGTTGGAAGAAATTTCGAGTCCAACAATCTGCTGGTCTTCATTGTTGATCCTGCCGATTGCACCTTCTGTGATCTTCTCCCAGAGTTCGCTGTCGAAATCTTTCCATTTGAGAAACGAAAAATATTCGCGGAAATAGCCGGCCGGAATATTCGCACCCAATAAAGCGGCTTCAATCGGAATGGTCCCTGAACCGCACATCGGATCGATGAGTTTTGTTCTTCCCTCCCAGCCCGTGAGCTGGATCATTCCCGCTGCAAGCACTTCGTTGAGCGGAGCACGGCCTGTATCGTTCCGGTAACCTCGTTTGTGCAAAGAAGTTCCTGAGCTGTCGAGGGAAACGGTGACTTTTTCTCCGACGATGTGAATGTTGATCCGCAGATCAGGTTGTTCTTTATCTACGGAAGGACGCACTCCTGTTTTGTTCCTGAACTGATCGGCCACGGCATCTTTGCATTTTTGCGCCATGAAAAATGTGTGGTGAAAAATCTCCGTGCTCAGTGTACAGTCAACCGCAATTGTATTTGTTTCGCTGATCCATTGCGACCAGTCGATCGCCATGATGCCGTCGTAATATTCCTGTTCGTTCCTGGCTTCAAACGAATTGATCGGCATCAAAACACGCAAGGCGGTACGCAGCATAAAATTGGCTTTGTACATCGTGCCTTTGTCGCCCACAAAACTCAATGCGCGGTTATGTTCCTGCACATCGCGTGCACCAATACGCAGGAGCTCACGGTTCAAAACAGGCTCAAGTCCTTTCATGGTTTTTGCGACCATGCGAAAATCACCTGCCGGCAGAACTTCTTTCCAGTCGGGTTCGGGCAATTGGGTCTCGTCTTGTGCTTCTTCCTGCGCTTCTTCTTCTATCATACGGTTTGCGTGACCAGCCACGCGGTTAAAATTCCAAATAAAATGGTAATGAATTTCATCGCATTGAAGCGGTGATTTTCTGAGGTTTCAAAAAGTATCGTTGTTGAAATGTGCAGGAATATTCCGACTACAATGGCCGTAACAATATTGAAATAAGGTTCAAGATTGCCCGTCAATTGTGCACCGGCGAAATTGGCAGTCACCATACCGAGCGGCGTCATCACGGCAAACAACATGAGCCAGAGTGCGGCCCGTGTTTTTGTGTTTCCGTGATGCAGAAGAATGCCCATGAAAGCGATCGCCACAGGAATATTGTGGAGCACAATACCGGTGAGGAACGGAGTGAATATGGTATCGGAATCTGTATTGACTCCGAGCGGCATTCCTTCCAGGAAAGAATGCAGACAAAGCCCCGTGATAATTCCAACCGGCACTTTTGATTTATCGTGGTGATGCGCTTCGTGATTGTGCACATGCCCATGCTCAATGCCTTCGGAAACGTATTCGAGCAAAAGTTGGATCATGAATCCAACGAGTATCCAGATCCCGACTTCGGATCCTCCGCTCGTGTACAATTCAGGGACAAGATGCAGCAAACTCATCGCGAAGAGAAATGCACCGCTGAATGCGAGCAGCATCTTCATCGGGTTACGCGGTATTTTCACCAGGAGGAGAATAAGTCCGCTGGCGAATACTGATGCAAATGCAATTAATCCGTAGGTAAGCATAACCGATTTTATTTTTTCCGGCACAGGAGAATCAGCCTGTCGGAATTTACTTCGTCGAACGCCGACAAAGCATAGTCACCAAAAACATGCAGGAGATTAAATTTGGGTTCCAGCATTTTTTTGAATTCGTCCAGGCTGAACAGCTGGACGTGTTCGCAAAAAAGATGTTCCATCCCACTTTCTTTCACCGTAATTTTCTTCCGCACGGCATTGTTCTCAATGGTTTTCACCCAGGAGAAATGAACATCTCCCACCGTTTTTTCACCGGTGTGACAATCGCCAACGAGCCTTCTCACTTTGGTCGAATTGAAATAATCGATGAGAAAAACTCCGTTGGGTTTCAACTCCGTATGCACAGCATCAATGGTCCGCACATTGTCTAATGGTGACGTGAAATACCCGAAACTGGTGAAAAGATTGACCGTGGCATCAAAGTAATTTACCGCCACAGGACGGCGCATGTCGTGAATCCAAAAGTGCAGATTTTCGTGCTCCTGTTTTTTGGCATCCGAAATACTGGCGGCCGAAAGATCAACGCCGGTTACATCGTATCCGTGCCGGGCGAGCCCGGTTGAATGCCGTCCACGTCCGCAACCCAGGTCGAGAATGCGCGAAGCCGGGGGCAATGCAAGGACTTTTACAAGATTATCAACCAGTTCATCGGCTTCCTGCTCACTCCGATGTGCGTACAGCATGGGATAAAACGGGCTGTCAAACCAATCTTCGAACCAATGATCACATTCTCCGGCTAAGGACATATCTGCAAAGATAGTGGAGAACGGTGAACGGAGGGACGAGAATGGTGCCATTACCCCGGATGCTTCGAAGGAAAAGTCCGCTAATTGCATTCATAATGGAGAACTTTTCTTCAAAGTATCCAGGTTTAGCCTCTCGTCTCCTGCCTCCCGTCTCCAAACTTTCTTAATTTTACCCGGCTGATATGAAGCAATTCACACCATTCAGAAGTCGATACCTGTGCCTGATCGTGGCGCTTGTTCTGAATACCTTACATCTTCGTGCACAGGATTACAAGTTCAGCCACATTGGTGTGGAACAGGGACTTTCACAAACCGTGGTCAACTGCATCATGCAGGACAAGCAGGGTTTCATGTGGTTTGGGACGCAGGAAGGCCTGAACCGGTACGACGGATATAACTTCAAAGTATTCAAGCGCGATCCGCAGGATTCGAATTCACTCGCGAATAATTTTATCTATACCGTTTACCAGGATAAAGCCGGGATGATCTGGATTGGGATGAATGGCGGCGGACTGGATATGTTCAACCCGATCACGGAACAGTTCACCCATTATCCGTACGACGATAAAAACAGTTCTTCCATCAGCAGCAATTCGGTGCGTGTGATCCATGAAGACATGCACGGAAATCTGTGGATCGGAACCGACGACGGACTCAATCTTTTTGACCGCGCGGCTAAAAAATTTACGCGCTTCGTCAACAATCCGAACGATCCCTATTCGCTTCCGGGAAACAGGGTGTTTGAAATTGCCGAAGACAAAACCGGGAACCTCTGGCTGGCCACATTTGGAAAAGGCATGTGCATGTTCGACCAGGTTTCGCGCCGGTTTTCGGACTACATGCTTACCGATACAGATATCGAACGCCTGTACCCGAAAATTGTTTCCGGCGACGCGTTGCGCAGATCACAATGCAATCTTGTACGCTCGTTGTTCTTTTACGACGATGAACATTTGTGGCTCGGAACGGACGGCGGAGGTATCGCGATCTTCAATACGAAAACACACCGGTACGACCGTGCGATTTATCCCGACGGAACATCCAACACGATTTCGGAAGCGCGGATATTTTCCATTTGCGACGATGAACGCGGAAGTCTTTGGCTGGCCATTTACGATGGAAGCCTTGATGTTTTTCAACGCAAGACCGAAGAAGTTCAGCATTATACGCCGAACGAAAGAGATCCTTATGCGTTCCAGTCGAATCAACCCAAATGCATTTACCGCGACAAGACCGGCAACATGTGGGTGGGCACGAATGGAAAAGGTGTTGAAGTCTATTTCCGTTCCACGTCGACCATTGCGCACCTGCGCAGATCAGAACGTTCCGGTGTAGGCTCGAACACGCTTCAGAGCAGCGCCATCCTGAGTGTGCTGGAAGATTCCAAAGGACTTTTGTGGATTGGCACCGACGGCGGCGGATTGAGTTCCCTCGACCAGCAGACAGGCAAGTACACGCAGCATCCTGAATTGTCGACGTCGATCAACAATTCGATTCTTTCATTGCACGAAGGCAGCGACGGTACATTGTGGGTGGGAACATACGGCGAAGGATTAAACCGCCGCGATCCGGTTACGGGCGCAGTGAAGATTTACAGTCCGAACGATCGTATCGAAAACGGAACGATCCTTTGCATTGCAGAAGATCCGAAAGACAAAAACATCTGGTTCGGAACGTTTGGTGCCGGCTTGTACCGTCTCGATCCGAAGACCGATTCCATCCGGCAATTCACCAGTGAAAATTCCGATTTGCCGAGCGACATTATTTTCAGTTTGTATTACGACAAATCTGGTGCCTTGTGGATCGGAACGCGTGGAGGCGGCGCTGCACGACGCGATGCGAACGGGCAGTTTACTGTGTACAGTCACGATGACCGCGACCAGCAATCGTTGTCGAATGATCTTGTGTATTGCATCACGGAAGATCTTTCGGGAAATATCTGGATGGGTACATCGAACGGGTTGAACAAACTCGACAAGACCAACGGAAAATTCACAACGTATTATGAGCGCAACGGTTTACCGAGCGATAATATTTACGCGGTTGTTCCGGACAACGACGGTTATCTCTGGCTGAGTCATAATAAAGGACTCACGCGTTTCAACCCGAAAGCGTCGAGCAGCGAAAAACAGTTTGTGAATTACGGACCTGCAGCCGGCGTTCAACCTTCGGAATTTAACCAGGGCGCATACGGAAGAAACAAAGAAGGCCGCTTGTTTTTTGGCGGACAAAAAGGACTCAACATTATTGAAACGGAAAAACTTTCGATAGCTGTTCTGCCACCCCCGGTTTACGTTACATCCTACAAACGTTTCGGTACAGAGATCAAACTCGATTCGAGCATACTCAGCAAACGCCGTCTCGATGTAACCTGGCGCGAAAATTATTTCATGTTTGAAGCCACGGTCCTTGATTTCGTTGACCCGGCAAAAAACATGTACCAGTACAAACTCGAAGGGTTTGATGATGACTGGTCGCCGGTAACCACAAACCGTTTCATCAGCTACACCAATCTTCCCGGTGGAAATTATACGCTGCGAATCCGTGGCGCCGACAGCAACGGCAACTGGAACGATGAAGGTATTGCGTTGCTTATTGTGGTGGAACCGCCGTGGTGGAAAACAAACTGGTTTTATACCTTGTGCGTGATCACCATCATTGGTGGCGTGATTGGTTTCACACGTTACCGCACGAGCGCGATCAAGAAAGAAAACCGCATTCTCGAAACGCGTGTGGCTGAACGTACGCAGGAACTCGCGCAGAAGAATGCCGACATCACCGCAAGTATTCAATACGCCAAACGGATCCAGTACGCGATCCTTCCCGAACTGGATTTCATTTACCGTCATTTCCCGGAGAGCTTTATTTTCTACCGTCCGAAAGACATTGTAAGCGGAGACTTTTACTGGTTTGCAGAAAAAGACGGACGGAAAATAATGGTCTGCGCCGATTGTACGGGCCACGGTGTTCCGGGCGCGCTGATGAGTGTAATTGGTCACAACCTCTTGAACCAGATTGTGCTTGAAAAAGGAATTACATCTCCGGATGAAATCCTGAACCGTTTGAATGCGGGCGTGATGGTTGCGTTGAAACAAGGTCACCACGATGAAGACCATACACGCGACGGCATGGACATTTCCATCGGCGTATTCACCGAAGGTTCGCGCGAAATGCTTTTTGCCGGTGCCCTGCGCCCACTCATTCTGATCCGCAAAGGCGTGTTGAGCAAGATCGACAGCGACCGCTTCCCGATCGGCGGAAACCTGTACCAGAAGGAAACCATCTTCACCTTACATAAAGTTATGCTTGAGCCCGGCGACATGCTTTATATGTTCTCCGACGGTTTCGCGGACCAGTTTGGCGGGGCAAAAGGCAAGAAATTCATGGTAAAACGCCTGCTTGAGCTTTTGATTGACATGGAACCGCAACCACTTGCGGAACAGGCTGCGCGGCTTGAAGAAGCTTTTGATGGGTGGAAAGATAACTTTCAGCAGGTTGATGACGTATTAGTAGTCGGTATTCGGGTTTAAAAGAGTTCCGGGTTTCGGTTTGCACCGAACTAACCCGAAACCAGCAAACCCGGAACCCTTACCCACACTCCCGGTGGTCAGGCTGATTTCGCAAAATTTCTATCTTTGTTAAACCCAAAGGGCCTCGCTAGCGTCCTAATTGTCAAAAATCAAACCTCACTCCATGAAACGAATCGCACTCTCTGTTGCATTGATATTTGCAGCATCCACCATCTATGTAGGCTGCAAAAAAGATGACGTCGCCGACACTGAAACAACTTCCGCTACTGACAACAGTCTTTGCGAAGGTGAATTCATGCGCGTTTTACCAACGGTGAACAAAATTGCGATCGATGAGCCGGGCGTACACCGCGTTCCATTCAACAGCAACGTTACAGTGACTTGCCCGAATATCAGTGTAAGCACTCCGAACCAGTTCCCGTTGACCATGACTTTGGATTACGGCACAGGCTGTACTGATCCGGTTGACGGAAAAGTACGTTCAGGACGTATGCTTGTTGAATTCGACCGTTCATGGGACAGCGTTGGTTGCGTAATGACCGTTACGCTCGACAGCTTCCACGTAGGCGCTATTCACTTCGAAGGAACATGCAGCATTACACGAACCAGCGCTAACCAGTTCCGCCAGATCATCCTTGACGGTCACTGTTCGAAAGCCGGTTCAACTCCATGGGACATTCTCTGGAACACTGACAAAACCGTGACATGGACTTCGGGCAGCCAGAACTCATCAGACAACCAGGTGATCGAGATTACCGGAACCAACAGCGGTACCGACCGTAACGGAAAAACGTTCACAGCAACAGTTACTACCCCTATTGTCAGGGACATGAGCTGCACCTGGATCACTAAAGGAACGGTGGTACTTACACCGCAGGGACTGACCGAGCGCACGATTGATTTCGGTACAGGCACCTGCGACAACCGCGGTACAATCACGATCGAAGGGAATACTTTCGAGTTCAGTATGCAGTAAAATCGATTAGCCGATTGGCCGATTAACGATTAGTTGATGGGCCAATCGGTTAATAGACAATCCCCGGGAATCCGGCCTTACCCCAGAAAAAGGTTTGGTATTCCCAAAATCCCGTTATATTTGTTCAAATCAACAGCAAATTAAGCCTTTAAGGTTATGATGGTCGACATTTACGACTTTTATGATAAAATGGAGCGTAACAACATTATGCTCTCATTCAAAGGCGATATTACGTCTGAATTGCTGACCTCTATACTGCAGATCATGGAGTCGAAACTCGACACGATGCAGGAAGAACCCAAGATCAAGAAGAAGGTTTACAACGTACTGGTGGAATGTCTCCAGAACCTGTATCATCACATGGATGAAATTCCACGTTCTCTCAATGGGAATGCATCTACGATCGAAGGAGAAATTATCCGCTCAGCAATTTTCATGATCGGCAAGCTGGACAACCAGTACAACATTATTACAGGGAACTACATTCTCACCCAGAATGTTGATCACCTGAAAAACCGTTTGGATGAAATCAACAAGCTCACCAAAGAAGAGCTGAAAGATTATTACAAAGCGGTTTTGAATAACGGGGAAATGTCAGATAAAGGAGGCGGAGGTCTTGGTATGATTGATATCGCACGCAAGACAGGTCAGAAACTGAATTACCATTTCATGCCGGTTGATGACACGTATTCTTTTTTCAGTCTGAATATTAAAATAGCACAATAACACACACACTACCATAAGCAATAACTATGGAACGCATCGTAATTGAAGGAACACCAAAGACGCCAACAATCAGCTTTGACATGGCAAGCGGAAATCTCGAGATCCGTGGGAGATCAATTCCCGAAAACTCAATTGAATTCTACAAGCCTTTGGTAGAGCATTTGGAGAAATATGCGCAGAAGCCACAATCGAACACGAACGTGAACATCCAGCTGGAATATTTCAACACAAGTTCATCGAAATGTATCCTGGATGTTTTCAAGAAACTGGAAGCCATTCATAAAGGCGGATCAGCGATTGTGATCAACTGGTATTATGAGCAGGATGACGAAGACATGTTGGAGGCGGGAGAAGATTACCAGGCGATTATTAATATTCCGTTTAAGATGGTGGAAGTAGCTGAATAAGCTATTCAAGATTCAAAGATTCAAGATTTAAAAATTGGAGAGCGTTCGGAAGGGCGCTCTTTTTTTGTGGGACACTTTGGCTTCGATAGGCTCGGACTACGCGGCTTTGTCTTCCCTCGGCTCCGCTCGGGATGACAAGTGGTTTCATTACGAGATTTCCGGAGACGATGTGTTTCCGACTCGTCCCTCACCCCTCGGCTCCGTTCGGGATGACAAGTGGTTTCATTATAAGATTTGGTAGTGGCTCAGTTTGAAATAATTTAATTCAATGTCGCTGGAATAGAAAACGGTTGAAACCGTTTGGCAAACTCACTGTGTTCATTGCCGGGGGCTTAAGCCCCCGGCAATGA
>Ga0193752_1002744_pt1 | contig 12802 bp, 13 predicted proteins | sample H1c1metaG_FD_144924 | JGI IMG/M metagenome (GOLD analysis project Ga0193752, IMG submission 144924) | Soil microbial communities from a riparian zone of the East river system, Colorado, United States - H1c1 | ecosystem: Environmental > Terrestrial > Soil > Riparian zone | place: USA: East River... | reverse complement strand
CCGTTTGCACTCCACATTGGGTTACCTGCCGCCCAATGCGTTTGAACTCAAATCGGCAGCCGAGCAACCTATCGATGTGTCCGAAATTACTTGACCACTACAAAACGTTGTCACGAAGATACGTAAAACTCAAGAGATAGCTACTCTGCCGGATTATTGATGACATACCGCAAAAACCCGCTGTGCGGCGTAAATTTATCGTAGAGTCCGCGCGCGCGGTAATTGTTTTCTTTGGTGTTCCAATACAGCCGCGACCAGCTCTGCGCATTCATTTCTGCCACCAGCCAGTCGATCAACTGTTTGCCGACACCCGCGGCGCGCTGATCCGGATCGACAAACAAATCTTCCAGATAACACACCGGCGTAAGCGTCCAGGTGTTTTCGTGCAAAATATAATTGGCGATGCCGATCACACCCAAACCGGCGCCTTCGGCAACAATGGCATGCACCGGCGAAGCCTCATCCATGAGGCGTTGCCAGGTGTGGTTGGTGACGGGTTCGGAAAGTTCGCGTTCATAGAAGCGGCAGTAGCCCTCCCACAACAAACGCCAGCGCGCTTCGTCCTGGGCTTCGATTTTGCGTATGCTTACGGTCACTGTAGCCACTCCGGTTGAACAGTCACTTTACTAACGCCGGAGGCGAAACCGGCACATCACCATTGCCGTGTTTTGCCAGCGAGCGGGCGATAGCGCCCGACGCCTTGGCCTCCTCGACAAATTCGCGCAAATACCGGATGCCGGCTTCGCGGCCTGCCGGTAATTTTCGTATCGCCAGCGTTTGCTCGACGACAAGGAAACGACCGTCGAGTATGCGTGATCCGGGTAGCTTTGGCGCTACCACCATCAGTTGATGTCTTAATCCTGCGAGAACTTCCACCTTTCCAGAGCGCAGCAACTCGAACGCCGTGGGGTTGCCCGGGCCGGTCAACAGTCTGGCGTTTTTCAGCGTGCGCGCGAGAAAAGGCTGAAACGCACTTTTGTCGGCGACGCCAACATGCACGCCTTCGCGATCGACGTCATTGATGCTGCGTATGGATGATCCGGGCGCCACCAGGTAGGTGGTCTCGATTTGCAGGTAGCCGGCGGTGAAATCCATCGTGCCTTCGCGTCCCGTGCCGGAACCGCCTGCGATGCCGCCTATATCGAGTTCTCCGGCATTCAATGCATCCGCAAGCTTGCCAGAAAAATCGAACCCGACGAGTTGCAGCGACACGTTCAGGCGACGAGCCAGTTCACGCATCAGATCCACCGATACACCGCGCAGTTCCCCGGTCACCGGGTCTTTGGTGGCGATCACCGCGTTAGCGTAATTGATCCCCGCGCGCAGTGTTCCGGTGGGCGCGAGGTCCGCACGCACCTGATCTGGAACCGGAGCAGTAGTACTACAGGATGCAAGCATAAACATGCAAAAAAATCCCGCTGTAATTCTATTCATCGTCATTGCTGGTTGTTGCTGGCCAAATCGGTACGCTCACGTCACGATCTCGTGCAGCAACGTGTGTTTTTTCAAAGCAGCTTCATCGATGGTGATACCCAGACCCGGGCCTGTAGGCACGTCGACATGGCCGTTTTTGATCACAAAGTCCGTCACCGGCACAATGGGATCGGGGCCTATAGTGTTTAGCCCGAACACGAATTCGGCCGCGCCCATCATGCGTTTTTGCGGCGTGCTGGCGTAAAAATGCGCGCCGGCCGCCGCTTCAAGCTGGCATTGCACGGCAAGACCGCCGCAATTCAGTTGAATGTTGGCGGCTTCAGCCACGGCCGCGATTTTTTTAGCCGGTGTCAACCCGCCGATCTTGTAGAGCTTGATGCAAAACGCATCGACCGCCTGCGCCTCGGCCAAGGCATACGCATCCTGCACCGTGAACAACGCTTCATCGGCCATCACCGGTATGCCGGCGGCCTGACGGCGGATTTCCGCAAGTCCTTTAAGATCGCGCCGCGCAATCGGCTGCTCGATATAGCCCAGAGTGAATTCGCGCAGCGCATGCACCGCGCTCAATGAATCAGCGACACTCCAGCCGGTGTTGGGATCGACGCCGATCACCACATCGTCGCCCACCGCTTTACGCACGGCCTCAAAATGTTTCACATCCTGCCGCCAGCCGCGGCGGTCGGCGGCCTTGATGCACAGTACTTTGATGCCGAATTCGTTGACCGCGCGCGTGGCTTCGCTGACGATGGTCTGTACGTCGTTCGCCAAACTGACCGACCATTCCAGCGGTATGTGCGGCTGGCACGCGCCGCCGATCAACTGATACACCGGCACCTTGAGCGCCTTGCCCATCGCGTCGTAAAGCGCGATGTCGAGCGCCGCGCGCGCGCACGGATTGCCGGCGAGCCGCAGATCGAACATTTCGTTGGCGGCCTCGATGTCGAATACGGATTTGCCGATAAGATTTTTGCCGTAGATTTCTTTGATCGCAGCCACCATGCCCTGCGTGGTGTCGGCGAGAAAATGTCCCGGCGTGATCGGACGTATCTGCCCGTAACCCACCACGCCATCAGCAAATATTTTTACCAGCACAGGTTTACCCAGTATCTGATTGGCCGGGCCGGTGTCGTACGAGCCGCTGGAAAAAATGCGCTGGATGCGCACCGGCAGTTCCGTAACAAAAATCTCAATACGGTCTATTTTCATAAGTATTTGATTTTAAACAACTTTTTATATATTCAGTAAATCGATCTTTTTGCTTACCGGTTTCACATAGCCGCCCCACAGCACCATCAGCCGGTTACGGTCCGGGTCGCCGCACACCACGATGCTGATCACGTCCGCGTTGGGCAGCACGCGCACAAGTTCATCGGGCTGCACCAGATATTCTTTGGGCAGCAGGCCGCGTTCCACCATGTCGGGAATCTTGAATGCTTCGGAGTGGCCATACTCGATCAGAAACTCCAGCTCGCGGTACGTCACGCGGGCATGTTCATAAACATACTCGCGGATTTTTTGCTTGGTAAACCCGGCGGCAGCCAGTGCCTTGGCCACCGGCGGCGCAATCAAAAAAGTTATCATGTTTTGAAAGCCGTGTGCACCGCGTTCCACCAGCCGCGCGAGACACGGCTTTTTAGTGACTTCGATGGCCAAGAACTCCAGCGCCGCCTGCGCGGCGGATTTTTCCTCCGTGCCGTAAATCGCCGGCGCCCAGCCCCACGTCACCGTGCCGCAGGCTGTCACCGTGTTGTCGTGTTTATCAAAACCATGTTCGACGTGATATGGATCCCACGGGCACTCCGCTTCGTTTTCGGCCACCACAAAGTTCAACGGATAACCAAAGGTGCCCATGTAGTTGCGGCTCAGTTTGTAGCCCGCGATGTTTTTGATGATCAGCCCCAGCGCGCGGCCCAGCGCGGGATTGGCGCCCTTGTTGACCAGTTGAGCGCCGTTTTCGATGCCGAGTTTTTTCGCCGCCGGCCCGTTGATCAGCAGGAACGGCAGCACGCCCCAGGTACTGCCGATGTTGTTGAGGTTGTAAGCGTTGTCGGCAATCGCCTCTACTGCCGCGATCAGCACCGGCATGTGCTCCGGTTTGCAACCGGCCATCACTGCATTGGCGGCGATATTCCACGGCGTCGCCGCCAGATTGGCCTGCGGCAGTAGCGCAATCTGTTCATCCGGCGCACGTTTGGTGTGCTTCAGAAACGCTTCAACACGCTCCAGCGTCGGCGGAATAATCGGTAGTTCATCCGACCACAATTGCGCCTTGAAGTAATCATTGATCTCGTCAAACGTGCCTTCATAGACGATAGCATTGCCGCGCCTGCTGGTGGCTGAGGTGTCCTGCGCTTCGCCCGCCCGCGGTTGCGTCAATTCACTGACGATACGGTTAAACAGCACGTTCTCGACATTCTTTTCCACCAGCGCTTCCGGATGCACGCCCACCGCGCCCGGATACTCGGCGACTCTAAGCCCTGTCACGCCCTGCGCCTTACCCGCCGCCTTGGCAATCGCGGTAAATCCTGTAGTCGTCACAACTACACTGGGGATGCCCAGCTTCTCGGCTTCTGCTGCCGGCCTCACCGAGGCCGGAGTGCAGGTTCCTCACCCGCCGTTACCGGTAATAATCGCATCGCAGCCCCATTCCTTGGCCAATGCAGCCGCGTCCGCGGCGGTTTTTTTCTGCGATGCCGGATCGCCGCCGACATAAATAATCGGGAACTGGTCGTAGGGAATAATCTTGACGCCCGGATATTTTTCTTTCAGCAAGCGGCGATAGGTCTGAAACATGAGCTCGCCCTTGAAGTGGTTGTTGTAGACCTCGCCGATGGTCTTGCCTTCCAGCGTGTCGAGGTGCCTGCTGACGCCGCTGGCGGCTTTGAGTTGCAAACCTTCGGGGCTGATGACGCCCATTTTCTGATTCATATCCACCTTCCTTAATCTGCTTTCAGTTTGAGCTGCCGCACCATATTGCCCCACTTCACATTCTCGGAACGAAGAAACGTTGCATACTGGTCCGGCGAACTGCCGACAATCTCAAGACCGAGCTTGGTAATTTGCTCTTTAACCGCGGCCTGCCCCAGCGCATTGGTAAGCTCGCCGTACAGACGGTTAATCACGTCTACAGGCGTGCCCGCAGTAGTGAGCACGCCAAACCAGGTGACGACTTCAAAACCCGGCAAGCCCGATTCGGCGACCGTCGGAAATTCCGGCGCGATAGCCGAACGCTTGCTGCCGGTAACCGCCACGCCGCGCAACTTGCCGGTTTTTACGTACTGCAATAGACCCGCAATGCTCGCCGAGAACAGCGGCACCTGTCCGCCGATGAGATCAATCACTGCGGCGCCGTCACCCTTGTAGTGAATCGGCACCATGTCGATTTTCGCCATGCTTTTGAGTAGTTCCATCGACATATGCGGTGATGAGCCGATGCCGCCGGTGGCGAAATTCACCGCGCCCGGCTGCGCCTTGGCCAACGCAATCAGTTCCTTCACCGTTTTCACATTGAACGACGGATGCACCGCCATCAGCAGCGGATTGTGCGCCACCAGCGACACCGTCGCAAACTCCTTCACCGGATCGTACAGCGGTTTGCTATACATGTATGGCGCCACGGCATGCGTGGTCTGGCTGGCGATATAGAGTGCATAACCATCCGGCGGCGCTTTCGCCACCAGTTCCGCGCCGATCATGCCGGTGGCACCTGCGCGATTTTCCACCACAAACTGCCGCCCCATGCGCTCGGTGAGTTGCTGCGCCACGATGCGCCCGACAATGTCCGACGGCCCGCCGGCGGTGAAGCCGACAATGACGCGCACCGGTTTTACCGGATATTGCTGGGCAAGCGCGCCTGTCGTACCCGGCAACAACACGCACAAGGCTGCAATTGATAATTTCATATGTTCTCCGCCATCCGATTATTTTAGTTTGCCGCCGCCAGCACCATATCCGCACCCTTTTCGCCTATCGCAATCGACGGAATATTCGTATTCGAAGACGGTATGGTCGGGCAGATCGACGAATCCACCACGCGCAGGCCTTCGAGCCCGCGCACACGCAATTGCGGATCGACCACCGCCGCATCGTCCACACCCATCTTGCAGGTGCCCACCATATGCCAACTCGTTTGTATGGTGCCTTTCATGTAATCGAGCAATGCGGCTTCGTCCTGCACTTCCGGCCCCGGCCGTGTTTCGCGCACGATCAGCGACTGCAGTGCCGGCTGCTGCGCCACTTTGCGCGCTACTCTGATGCCATCGAGAAACAACTGTGCATCGGCTTCGTGCGACAGATATTTCGGGTCCATTGCGGCCTGTTGCAAAGGATCGTTCGATTTGATGTGGCAGGTGCCGCGCGAGTGCGGCTGCAGCACAGTAATGCCGAAGGTAAATCCCGGATGCGGATCGAGCCCTTTGTCCGGCGTGCGTGCGTAGCGATCTTTGCCCGACAGCGGCAGCAGGCGCAGCACCAGATCGGGTTGATCGGCTTTGTCGCTGCTGCGATGATTCATTTGCGCCGTGGCCGAGCAGATGGTGAGCAGGCCTTCGCGCTTGAAGAGGAAGCGCAAGCCTTCTTTCAGCTTCATCAGCGGACTGCGCAGCACATCGTTGATGGTGATGGGTTTGGCGCACTCGTAAGTAATGCGTGTATTCGGGTGATCGCGCAGATTCTCGCCCACGCCCGGCAAATGGTGTTGCACGGCAATGCCGTGTTTTTGCAGCACCTCGCGGTTGCCGATGCCGGACAACTCCAGCAGCTTGGGGGATGCCAGCGGCCCGGCCGACAGTATCACCTCGCGCCGCGCCTTCACCTGCAGAGTCGTTTCGCCCAGCCTGAACGCCACACCGGTGGCGCGTTTGCCCTCCAACACAATGCGCGTGACGACGGCGTTGGGCAGCACCGTCAGGTTCTGGCGTTTCAGCGCCGGGTTGAGGTAACCCACCGGCGTACTGTTGCGCCAGCCATTACGCGTGGAATACTGCAGGTAAAATGCGCCTTCGTAACTGCCGTCGTTGTAATCGTCAAGCTTGCGGTAACCGGCTTCGCCACAGGCATCGAGAAACGCGTCCGACAGCGGATCGAATTTTGTCAGCGGCGTGCAGTGTATCGGCCCGCCTTTTCCACGCACCGATGGATCGCCCTCGGGGAAATCCTCCAGCCGCTTGAATATCGGCAGCATGTCCTGGTAGCCCCAGCCGTCGCAACCGAGCGCCCGCCAGTGGTCGTATTCTTTGGGATCGCCACGCACAAACAAGTTGCCGTTGATGGAACTGCAGCCGCCGATCACACGCCCGCGCGTCCAGCGCTGCGGCTGGCCATTCAGATGCATTTGCGGCTCGGTCATGTACGGCCAGATCAGGTTTTCGTCGTTTAACACGTGCGCCACAAACAGCGGCACCTTGATGTTGAAGCTGGTGTCGCGTCCGCCGGCTTCGAGTAGCAGCACCTGATGTTTGCCGTTGGCACTCAATCGATCAGCCAGTACGCAGCCGGACGAACCCGCGCCGACGATCACGTAATCGAATTCGGCATTGTCCGGAATGGCATTAACGTACATGAAGACCTCTTAAAAAATCATTAATAATCAAATACTTACTGCGGCGGTATTTTTGCTTCGCGTATCACCTTCGTCCACTTGGGAATTTCCGCCATGATGTATTTGCGAAACTCATCGCTGCCGCCGGTCACCGGTACGATGCCCTGACTCACCAGCCGCTCTTTCACATCGTTAAAATCCAGCGCCTTGATCATGTCATTGCTTAGCCGCGTGAGGATAGCTGGCGATGTCGCCGCCGGGACAATGAGGCCATACCACGAACTCGCGTCATAGCCCGGCACGCCAGCTTCATGCACCGTGGGCACGTCAGGCAACACCGCGCTGCGTTTGGTAGTCGATACGGCAATCGCACGCAGCCGTCCTTGTTGAATCGGCCCCAGGGTGGACGCGATCGAACTGAACATGAGCTGCGCTTCGCCGCTCACGGTCGCTATGGTCGAAGGCGCGCCCCCCTTGTAAGGAACATGTACCATGTTGATTTTGGCCATCGACACCAACAACTCCATCTGCAAGTGCGTGATGTTGCCGGTGCCGCCGGACGCGCAATTGAGCTTGCCCGGGTACGCGCGCGCGAGCGCAATCAGTTCCTTGACGTTCTTCGCCGGCACCGACGGATGCAGCACCAGCACCGACGCGCCCATGCCGATGAGCGACACGAACCCGAAATCCTTGGTGATGTCGAAAGGCAGTTTCGCAAACAGCGTTGGCGCGCTCAGTGTTGCGTTCGCCAGGTACATCATGTGGCCATCAGGTGCAGAGCGTGCGACGATTTCCGCAGCGACGATGCCAGCCGCACCGGGCCGGTTCTCGACGACCACCGGCTGGCCGAGCGCTTCGCTCAATCGCTGCGACACAGCGCGTGCCGCGATATCGGTTGCACCACCGGGCGCAAAACCGGAAACAATGCGTACTGCCCGCGACGGATAGGACTGCGCATGCGCATCATCCAGTATCACGCCAGTCGCAAGCACAACGGGAACCATAAGTTTGGCGAGATTCGACATAGTGGGCGGAATTTACCAGCACGCGGCCCGCGCTACCAGCGCTGCGCCATCGAATGGACGAAAATCTGAGGTATAGTTGAACGTTGCGTGTTTTTCCAGTAAACGCACATTCGAATGAGAATCCACTTGTTGAAATCACACTGCTTGCCGCGCGCACTTGCTGCTGTATTGTGCGCCGCCGCGCACACCGCCCTGGCGGCCACAGCTGCCACTTATCCTACCAAGCCGATTCGCATCATCGTACCGTTCGCTCCCGGCGGCGGCACCGATCTGGTAGCGCGCGCCATTGCGGTTAGATATACCGAGACCTGGGGCCAGCCCGTGGTCGTCGATAATCGCGCTGGCGGCAACGGCAACATCGGCACCGAGATCGTCGCCAAAGCCCCTGCTGATGGCTACACCCTGCTGTTCAACACCAATGCTACGCTGGTTATCAACCCGCATATGAGCAAACTGGGCTACGACCCGGTGCGTGACTTCGCGCCGATTACGCAGGCGGCGGCGCTGCCGTTTGTGCTGCTGCTGCATCCGTCGGTGCCGGCGAAGTCGGTGTCTGATCTAGTTGCACTCATCAAAGCCAAGCCGGGCGAATTCAACTACGGTTCATCCGGCAATGGCGGTGGCGCGCATCTCGCGGGCGAATTGCTGAAGTCGACGGCCAAACTCGAGATGACGCACATTCCATACAAAGGCGCGGCGCCAGCGCTGGTGGCGCTGATCGGCGGCGAAGTGAAATTCATGTTCGTAAGCATATTGCCGGCCACGCCATTGATCGAAAGCGGCAAAGTACGGGTGATCGGCGTGGCCAGCAAAAAACGTTCGCCATCACTACCCAACGTGCCCGCCATTGCCGAAACGCCAGGCCTCACCAGTTTTGAATCCGATTTGTGGTATGGCTTGCTGGCACCGGCAAAAACGCCGGCGGCAATCGTCAATAAGCTGTACCAGGAAACGCGTCGCATTCTGTCGCTGCCGGAGATACGCAACCGCTTCGAGCCCTCGGGTACGGTTTTCGTCGGCAGCTCACCGGCGGAATTTGCTAACCTTATCAAGAATGATCTGGCGCGGTGGGCATCGGTCATCAAGACTTCCGGCGCAAAAATCGAGTAGTTCGGCAAGCCTGGATGCTTTACTATTTTTGTGGTTGAGTTAACGGAGGTTGAATTTGAAAGCAGCAAGCAAACCGGTGCCGCCACCCGCGTGGCCAAAGGATATTTATAACGTCTTCAAACAGATCGGCATCCGCCAGGTCGCCTACGTGCCCGACGCCGGCCATACGCAGCTCATCAAAAGCTGCCACGCCGACAAAACCATGCGGGCGATTTCGCTCACCACCGAGGAAGAAGGTGTGGCCATGCTCGCCGGCGCGTGGCTGGGCGGCGACCGTGGCGCGCTGCTGATGCAATCATCCGGCGTGGGCAATTGCATCAATATGTTCGGCACCCTACGCGAGTGCCGCTTTCCGCTGCTGACCGTGGTGACTATGCGCGGCGAATGGGGTGAATTCAACCCGTGGCAACTGCCGATGGGTCAAAGCACCGCGCGCGTGCTCGAAGATATCGGCGTGGTGGTCGAACACGTCAACGATAAAACGCTGGTCGGCGAAACCGTGTTTGCCTGTGCGCAAATGGCGTTTCAAACCAATCGCGCGGTGGCGGTGCTGATCGGACAGCGCGTGGTCGGATTCAAGGATTGGAGCAAATAATATGGCGCAAATCAAAAAATCCAATCTGGACCGGCGCGTTGCAGTTAAAGCGATTCTGGCTGAGCGCGGTGATTCATTAGTTGTAACTGGTCTCGGTTCATCGAGTTACGACGTGGGGACCATGGACCACCCCAACACCTATTACCTGTGGGGCGGCATGGGCGGCGCCGCAATGATCGGCGTCGGCCTCGCAATCGCACAGCCCAAACGTCGCGTGCTGGTGATCACCGGCGACGGCGAAATGTTGATGGGGCTGGGTTCGCTCGCCACTATCGGCGCGGAAAAAATCCGTAATCTTGCGATTGTCGTCATCGACAACGAGTTATACAGCGAAACCGGCATGCAGCCCACGCACACCAGCCGTGGCGTAGACCTGGCCGGTGTCGCGAAAGCCGCTGGATTTGCAACCGCCGGCACGGCGTCTGCACTGGCGGACGTAAAGGCCTGGATCCCTAAAATTTACAACACACCGGGACCGCTGTTTCTGGATATCAAGGTCAACGCCAACCGCTATCCGCTGTCGATCCGCCTGCGCGACGGCGCGCACATCAAGAACCGCTTCCGTGAAGCGTTACTGGGATCCAAGGCATTCGATTAACCGTACCGGAGGACAATCAAATGAGCACCGCCACACTGTCGGAAGAGCCCATTCTCAAATATGAAATTGTTCCCGCAGACGCCGCGCTGGGCGCGGACGTGCATGGACTTGATTTGAGACAACTGAACGACGCCACGTTCAAGCGCATCCACGAGGCGTGGCTGCACCATTTGCTGCTCGTATTCAAAAATCAAACGCTCACTGCGGAAGATCTGGTTAAACTGGTCAACCGCTTCGGCACGCCTATCAGTTCATCGGGCCTGCATCAACGCAAACTTGAAGAACGCACCGCGAACAAACTGTTCGACCTGCCACCCGAAGTTACCGTGGTCACCAATCTGCGTGAGAACGGCAAGCCCGTCGGCATTCTCGGCGACGGTGAAATCGTGTGGCACTCGGATTTTTCGTTCAAGGAGCGTCCCACTGCTGCGCGCATGCTGGTGGCGATGGAAGTACCGCCGCAGGATCGCGGCGGCAACACCCTATTCTTGAATGCCTACGCCGCTTACGACGCGCTGCCGGACGATTACAAAAAACGGCTCGCGGGTAAAACCATCAAGCAAGGCAATGTCATCGATACCGCGATGAAACTGCGCCCCGGCGCATCGCTGAATGACGACATCCGCTATATCGACGGTCCCAGCCACCCGATTATTTCCACGCATCCGGAAACCGGCTGCAATCATCTTTTTCTCGGCCGCCGCCATGCGGCTTACGTGAATGGCATGTCGCTGGAAGACAGCGAAAAATTTCTCGACGAGCTGTGGGCCTTCGGCACACAAGAACGCTTCATTTACACCCATCGATGGAACAAAGGCGACGTGGTGGTATGGGATAACCGCGCCACCGTGCATCGCCGCGACGGCTTCGATCCGGAAAGCCGCAGGGTGCTTTACGCCGCGCAAGTTGAAGGCCACCGGCCGGTTGAGGCAGCGGACGCGTTAAGCCGGCCGGCGCATGGGCGAGCAAAACTCGACGCATGAAATCGTACTCGCCAAGGCGATTGAGTCAGGCGCGGCGATTACGGAGAACTTGGACGGATGCCGAATTGAAACTTTGGCAATTACTGAGAAATCGCGGTATCGAAAAGCATAAATTCCGAAGGCAACATCCCGTTGGCCCATATTTCGTGGATTTTGTTTGCCTTGAGCGAAAATTGGCAATCGAAGTGGATGGCAGTCAACATATGCACCGGACAGAACAAGACGCACGTCGTACTCGGTTTCTCGAAACGCAGGGATATCATGTCATACGGTTTTGGGATAATGACGTATTGTTGCAAACTGAAAGTGTGATGCAGGTAATTTTTGATTTGCTGACTAACCCCTCACCCTAACCCTCGCCCCACGCAGTGGGGCGAGGGTTAGGGTGAGGGGCAACTACCCCACCAACGCAGCAAGACGAAAGCACAAACATGGACGCACCACCAACCTGTGCCAAATATCAGATGTACGTCAACGGACAGTGGGTAGAGTCCGCGTCAAATAACCATTTCGAAAGCGATAACCCTTTCCTCGGCAAGCCCTGGGCACTGATTCCACGCGGCAACGCCGCTGACGCTGACCGCGCCGTACAAGCCGCGCGCAAAGCCTTCACCTCCGGAGAATGGCCCAAATGCAATGCGACAAAACGCGGCGCGCTGCTGCGCAAACTCGGTGATCTGATTACCGAAAAATCGAAATTCCTCGCCGAGATCGAAGTACGCGACAACGGCAAGCTCTACGCGGAAATGAGTGCGCAGACGCCATCGACAAGCCGGATACCTTCAACTTCACACGCCACGAACCGCTGGGCGTGATCGCAATGATTATTCCGTGGAATTCGCCGCTGCTGTTGATCGCGTGGAAACTCGCTCCCGCGCTGGCCGCGGGCAACACGGTAGTAATCAAGCCCTCCGAATTCACCTCGGCCTCGGCGCTGGAATTCATGAAGCTGATCGAAGCCGCAGGCTTTCCGCCGGGCGTGGTAAATGTGGTGACGGGCTTCGGTGCAGAAGTCGGCACGCCGCTGGTGGAGCATCCGCTGGTGGCCAAAGTCGCTTTCACCGGTTCGGATACCACGGGACAGAAAATTTACGAAGCCGCTGCGCGCGGTTTGAAGCGCGTCTCCATGGAACTCGGCGGCAAATCGCCCAACATCGTGTTCGACGATGCGCATCTCGATAACGCGGTGAAAGGCGTGATCTCCGGCATCTTCGCCGCGACGGGGCAAACCTGCATCGCGGGTTCGCGCTTGCTGGTGCAGCAAAGCATCCACGATCAGTTTGTCGATAAGCTCGTCGCCTTTGCCAAAACGGCGCGCATGGGCGATCCGATGAACCTCGACACGCAAGTCGGTCCGGTTACCAACAAGCCGCAGTTCGAAAAAATCCTGAAGTATCTCGACATCGCCAAAGGTGAAGGTGCCCAAACACTACTCGGTGGCGCCAAGGCCACGCGCCCCGAATGCGGCAACGGTTGGTTCGTCGAACCGACGATTTTCGGCGGCGTGAAAAACAG
>Ga0193752_1002743_pt1 | contig 12810 bp, 12 predicted proteins | sample H1c1metaG_FD_144924 | JGI IMG/M metagenome (GOLD analysis project Ga0193752, IMG submission 144924) | Soil microbial communities from a riparian zone of the East river system, Colorado, United States - H1c1 | ecosystem: Environmental > Terrestrial > Soil > Riparian zone | place: USA: East River... | reverse complement strand
CGCCGGCCACCGCCCCTGTCACTACCGGGTGGAGCGAGGCTTTCGTGTACAGGCTGCTCTCCGCGACGTGTCCCTCATAGCCGCCGCGCTCGTCCAGGCTGTCGTCGTTCGAGCGAAACAGCCCTTCCCGGCTTCTATCAGGCCGGTGGTCAGAGCGCTGCGCATCGAACATCACCGCCTCCATCACCTTGTCGGTCGCACCCGGCGCATAGTTGCCAAAGAGCGATAGCGCTTTTCCGCCGCCGCCGACGAACACATCGCGCACCGCGTTTTCGGCACAATGCAGGATGGTCTCGGCTACCGTTTCAGGTGCATAAACACGATAGCGCTTTTCCGGCATCACACCCATGTAATTCTTCGCGTGCGCCTTGTAGGGCGTATCGATCGCCGCCGGTTTTACGAGCGTTACCGAGACCGGCAGGCCCTCCTGCTCGAGCTCCATCCGCAGCGCGTCCGTAAACCCCTTTACCGCGTGCTTCGAGGCGGAATATGCCCCCTGCAACGGTATCGCACGATCGCTCAGCGTGCTGCCGATGTTGATGATCGCGCCGCCGCGGCCCGCCTTCAGAAAACACTCGACCGCCGTCTTCGAGCCGTTTACAACGCCCCAGTAGTTCGTCTGGAACAGCCGCCGGTGGTCGTCGCACGGAACGTCCATAATACGCCCGTAGATCGAAACGCCGGCGTTATTTACCCACGTATCGATACATCCGAAAGCCTCCATCACCTTGACGCCGATGCGGCGCACATCCTGTATATTTCCGATGTCGGCCTTTACCGCGATGGCATTGCCGCCCGAGAATTCATCCTCTGACATCAGCTTTGCCAACGCCGTCTCGTTCCTGGCCGTCAACACCACCTTAGCGCCCCTTCGCGCCGCCGCCCGGGCCGTACACAGCCCGATGCCGCTGGTCGCACCTGTTATCACGACCACCTGGTCCGCGAGCTTTTTTAATTGGATCTTCATTATAAATAGCCTCCGATTTATCGTTGTACTACCCGGTCGTCTCTCAGATCTCAAAGATTTTATTTTCCCGTGAGCGAGCTCGGTGCATTCAGATTAGCGCCGTCATGAACGCCAACCCCGAGCCTTTCAACCAGTTCACCGCCAAGCCAGCCGGTGATAACCGCTAACCCCGCCCCGGCGAATGATAGTATCGACGCCAGCATCTCGGGCCGCGCGGGCGCGTCGTATCTGAAATACCAGCTCGCAGCAAACAAGGCCAGCACCACGACATTGCCCAGCCCGTGCACGAGCCCGATATATTTGGCGCGTGTACCCGAGGGTATCGCAAACCAATCTATCCAGCCCGGAATGGCCGCGAGCAACCCGCCGATAATACCTGCAGCGATCATCCAAAAAGCGACCGATGCCATATCAGCCCGGCCCGTAACCATATAAATAATGTCGAACACGACCCCCGTGGCCAGCAGCCCGAGGGGAAATACTATAAGGATCGGATGGGCAGCGTGGCCCATGATCTTTGCTTTGCTTTCCATTTCGATAAACCTCCTTGTTTCTTATTTCTGCGCCCGCGCAACATGAGCTTTTCGTAAGCCCTGGTCTACCTTGGCCCGGCGTTTTTCCGCGCTGGTTTCCGGCATCATTGCGGACGAATCCGCATGTTTTGCAGCCATCGCGCGCGCTGGGCCTGAACCCTTTCTATTCTTTCCGTTGGTTTTAGGCGCACTCGCCCGCGCCGGTTTCTTCGCGCCATCACCGGCATTAAACATGCCGGCTACCATCTCTTTGGCCTTGTCATACATTTTGCCCATGGTCCCCTTGTCATTTTCGGCGCCGGTGATTGAAGCCTTAAGAGCCTTCTGCTCGGCGGGCGTCATCGTCGCGATAAAGCTCGCCTTTTCGGCTTCCATCGCGGCGGTCATTTTCTCCATCGCCGCTTGGGTAAACTGGTCCTCGACCATCGGGAACATCTCGTTCTCTTCTTCTTTGACGTGGTGGCGGATGTCTTCCATCAGCACCTTCAGTTTCGGCTCGTATTGTTTATTAACGCGCGTCATGCTTGCCAGGTCCGCCAGAAATAGCTTGGCCTGCCCATGCTCCTCAATGCCCTCGCGGGTGATGTCCTTGAGATCTTTTTTGCCTCGTTTCAGCAAGACTGGATAAAATTCCGTCTCCTCGATATGCGCATGCACATCCAGCTCCGCCTTGATCTGTTTGAACAGCGCGGTGTGCTCGCTCGGCGGCGTTTCCTCAACCTTTTTGAACAATCGCTCTACGCGTGAGTGGTCTTCTTTTAAGAAGTCTGTCGGTTTCATAATGAGATTCTCCTTTTCGTGTACGTTTTCGTTATAAATTTTTCAAAGCAGTGGTTGAGGTGCAAGCGTTGTGCCAACACGTGTAAGTAACGAGAAAGTACAAGGTTTTGTAAGGTGCAATACCGTTATGCGTATCGGTTTGGTACGGCGGCCGTGCGCGAATTGGAAGCGGAAGCGGGGCAATTGGAAAAACTTTGGCTGAATGTCTGATACCCGACATTGCGAAGGTTAAATTCTGTGTACAGTTAATTGGCGGGTGCTGTCCTTATGGGTAGAATCCGGCTTGTATATCAAGTCAGGTGAGACGTCCCGACCCCATCCGCCCTCTTTTTTTAAGCTCCCCTCCTTCTCGACCAACCCTACCTTGGCAGTATCTGGAGCCCTTCTTTTTGCGTTCCCTCGCGGCTCGTAAGTACAGCGTCTGCAGAAATAGCCTATCTCGAAAAGCTGGAAAAGATGCGTGGCAAAACTCGCATCACCGGCAAGCTTGTACGCCCCGGCGGACCGCTAACCGGCAGCACCGTATCCATAGTGCGGCGTGGCAAAAAGACGGTGATAGAAACGGACGAGAACGGTGAATTTGAGGTGTTCGGGCTGGCGCCGGGAAAATACAGGATAGCGCCGGATAATATTGAGGGGATGACGAACACGACCGGCCGGTACGTTGACGTCCGGCTGAAAAAGGGCGGTACGGTGATCCAGAATTTCGTTTTTACGCCACGGTAAGCGGATGTTCAAGGCTCGTTAACTCGGATCCCTGTCCTGGGGTTGCGCGTGCTGAAATATCGCGTCATCCTTCAATCCTGCGTTTGCCAGGAGCTGATAACATCGGAAACATACCCCGTCACGAAAATCGGTCGAAGTAAGTTTGGCGCTGCACCAAATGCAGTCCTCCGCGCGCGAGGGCGTTTCGGGTATCGGTTGATCGTGACTCATGCTTTCGAAGATCACGAACGGGCGTGAAGAATAATATTGTAGGGTTTTCAGCATTTTACGGGGCGAGGCGTTTCAATTTCAATTTGCCTACATTTATTAACGCGACAGATTTGAGAAAAGGGGAACAAAAAAATTTGTAAGGTGAGTAGGAGGGTGAAAAAAGCTCCCCTCCTTGGTCTAAGGAGGGGTGGCAGCCGCCTCGGCTGACGGGGTGGTTCGTTCTGAAAAAACATTCAATATCGAGATCTTATGTTTATTTTGACCTCGTTTTCCAGCCAAAATTCTCGATGATCCTGTTAGCCACATATTCACGTTCTTCGAACACTAATTTATTCTCAAATCGTATTACCTTGATCCCATAGTGAAACAGGAATAGCTTTCGCTCATAGTCATATTCATCGGCGCGCTCGTTGTAATGGACCTGGCCGTCAAGTTCAATACCCAAACATTCCGAGGGGCAATAAAAATCAAGAATGTATCTTCCCACACTGTGCTGGCGACGGAACTTACGGCCTTCCAGATTTGAGTTTTTTACCAAAGTCCAGAATGAGGCTTCAGCAGGTGTTAGATGCTTTCGGAGTTCAGTACAAAAGGTGCGGAGATCAGGGAGAGCATGAATGTCCTGGGAGCGACGCTTGTTAGGCATGACATTTTATACCATGAAGTTAGAAATACGTTAAAACCGTCAGGATTTTGAAAGAACGAACCCCCCCCCCGGCTAAAGCCGGACCCCTCCTTAGACCAAGGAGGGGAGCTTTTTGCTCGTCCTCTCCCCTTCACCCCTTCTCCCCTCTCCGCGTCTCTCTTTTGCCCCGAAATCGCCTTTCTGTTATATTCCTGTTGTTCATCCGTTCCAGCTCCAAAATTGCAGCCCCGAGGATGTCGTCCGGTACCGTCGTACCCACGGCGCGTTTTCATTCCCGGCCCGTATTCATCAAATCTCCCGAGGACCTTGAAGCATGAAAACCCTGTTGCCCTTGCTGATGATCGCGCTCTCCATCTTTTCCGCTCCCGTTTTCGCCCAAAACGCTAAAGCCGAGTGGACGCTGATGTTTTACATGGATGCGGACAACAACCTCGAAGCGCCGCAGCTAAACGACCTGGCCGAGATGATGGCCACCGGAAGCACTGACGACATAAACATCATCGTGCTGTGCGACCGCAGCGCAAAAGGCGAGCCGGCGCGTGGGTTTACGGCGCGTGCGATCGGCGGACTAAAGAACTGGACCACTGCCAAGCTGCTCGCGGTCGAAAAAGGATCGCTGACCGAGCTGGACGATTGGGGCGAGGTGAACATGGGCGACCCCGCGACGCTCAAGCGCTTTATCCAGACCGTTTCTACCGACTTTCCCGCCAATAAATACGGCCTCGTTTTCGGCGACCACGGCGGCGGCTGGACGGGCATTGTAGCGGACGAAAGCGCGGACGAGGACACGCTCGACACGGTCGAGCTGCCGCGCGTTTTCAAGGAAATAACAGCGAAAACCGGCAAGCTCGAGCTGATCGGCTTCGACGCGTGCTTGATGGGAAATTTCGAGGCCGCGCGCTCGATCGCGCCCTACGGCAAGACGATGATCGCGAGCGAAGAGCTCGAGCCGGGCAGCGGCTGGGACTACCGCGCCATCTTCAGCAAATTTGCCGCGAACCCCAAAATGGACGGCGCTGCCTTGGCCCGCATCGTTGTAGATGCCTACAAGAATTTCTATCTCGGCGCCGATGAAGGCGGCCGCGACCACATGACCACGCTCGCGATGATCGACCTGACAAAGATCGACGCGCTCGAGCTGGCCGTTAGCAACCTGGCCCTGCGCAACCAGGCGTGGATGAACACCGGCCAGGCGAATTGGCAAAAAACAGCCCGCGCCCGAAAGCAAACCGAGATGTACGGCGGCAAGGACGTGCTGGATTTCGACCTTGCCCACTACGCCGAAAATATCAAGCGCGAAGCGCCCGACGCCGAAACCGCGCGCGCCGCCGATGCCGTGATCGCCGCCGTAAAAACCGCCGTACCCTACAAGATGAACGGCGACGGGCGGCCGCGCTCCAGCGGGCTCTCGATCTATTTCCCGACCACGCAGGAAACGCTGCTGAACACCGGCTACCCCGCGTCACCCTTTTCAATCAGCGGCAAATGGATGCCGTTTCTCGCCGCCTATAACAAGGTGGCCGTAACCGATAAACAAGCGCCCGCGGTCGAGAATGTAACGACGAGCGACGCCAACATGGCCAAGTCCGACGTGATCACCGTCACCGCCAAGGTAAAGCCTGACGACGTCGCCGAGGCGAGCTTTGTGCTCGCCGAATCAAACGCTGACGGCCAGATAATAATCGGCGCGCTGCCCACCGAGCCGGACGAAAAGGGCATCCTGCGCGAAGAATGGGACGGCACGTGGTTCTCGATAGGCGATGGCACAAAGGAAATGATCTGCCCGATCTTCAACTTCGAAGAGGTCGAGGGCACCGAGGAGACGTTCATCGTCGAGGTCCCGGCCCAGGTGCGCTACAAGGGCGAACGGGACTGGGACGACATCACATTATATTTCCGCATCGACTTCAGCAAGGATGAACCCGAGGGTGAGTTTATCTACGCCATGGAGTCGGACGGCAAACGGATGAATGAGGTCGAGCTGATCGCCGGCGACGCCGTCCGCCCGGTCTATCTATCGGTTTCGAACGACGGCGATGTGGACGAGATCGCCTCCGACGACCCGGCCGAGATCCTCACGATCAAGGACGACGATGATCTCTTCGTCGGCGAAATAGACGTCGCGGCGGGTAAATATCTGATCGGGTTCCTGATCACGGACTACTCTGAAAATACGCGCGACGAATTTACGGAAGTAACGGTGGAATAGTCCAGTTAACGCGGGGAGTTAGGATGCGGAAGCCCGACCGTTAGGGAGGGCGCTGAAACGTTGATTCTCATGGCGCGGGCGATCTTCGATATATTTTGGTTACCTCGCTCAAGGTTACCGCGTGGGCTGCTACATTCTTAAAACCCAGACTGTCAGGGAGGGCGCTGAAACGAGAAGGTTAATCTAGCTCAAACGGCGCATCCCCTTGCTGAAAAAGAACATAGTCGATCGCTCGCTCCAGGTGTCGGGGTTTCCATAGATATTTTCGGCTCCGTCCCCGCGACCATACTCTCTGCGCATCGGAAATCAGCCTTTCCTCTTTTAGCCTACGGGTCGAATACGCCTTAAACGCGTCAACAATTCCTTCAGGCTTCACCTGCGCCGAGACTACTGCATGAACGTGATTCGTCCGGGCATTGACGGCGTGAAGAAAATACCCCCTGTGCGCGCATACCTCTTCAACGACTTCTTTTACCACTTTTCTCTGAGCCGTGTTCAGAGTGAATTCCCCGACGAGATCCTTTCGCATCGCTTTTTCAAGATTCGGTTTGGGCGGAATATCGGGAGTTCCGTAGATATGATTTTTATCGCGGTCAACGGAATGGCGCTCATCACCGTGAAGCCAGGTTCCATAGGTCCGGAAAGTCAGGAGGTAGGCCAGAGGAAACGCGTTTTCCTCATACACCTCGAATCCGTATTCATCGAGCATAGTGTCTGAAACGATCCCCAACCTCGTCTGTTCTGCGAGGTTGGACATTTATGGTAGCAGATGCGGAGGCCCCCACCGTTTAGGGGAAAGCGCACAAACGCTGATTCTCATAACTGAGGCGGTCTTCGATACACTTTGTGACTGCGCCCTTGCTTACGCGCGGGCTTCCGCACGATCTTGACGGCGCCCCTTTCTTAAACGCAGGCCTGGGAATCTGCGCCAAAGCAACCAAACCCCTGTTATACTTCGTCTTACGCTCTAACGCCATATGAAAATCCAGCCCCGCTGCGTAATCTTGTTTTGTGCCTTGTTCCTGCTCTCGGCCGCTTCTGCTTTCGCCTGCTCCTGCTCGTTCGTGGGACCAGCGGACAGCGAATTCTATTTTTCTGAAAACGTCGCCGTGTTCAGACTGCGCTCCGTGCAAAAACCGGCCGAGGGCGAAGAGAACTATGGGCTGTACGGCCTCGTCTCGGCAAAGCTGACGGTTGAAAAGGTTTACAAGGGCAAGCTGAAGGTTGGCGATGAGCTGACCTTTAAACAGGGTGGTGGCGGCGACTGCGTCTGGACCTTTAGCGACAAGTTCATCGGCCTCGAATATCTCTTCTACCTGGGTGCGAAACCGGCCAGGGGCCAGATGTGGGCTGCCGGCACCTGCACCCGATCTAACTCGGTCAGGGGCGCTGCCGCGGACATTCTCTACCTCGACAACATGAAGGCGAATGCCGGCAAGACGCGTATTTCAGGCACGCTCATCCAGGCTTTCGAGCCCGCGGTCGAAGGCGACCTGCTGCGGCGCGAACCGCTCGCCGGCCGCACCGTGACTATCACCGGCGGCGGCATCACCAAAAAGCTAAAAACCAACGTCGACGGCGTTTACGAGATCTACGGCCTCAAGCCCGGCAAATACCGGGTCACGCCCGAAAAGGTGCCCGGCTTTCGTTTTTCCGATGAAAATAAGGAGTATGAAGAAGTTGAGATAGAAGCGGAAGATATCGACGAGGCCGACTTCCGCTTCGTGATCCACAACGCCATTCGCGGGCGCGTTTTCGATGCCGCGGGCAAACCGTTTCACGGCGCATGCCTCACCCTGCTTCCCGCGCTCGGTGCGCCGCCGCAGTATTTTCGCAAGTATGACTGCACTGAAAAGGACGGCTCGTTCGAATTCGAAAACGTCCCGGCCGGAACCTGGATCATCGTCGCCAACCGGGAGGACAGAATAACTGCTTCTACTCCCTTCGGTAAGCTCTATTACCCCGGCACGGCGAAGCGCGAAGAGGCGTCCGAGATACCGCTCGGCCCCGGCGATTTTCGGGAAAATCTCGTCTTCAATATCCTGCCCGCGGCCGAAACCGTCACTATCAGCGGCACGGTAACTTACACTGACGGCAGCCCCGCGCCCGAAATCGGCGTCATGTTTTTCGATGGCGGCAAGTCCGCGGACAAACACGCCGCGGCGGAGGCGGTCACCACCAGCGATAAGGACGGCCGTTTTGCCATAGAGATACTCAAGGGACAAAAAGGCGACATTCTCGCCTGGATGTATTCCTATATCGGGAAGTTTGAAAACTGCGCCAGGCTCGACGACCTCGTCCGCACGTCCGGTGAACAAAATCCGCGGATCGACTCACCTGCTATAACGGTCGACGCCACCGCCGACCAGACCGGCTTCGATCTAAAACTCCCATTCAACGCCTGTAAAAAGAAATAAAAAGCTCCCCTCCTTGGTTGAAGGAGGGGTGGCAGCCGCTTCGGCTGACGGGGTGGTTCGTTCTGAAAAACTTAACTTCCAAAAATCTCCCCGGCTCACGACTTTGGATCCACGACTTCTCATCGGGGTGGTTCCTCCTGTCAGCACCACCTACGCCTACGTGGTGGTTGGACGCGGATACCTCGAACTTATGCAGAAACGCGGGAGTGAGCGTGTTCTTGTCAGGACCGGAGAATTAACTCCCCTTTTTACGCATTCTTGCTCTGGCTTCAGCGGGGAGAGGTTCTCTTTCTTCCTCCTCACTACTTTTTTCATCCCGGCTCCAAACTCCTAATGTCCCGAAAGGTGCGCGACCTATCGAAAAAATCGTGGAATCGAAGGATTGAACATTGACCAAAATCGCTGAACACCTGCCTCTCTGAACATGAACAGCCTCTAACGTACGCAACCATACATTCGTTTCCTCCTTGGCACACGCTTTGCCCTGAGCCAATCGGACTTTGACAGAACGTATCGAATTAATACGAGAAGGAGACACTCAAAATGAAGACCGAACAACGAAATGAACTACTCTACCAAGCGCTCGAAACGGAGCTCGGCGGTGTGCAGATATACACCACCGCAGTCGAGTGCGCAGTTAACAAGGACCTCAAGGAAGAATGGGAGAAATACCTCGAGCAAACGACCCAGCACGTCGAGATAGTTGAAGGAGTTTTCGAGGCACTTGGCCTCGACACCTCTACCGAGACACCGGGCCGCGCCGTCGTCAGGCATATTGGTGAGTCGTTGGTCAAGGCGATGCAGATGGCCCAGGCAGCCGGAGATCCGGCAGCGGCCGAGATCGTCGCCGCCGAGTGCGTCACGCTCGCCGAAACGAAGGACCACCTGAACTGGGAGCTGATCGGCGAAACCGCCAAAAAGGCGACCGGCGACGTTGCGAAAGCGCTGAAGGCAGCCTACGAGGAGGTCGAGACCGAGGAAGACGAGCACCTCTATCACACAACCGGCTGGACGCGTGAGTTGTGGATCCAATCATTGGGCATGCCAGCGGTCCTACCGCCGCCCGAGGAAGAAAAGGACGTTAAAACGGCAATCGGCGCCGCCCGCGCTAAACATGCGCGCGCGAGCATGCTCTAAACAAAGGAGGAGGATGATCATGGCAACAACTAAGAAGAAATCGGCCCCGAAAAAAGGGTTAATTGAAAAAGCAAAAGACGTGATAGTGGACGCCTATGAAACGGTGGTGAAGGGCGCGACGGCCGGTGCGATAGACGGCGTGGCAGCGGCAGTGGGCGAAAAGATGGACGCCGTCCAGGGTAAGGAAAGCGGCGGCGCGCCAGCTAAAAAGGCGGGTACGGCTAAACCGGCAGCCAAGAAAACCGCTACGACAAAGGCAAAGGCCCCGGCGGCCAAGACCGCGTCAACCGCCAAGTCGGCTAACGGGAGCGCGAAAAAGGCAGCCCCGGCAAAGGCTAAATCGACGGCGGGTGCAGCCAAGGCAAAGGCGCCCGCGGCAAGGAAGGCGTCCGGCGGCAAACCGGCGAGTGCGAGATAGTTAGGTAAAACACTTAAGGAGGAAACGAAAAATGCTTTGGACAATTATTGTAGTTTTGTTGGTATTGTGGGCGCTCGGATTCGGCGGCGTCGGCGGTGTTCAGCTCGGCGGGTTAGTTCACCTGCTGCTGGTGGTAGCGGTGATCGTGCTGATCCTACAGCTTGTCAGAGGACGGCGGGTTTAGACGAGGAGTCGATTTCGGGGTCCTAAGGCCCCTTGATAGCGCCGGGTGAAACCGGCGACTACTGTGTGTAATTAAATTCGCGTAAGTGACATCTTAACGGGTGTCGCCGGCGCGGATTTTTTTATTTAAGTAATTCGCTTCTGATGTCGGGAAGCTGTCGATCGAGGTGCTGCCGGTTGGAATAGGGATTTTTATGGCGGCGATGGGTCTGGGTATCTGGGCGTTTGGGGAGCGTAGCCGGAAGAACCTATCCAGTGAAGCGCATCCCTAGATCCTGTACATCTCGTAGATCTCTCGTCTTTCCTTCAGCATGTTGACCGGCAGGCCTTCTTCCTCGTGCAGCTCTTCGGCCGAGCGCCCCTCTATCCAGTGCTTAGGGATCAGCGCGCATAGGGCGAAGGCATCGGCCTCGCGTTCCTTGCGGGTGCGCGTTCCCACGCCGTGGAAGTTCGCGGTGGTGCCCGTGTCCGGCGCGTGCATCAGGTAATGTCCAAACTCGTGGAACATCACGAAGAGTTTCTCGATGCGCTTGAGCTTCGAATCGATAGCGATGTAGTGCCGCCCCTTCACACAATAATAGAAACCGTTGGTCCTGAGCGGCATCTCGACCACGGTTATCCGGCGGCGTTTGCAAAGGCGGTGAAATATATCTTCTGAGAGCGGTTTCTTGTTCCAGCCGCAGCGGAGCTCTGAAATTTGGTCGAGGAAAAACAGCATAGACTTATGGGAGAAACGCTCCGCGTGTTTCGTTAGTGATACACTATATCATAGACAACATCCATGGGCCAAGGGTTTCGCATACGATTTCAATCTGGATAAATTACAATGTTGCGGACTAGCCCTCTACAAGAGGGAAAAGGTTTGGAAACCAATAACCGGCAGCGTGTGGTGGGAATCCCAAGCGAAGGTTGCTCCTATGCCAATCGGACGTTGAAACAAGCAGTCCTTCTTCCAACAGGGATTTTACGAGATTTCTGGCACTTCTTTCACCGATCTCTACAATTTCAGCGATCTTACCGCGCGACAATTCTCCCATTATCGCCGCTTCTCTCAACACGATACTTGCACGCGCATGCAACGGTTCTGCCTTGTGCCCCTTTTCATCTACGATCGATCCTTCGGCACGCCGCTTAATATAGTTCTCGAGGCGCGGAAGAAAATCGTTGAGTTTTAAGACCGACGACATATATTCCGCCTGGTCGACACATATTTCCAGAAAGAACCGGCAGAATTCCTTCAGTCTCCGGTCCGAAAGATTTCCACGTCCATCCAGGTCGCCTTCGCGCGGAAAGTCTGCTGCGTCAAGATGTCGTTTATAATCAGCGTTCCGTCTGGCCAAACCCCGGCTCACATTCCAAAGCCCAAATCCCGACAACTCCACCCGGTGGAAAAATGCATCGGTAAAAAGACGCGCAACGCGGCCATTTCCATCAAGAAATGGATGGACCCACATTAGCCGGTGGTGTGCGGCCGCGAGAGCTACAAACTTTTTCATTCCATGGATCTTTTCCGGGTCATAGAATTCGTCGAATCTTTTAATGAAAGCGTTGATCGACCCGACATCGGGCGGAATGTGCTGACCCACGGCGACGAGGCGTTTACGAAACTCTCCGGCCTTCACCCATTCGCGCGTTCCGTTCTCGCCCTCTACCCAGCGGAGGGCCTCCGGCATTTGCTCATAAAACTCGCGATGTATCCAACGCAAAAAATCGGCATCGGTAACCCGGGTTTTGGGGTCCGCTTCCAAAAGTTCATCGATCTTTTTTTGAACGTTTATATGTATAATGCTCTCTATTTGCCGGTCGCGCTTGGCAGGATCATTAGAGTAATCCTGGCGCATCGCCCGCTCGACCTCGATCGGGTGAGTATTGTTCCCTTCGATAAGATTGCTGTAGTAGCTGTTTATTATTCGGAGTAATTCACGAACGCCTTCCAGCGTTGCCGCGGGCAATTCGTTCGCGAGTCCAGCGGATAGTTTTGTTAGTCGATACGCGAGGTCCTCGAGTTCACCGATTTCGCCTGGCATTAACGGCTCAAACTGAGCGGGGTTGTTATAGATGTGGATTTTTTCCGGCATAGGTCGACCAAGTGTCTGTTATAACCGTTTTTTTTGCCGGTAAAAATGCCGGTAAAATAGTCGGCTAACTGCAAGTAAGACAATATCATAGATTTAGCCTATATGTCTATAATGCCCCGAATTTTGCCGGTATTTTTGCCGGTAAAAATTCCGGTAAGGATGAGGCAATGTGTCGAAAATGCGCATTTGGTATAATCGACCTTTTAGGAGTTTATCGATGTCTCACATTCGCCTATCCGTTTTAGCGCTCATTATTACAGCTCTCGTGCCGGCTGCAGCTCTAGCCCAAAAGGCCCGAACACCAGCCAAGCCGAAACCCACACCTGCGGCGCCCGCAAGCCTGGCAGTATTTACATCACCGGAGGGTGGATTCTCGATCGCGCTGGGCAAGCCGGGGAACGCCTTAAAGGCGGCGCCGATCCCGGGGCTGCACACCGGCGGCAAGAATTACGCATGGCGTGTCGGCACGACGGTCTATAGCGTAGGTTATGCAATGCGGGCCGAGG
>Ga0193752_1002742_pt1 | contig 12811 bp, 10 predicted proteins | sample H1c1metaG_FD_144924 | JGI IMG/M metagenome (GOLD analysis project Ga0193752, IMG submission 144924) | Soil microbial communities from a riparian zone of the East river system, Colorado, United States - H1c1 | ecosystem: Environmental > Terrestrial > Soil > Riparian zone | place: USA: East River... | reverse complement strand
GAGCAGATACAGCACATCGCTCCTCTCAATGTGATGTATCTGCTCGCCTTTACCGTTATGGGCGTCTCGCTGACGATAGGAGTGCGGCGACTGGCGGCGGAGTCGCGACCTAACAAATCGCTGGAGCGCACGCGTGGACGATAAAGTGCCAAGTTCATACAGCAGCGCGCGGCGCTCAGCTCAACCGTTAGGCCTGCCAATGCCATCGCACGCCCCAAGATCGGACACCACGAAGAAGCGCGAACAGCTGACGCGGCGACAGCAGGAATTGCAGCACGCCGTTCGCGAAGGGTTGCCACATGATCAGGTACTGAGCGCCGTCGAGGCCGTAAGGGCTGCGCACCTATCTCTGCTAAAGGCGGAATTGCACTGGGCAGAGGAAGCACGACTAAAGGGAGACGATGTTTACGAGCGCATTCGAAATATTCATCTGGAATCGCAGAAGTGGATTAACAGGACCTCGGACGCAATCGCAAATGAAGTCGCAGCGGCCTAACAAATCGCTGGAGCGGACGCGTGAGGGATAAAGTGCCAAGCTTATGCATCGGCGTGCGCGCCGCTCAGCTCAGCCGTTATGGCGCCATCGTTGGGCTGCCGCTAGCGATGGCAATCTGCGCCATATGGAACACCACCGCTTACGCCCAAGAGATCTCGATCCGCCAGCTCCACCAGAGCAGCTACGAGTTGGTCCTCACCAATCAATCAAACCTTGATGAGCGGGAGGCACAGGCCTACATCGCTAAAGCGGCTGTGCCGCTCTGCGCGGAACTATCGCCAGTTCTTGGCAAGTACCGGTTCGAATCAAAGGAAGCGCTCGGAACAGGCGTTCTTTCACGTGAGCTAAAATCCTTCCGCTTTGTACAGGAGGTGTCATGTATACCAGTGTCTTTAGCGGCGCCCTTCCACAGCCCTCAGATGCCAGCGTCACCTGAAGAAATTGAGCGAGCCCGTTCAGACGTCACGAAGATGTCAGAAGAGTACTTTCGCCTCTTGGCCGCGAAGAAGTTCGACGCCGTCTACTCGGAATTGCGTGAGGGGGCTATCGGATCGGACAAGAGCACTTGGGTACGCGGCAAACAAGACTTTCAAGCGCTTGCTGGTGATCCAATCGCCATTTCGATTGTGAAGATAACCGTTTATGACAATCCCTCTGACGCGCCGGAGCCGGGACTCTATGTGGCAGCAGACTTCAAGAATGCCTATAGGAACGTGCCTTATGAATGCGGCTATCTAATGTGGTACCGCCCAAACGGCGGTACCTTCGCAATTACAAGGACGGAAATCGGGCACGTAACGACAGAGAGCCTCAAGCTCATTCCAGAGGCTCAACGTCCAGAACTCGTTCGCAAGCTTCGATGTGCGGCGCCATAACAAATCGCTGGAGCGCACGCGTGAGGGATAAAGTACCAAGGTCATGCGGCAGCGCGCGCGGCGCACAGCTCAGCCGTTAGGCGACTCTATGCGTTACCTCACTAGCCTCAGACTCTCACTATCCTCGATCATCGCTATGAGCGTTTTTATTCCCGCGCCCAGCATGGGCGCAGACCCGCCTCGTGCCGTATGGATCACGGTTGCTGAAGGTGATTATTGCCTTGTAGAAGAATCAAAGATTCCGTGCGCGGATGTCTTGAAGCAGCTACGCGAAGTCTTAAAACTCCCGGCCGGTGCGCATCTGCATGTGCGGGCGGAAAAGGCAGCTACGTACGAGTCGATCTCAGCAGTCTTTTCGCTGATACAGAAGACTGAGTACGTGACAAAAATGGGTTACGTAGATGTCTCAGAATCGGTCGAACATTAGAAGCGCTGACGTACATGGAGTCGCCTAACAAATCGCTGGAGCGGACGCGATAGTTCCTTCGGTTTAGTGGACACCCTGAGCTAACGATCAGGAGTGTCAAGATGCCGAGACCTGGACCGAGGACGACGTACAAGTACAGCGATCACTTCAGGGCGACGGCCGTTCGGCTGAGCCAGCTTCCTGGCGTTGAGGTGGGCGATGTTGCGCGGTCGCTTTACATTCATCCCTTCATGTTGTCTCGTTGGCGTAAACAGGCGCGCGAGGGGCGTCGAAGTGACCCATCACTTCGCCACTACGGTTCTCCCGCCCGGCAGTCTGCGCCGCCAACGTTCGGCCGCTTCCGGCTTGCCCCAGGCCGTGTAGAGATCGACCAGCCGTTGCCGCGCGTCGGCGATGATGGGCGCGCCCTCGCCGCGCGCAGCGACCAGCTTCTGCTCCGAGGCGACCAACATGCTTTCGGCCTCGTCGTATCCTTTCATCAACGTGAGATTTGCCCCGATCATGCTTTCGATCGAGGCGATGGCCCAGTGCCCTGCCGGCAGGTTTTGACGGCGGAGGTCCAGCGCTTCGTGCAGCAGCCGGTCGGCCTCTTCGGTCTCACCCAGCGGACCGAGCGCGCGGCCGAGAACGGCCATGGCCGAGCTGACCATGATGTTCGTATCCGGCAGCGTCTTGCCGCGCAGCGCCAGCACTTCGCGCGCCAGCGGAACGGCCTCCGCATAACGCTGGCGCCGCACCAGGTGATCCGCGTAGTTGTTCAGCGTCCAGGCGTACTCGGGATGCTCGGGGCCCAGCACCTTGCGCCGGATCCCGATGGCCTCGCGATAGATCTCGCCCGCATCGTCCCAACGTCCGACGAGCTCGAGCATCGATGCATACGGGGAGAGCTTCTCCGCGAGCAGCGCATCGTTCGGACCGAAGGCACGCCGCGCGGCCGCGACGCTCTTCGTGAACATCGCCAGTGCCTCATCGTTCTTGCCGAGCTCGGCCTTCGCCATGCCGAGGTTGGCGTACTCGGTAGATAGCGAGGCATCGCTCGGCGCGCCCTGCTGCAGCACCTGCAATGCGCGCTCGAGAACTGCTTCGGCCTCGCTGCTGCGTCCGAGGCGGGTGAAGATGCGGCCCTGCTGATCGAGATGATCCGCGAGATCCTCCGTCGTGGTGAACGGATACCGCTCGACCAGTGCATTCAGCTCGTGCACCGTCGCATCGGCGTCTTCGTAACGGCCGTCGAATTCCTGCGCGTGACCGATGCGGCTGAGGGTCTGGACGATATCCCTGCTGCCTTGCGGGCTCTGGAGGCGCTGCGCGGCCAGCGCGCGTTTGAATTGCGTCTCGCCCGATTCGTACTCGCCCAGCGCGACATAGGTGTCTCCAATGATGGTGCGAATCTCCGCTTCGAGCTCCGGGGTCGCGTTCAACGTCTCGGCGCGCTGGGCCGCCGTATCCAGCACTTCACGCACCTTGACGTCTTTGCCGAGGGAATCCGGTTTGGCCGCGCCTAACATGGTCGTGAGGAAGGACGTGACCTGCTCGGCCCGTCGGCTCTGTAGCTGCGCACGGTCGGCCTCGACCAGAGCGACCACGAGTCCGGTGACCAGCGACAGCGCGGCGACGATGACCGCGGCCGATTCCAGTTTTCGCCGCCCGATGAGCTTGCGCAGGCGGTACATGGCGCTGTCCGGCCGCGCCGTTACCGGCAGACCATCGAGGTAACTGCGCAGGTCGGCCGACAGCTGCGCGACGCTGCCGTACCGCCGTTCCGGCTCCTTGCGCAGCGCCATCTGCAGAATCGCGTCGACGTCTTCATTCACGCCGGCGCGCGCCACCGTCGTTTCGCATACCACCCGTTCGATCTCGGAATACGAGCGCGAGCGCAGATCGTACGGGCGGCGCTTCGCCAGCAGCTCGAACAACACGACACCGAGCGAGTAGACATCGGCGGGCGTGCCGACCGTGAGGCCGCGCACCTGCTCCGGCGCCGCGTACTCCGGCGTGAACGAACGCTGCACGGCCAGCGTCTGCGGCGGGGCGTCGGGATCGTCGGCAGACCTGCAGGAACAGGCGGATGCGCTGGCGCAGGTCGAGTTGCCGCTGGTCGCACCAGTGCGTGATCGGCGCGCCATCGATGTACTCCATCACGAGATACGGCTGGCCGTCGTCGGTCACGCCGCCATCGAGCAGCGTCGCGACATTGGGGTGATCGAGATTCGCGAGCATCTGGCGCTCGCTCTTGAAACGGCGCACGGCGTCGGGACCGGCGGCGAAGCGGTGCAGCAGCTTCACTGCCACCCGCTTGCGATATTGATCGTCCGCGCGCACGGCTTCGAACACGGTACCCATGCCGCCGTAGCCGATTCGTTGCACGATCTGCCAGGCGCCGATGCGCGTGCCCGTCCAGCGTTGCGCATCGTCTTCTTCGATATCGACCGCAATGCGCAGCGGTGCGCTGAGCAGTTCGTCGCTGCGTTCGTGAGCGGACAGGAGCGCCTGCAGTTCGCGATGCAGCGCAGGATCGTCGGCGGCGATCTGCGCGAGCCACTGTTCGCGCTCCGCGCCGTCACGGGCGAGCGCGCCCTCGAACAGCTGCTGCAGCCGTTCGAACTGCGCCTGCGTCAACGGCATTCGGCTTGCGGGCATGGCGACGGTCGAACCTTCGAGGAGCACGTTCACGATGTCGGATCTTCGAGGGCGCGCAGCAGGAAGGCGCGCGCGAACGTCCAGTCGCGCTTGACGGTGGCGACGGACACTTCGAGTGCCGCGGCAGTGTCCTCGATCTCGAGGCCCGCGAAATAACGCATCTCCACCACCTGTGCCTGCCGGGGCGAGAGCGCTGCGAGTTGCGTGAGTGCGTCGTCGAGCGCGAGGAGGTCGAGCGAACGCGCGGGCGCTTCGGCGACGGCTTCGTTCAGCGTGACACGCAGGCCGTGATCGCGTTTGAGGCGACGGCGGGCGCGCGCGTGATCGACCAGGATGCGGCGAATGGTCTGCGCGGCCAGCGCGAAGAACTGCGAACGGTTCTGCCAGTGCGCCTGGTCCTGGCCGATCAATCGCAGGAACGCCTCGTCCACGAGCAAGGTCGGCTGCAACGTGTGGCCGGCGCTTTCACGCCGCATGGCGGCTTCGGCGATGCGATGCAACTCGGCGTACACCACGGACGCGAGCCGGTCGGCGGCACCGGCGACGCCCTGATGCATGTCCTGAAGCAGCGCTGTGACGTTCTGCGCGTCTGGGTCGAGGGGTTTCAACGGGCGTGCGGTTGTCTGGCGTGGACCTGTTTGAGTATGGAGGAAGGCCCGGACACGGCGCAAAGCGCGGCGACGAATTCGCGATGGTGTGCCTGCGCTTATGTGAAGGGCTACCGGGAGCACATCGTCACGCCGGCGCTGTCCTGACGGAATTCCGCTGCCGGTGGCGCGCTGACGAGCGATTGAGGTGGGACTCACGACCCCATACGCGCCGGATCTCGCGGAAAAGGCTCAGCCAAGTCGCCAGAAAATCTTTTCGATCCGGATGAGCCGTCCCGGCCATACCCGTCGCGTAAGGCGGTAGGGCTCATTTCCGGGGAGAAGGTTCATGCGCGATTCGATCCGATTTCCATCCGTCATTCTGGTGCTGATGGCTCTGACAGGCTGCGATGCCGGCACCGCGCTGGCGCCCGCGTCCGACAAGGCCGCGACGGATCTGGCCGTGAACGAACCGGGCCTGACCGAGCCGGCTCGCGCGGAACCCGCGGCGACCGCCGACGAGGTGGAGACGCAGATCCTCGATGAGCAGGGTTTCGGCGCGCCGATGATCGCGGCCCGCGCGCAGATCCCGGGCGACTGGCGGACGCAGGGTGGCGTGACGTGGGACCGGCGCCCCGAATGCGTCGCGAATCATCAGCGGCTGCACTGGCTGGCGGTCTCGTCCGATAACCAGCAAGCGCTCGAACTCATGCCCGGACTCACCTGGCAGGTGCAGGGCACCGACATCCAGATGAATCCCTGCCCGCCCCTGGCCATTCGCAGCACGCAAGAGTTTCTGCAGGTGATTGCGGGGCAGCGCTATCCGGGCGCGCGCGTGCTCAGCTATCGCGATCGACCGGAGCTCGCGCCCCCGTCGCGGCAGGCCGAGAACGGCGCGCGCGTCAGCGGCGCCGCGGGCGAACTGCTCATCGCCTATCGCAGCGGCGCAGCGGAAGTCCACGAGTTGTTGACGACGTCCGTGATGATCTCCGAGCTTCAGGGGAACGTTCTCGTCAGCTCGCCCATTGTCTATGCTTACCGCGTCGCCGGCGGCAATCCTGATCCCGCGTTCGTCGATCGCTTCATCAACTCGATGAAAGCCGATCCGCAGTGGCTGGCGCAGACCCAGCAGGTTTCGAGCGAGCTGATCGCCCAGGTCGCGGAGCGTCAGCGCCGCGGCATCGCGGTCTGGCACGCGAACCAGATGGCGCGCATCAATGCGAACGGCGCGGCCGACCGCGCGCAGATTCGGGCGCAGACGAATCGCGAAGTGGCGCAGATCTACTCCAACACTTGGAACAACTCGCAGGCCACCGACGGACGCATTCAGCGGCGCACGCTGGAAAGCATCGGCGGCTACAACACCTACGCGGATCCCGCCAACGGTGGCGTGGTGCGCGAGTCCATCGAGCAGGACCGCGTGCTGCGCACGCAGGACGGCAATTACATCTCGACGAACGATCCCTATCTGAATCCGGCCGGCTCGCAAGAGCTGCAGCGGGTTCCGTGATGCGCACCGAATCCCCGCGCCCGCATTTTCCATCTGGCAAATCACTTCCGAAGGTTGTTCCAATGATCAAGCTCGCACCCATCTACTCGCTGGCGGCCTTGCTGCTGAGCGCGCTGTTCGCAACGAACGCGCAGGCCGTGTCACCGCCCGCCACGCCCTTGCCCGACTGCGTTTACGTCGCCGGAGTGCCGACGGCAGGCGCATGTCCCGCGTTCAGCGAGTACCTCACGGGTACCGCGACCGGAACGCTGACCGCGGGCGGCTCGGTGGCGGTGAGAACGTCGCCCAACATCCCCGTGTGCGATAGCTGGAACGCGTACACGCTGATCTGGGCACCCTCCAACTGCTACGCGGAAGTCGCGGCGCCCCAGGTGCTGGGCTGCGCGACCACGGGCGTGCTCAACGCCAATGACACGGTTTTTCGAGAGATGCCGTGTCCGCAGGCGCTCTACAAAGCCACCGCCGGACTGCCGAATCCGTTGTTCACGATTCGCCGCCCCGACGGCAACACGGACCCGTACGGCGGCGCGCGTTGCGGCGCCATCCCGGATTACCACACGTTCGTGCTCGGTGCGTATGCCACCGACACTGCGGCCATCTGGAGGAACCGGGGTCCCCACGCGCTGGATTGCGAAGTCATATTCAACGGCCCGCGACCCAACGGCCTCTATGCCCGCACCTGGGTAAAAATCAGGGTTGGTATCAATCGTGCCGCGACCCCGGACATTGCGAACGGCGTCAGCAAGTACGCCGAGTTGTATGTGCCGATCGATGGCGATCTGCGCGGCGTGTCGGACGTCGAGATGGCTGCCACCGGATCCCTCACCGAAGTGAACTGGAATGCCGGCCGCCTGTTCGCGACCTACAAGGCGACGGTCACGAACTTCGGTGGCGAAGATGCGAGCAATGTCGATGTGACGGTGAAGTTTCCGCAGCTGATCATCGTCCAGAGCGTTTCCAATGCGAACTGCCTGATGCCCGGCAACGGTCTGAACCCGAATCCGTCGACGATCTTGCCGGCCGGCGGAACCGCGACCTGCCGATGGCCCACCATCGCCAGCGGCCATTCGGTCGATTTTGAATTCGTCGCGCGCATCGCCAACGCGACGGATCTGGCGGCGTTACAGCAGGGCGAGAAACTGCAGAATTTCGCGAGTGATCCCCAGGGCGTGTTGTTCAAGGTGAAGTCCAGCAACGACTTCGACGCGACCAACAATCAGATCCTGGCCAAGGTCGACATTCCGTTTCGCAGCGGCAGCTACGTCGAGACCAGGGCCGCGATGGATGTGCTCGCGCCCTATTTCACCTACACCACGGACAAATACTTGAAGACGTGCAACGTCTACAAGGACGACATCTTTGCGCGACTGCAACTCATTCGTGCCGATCACCCGGAGCTGTTCGCGGGGCTCTCGTACGGCACCATTACCAGCGGTGGTTACCTGGCGGGCGGAATGGCCGCCGGCCACGTCGGCGTCGTCGTCTACGTGAAGGGCACGAATTTCCGTCAGACCGGGATCATCATCAACGGCACACCGATCCGGTCACCGCTGAACACGGTGAGCGAGATCGGCCCGAACGATCCCGGCAACGGTTTCGGTTTCGGAGGCTGGACTGGCATCAACGGACTCTACCTGCGCACGCCGGCCAACAAGTTCCCGGGCAAGCCGCAGCAGGAAGCCGAGGCCAATCTCGGGTTCGAGGGCAGGTATCCGGATAACGGTCCGGAATTCACGCTCGGCGCCGCGACTCCAACCGAGCCGGCTGCGAGCGACCCCGTGGCGTGTCCCTACACGCCGAATGCCGTGGCGATCGCGACGCAGAGTCCGGTGGAGATCGTCGTCACCAGCTCGAGTGGAAAACACGTGCAGACCAAGGACGGAGAGATCATCACGCAGGAACTCGGTACGGGCATCCACAGCATGGCCTTCCCGCACGAGGATGGCACCTTCGCCTGGACACTGGTGCTGCCGCCCGACGACTACGACGTGAAACTGGTGGGTACACGCGCGGGACCGTACACGCTGACCCTCACTACTTTCGGCGCCGACGGCGAACCGGTCGATGTGGTCACGCAAGGTTTCACCAACCCGGACCAGGTCGACGACTACCAGCTCGAGGCGCCGGAACCGGTGGTAGTGATCCCGACTCCTCCGGTGCCCACACCTCCGGTACCGACTCCTCCCGCACCGGGCGGCAACGAAGGCAACGGCAGCGTCAGCGGTGGCGGCCGTGCAGGTGGCGGCGCGTTCGACGGCTGGATGCTGCTGGGGTTGTTAGGGCTGGCGGCGTCTACTGCGACTCGCGCGTCGCGCGGAAGGAGATCTTCGGCCAGCGCTCGACGGTGAGCTCGAGATTCACCCGTGAGGGAGCCAGATAAACCAGCGCACCGGAGTGATCGATGGCGAGATTGTCGTACATCTTGACGCGGAATTCCGCGAGGTGCTTTTCGTCTTCGCAGTACACCCAGCGCGCGGTATGCACGCCGATGGTTTCGAACACCGAGGCCACCGCGTATTCGTCCTGCAACCGGAATGCGACGACTTCGAACTGGAGCTGGCCGACCGCGCCCAAGATCATGTCGTTATTGCGCAGCGGTTTGAACAACTGCGTGGCGCCCTCTTCGCAGAGTTGTCCCAGCCCCTTGCTCAGGGCCTTGGCCTTCAAGGGGTCCTTCAACACGGCGCGCCGGAACATTTCCGGCGCGAAGTTGGGGATGCCGGTGAAGGTGAGCTTCTCGCCCTCGGTGAACGTATCGCCGATGTTGATGGTGCCGTGGTTGTGCAGGCCGATGATGTCGCCGGCGAAGGCTTCGTCGGCCGCCGAACGATCGGCCGCCATGAACGTGAGCGCGTCGGCGATGCGCATCTCCTTCTCGAGCCGCACGTGGAACATGCGCATGCCGCGGGTGTATTTGCCCGAACACAGGCGCATGAACGCGATGCGGTCGCGGTGCTGCGGATCCATGTTCGCCTGGATCTTGCGGCAGTCGCCGGTGAGCTCCTCTTCGCCGGCTTCGACCTCGCGCTGCACGGCGGCGCGCGGCATGGGCGCCGGGGCGTGGCGCGCGAAATGCGCCAGCAGCTCCTCGACGCCGAAGTTGGAAATCGCCGAACCGAAGAACACCGGCGACTGCCGGCCGTCCAGATAGGCGTCCACGTTGAATTCCTGGGTGCCGCCGCGCACGAGCTCGATCTCGTCATCGAAGCGCGCGGCGCGGTCGCCCAGGAACTCGCGTCCCTGCGGACTGTGTAGTCCTTCGATCGTGCGATTGGTGCCGCGCTCACCGCGCGCCGCCGCCTCGTACACGTAGATGCGGTCTTCGATGAGGTGGTAGACCCCGGCCAGGTCGCTGCCCATGCCGATCGGCCAGGTCACGGGCGCGGTGCGGATCTTGAGCACACTCTCGATTTCGTCCAGCAGCTCGATCGGCGGCCGGCCCTCGCGATCGAGCTTGTTGATGAAGGTCATGATGGGGGTGTCGCGCATGCGGCAGACCTCCATCAGCTTGATCGTCCGCTCCTCGACGCCCTTCGCGCAGTCGATGACCATGAGCGCGCTATCTACCGCGGTGAGCGTGCGATAGGTGTCCTCCGAGAAATCCTCGTGGCCGGGCGTGTCGAGCAGGTTGATGATCTCGTCGCGGAACGGGAACTGCATCACCGAGGAGGTGATGGAAATTCCGCGCTGTTTTTCCAGCGCCATCCAGTCGGAGGTGGCGTGGCGCGCAGCCTTGCGGCCCTTCACCGTGCCGGCCAGCTGGATCGCGCCCCCGAACAGCAGCAGCTTTTCGGTGAGCGTGGTCTTGCCCGCGTCGGGATGGGAAATGATGGCAAACGTGCGCCGCCGCGCCGTTTCGAGCCCGGTAGAAGTCATGAATCTCTCAGGTGTTCAGGTGGGCCGAAGCTCCCGCTTCAGCACGATGGCGTCTTCACGACCATCGGGGGCCTGATAATACCCGCGGCGAATGCCGATTTGTTCGAAGCCGAGACGTTGATAGAGCCGGATGGCGGCGAGATTGCTCGGCCGCACCTCGAGGAAGGCCTCGATGACCCCGGCGGCGGCCGCGCGTTCGAGCAGGTTCTCGAGCAGGCGCCGGCCAAAACCGACGCTGCGGTATTCGTCGCGCACGCAGACATTGAGGATGTGTGCCTCGCCGGCCCCAAGGCTCATGACGCCGTAGCCGATGATCTGTCCGGCGAGGTCGAGCGCGCGGCAGGTGTATCCCACGCGCAGGCAGTCACGGAAAATGTTCTCGCTCCACGGAAACGTGTAGCTCTTCTGTTCGATCCCGGCGACGTCGGGAAGATCCAGCTCCATCATCGGACGGATGACGACCTCCGGCACTTCCCGCAGATCCTCGGGCGCCGCGGCCACCTCAGGTTCCTCCACCCACGATGCGTTGATAGGTAGCACGCGCGAACTTGAGGTCTTCCCAGGCCTTGCGTTTGTCGCCGGGCGTGCGCAGTAGATAGGCCGGGTGATAGGTGATCACGAGCGGCGTATTGGCCGCGCCGAAGGTATGCAGCTTGCCGCGCAGGCGCGCGAGCGGCGCGTCGGTGGCGAGCAGGTTTTGAGCCGCGATGCGCCCGACCGCGAGGATGACCTTGGGTCTGAGCAACGCGATCTGCGCCGACAGATACGGCAGGCAGCGCGACACCTCTTCTGGTTTGGGGTCGCGATTGCCCGGCGGCCGGCACTTGAGCACGTTGGCGATGAACACGGTTTCACGCGGCAAGCCGATCGCGAGCAGCATGGCGTTGAGCAGCTGCCCCGCGCGGCCGACGAAAGGCTCGCCCTGACGGTCTTCTTCGGCGCCCGGCGCTTCGCCGATGATCAGCCATTCCGCCCGGGTGTTGCCCACGCCGAATACGGTCTGCGTACGCGTCTTGCACAGGTCGCAGAGCGTGCAACCCGCGACGCGCTCGCGCAGCGGTTCCCAGTCGATGCCCGGCGGCAGCGGCGTGGGGTCCGTGATCGGGGCGCGCGCCAATGGCGCGGCGGCGCGCGCAGGCGAGCCGGTGACCGGCGCCGTAGCAGCCGGCGCCGCGACCGCAGGCTCGAGCGCGGCGCGCGGCACCCAGCGATCGATGCCGAGCACGTCGAGATAGGCGTTGCGCTGGGTGGCTTGCATCCCTAGCTGGTTGGCAGGGTGGGTGGTACGCGCGGCCGGCGCATCTTGCGGGCTAACCACTGAACGGGGCCGTACGTCGCGTAGGACACGAACATCGCGAACAGCATGGTCGGCGCGTCGACGCGGATCAGGATCAGCATCGGCAGGATGACGAACGCGAGGTACGAATACTTCACGCGCTGGTTCACCTCGATCTGCTTGAGCGAGAGGTAACTGAACGCCGACACCATCAAGGCCGCCGCGTAACCCGTGACCGCGAATGCCAGCAGCAGGCCCGGCAGGCCCGGCTCGCGCCACTTGCTGAAAAACCACACGAAGGACGCGACCACGGCGGCGGCCGACGGGCTCGGCAAGCCCTGGAAGTAACGCTTGTCGCCACCGGCGACCGCGGTGTTGAAGCGCGCCAGGCGCATCGCCGCGCAGCAGGCATAGAAGAACGCGACCACCCAGCCGAATTGCCGCCATTCGTGGCCGTATTCGCCGATGCGAACCACGCCCCACTGGTAGACGAGCACGGCCGGCGCCACGCCGAACGCCACCATGTCCGCGAGGCTGTCGTACTCCTTGCCGAAGGAGCTCTCGGTGCGCGTCCAGCGCGCCACGCGGCCATCGAGGCCGTCGAACAACATCGCGATGAACACCGCGCCGCCCGCCAGTGCGAAGTTGCGGTCGATCGCCGCGACGATGGAATAGAAGCCGGAGAACAGACAGCCGGTCGTGAGCAGATTGGGCAGCAGATAAATGCCGCGGCTCGGAGGATTCGGTGTCGATTCCGGCGGCAAATTCTCAGTCGTATTGGGGTCTTGCGTCACGGCCGGCATCATAGGCGAATCCCCCACCTGATACACTCCCGCGCCCTATGCGCTGGTCCAAATACCCGGTCAATACGACCAAGGAAACTCCCGCCGACGCCGATGTCGTGAGCCAACAGCTCATGCTGCGCGCGGGCCTCATTCGCAAACTCGCCGCCGGGTTGTACACCTGGATGCCGCTCGGCCTGCGCACGCTGCGCAAGGTCGAGAACATCGTGCGCGAGGAAATGAATCGTGCCGGCGCGCTGGAGGTTTTGATGCCGGGCGTCATACCTGCCGAGTTGTGGGTGGAATCCGGCAGGTGGGGACAATTCGGGCCGGAGCTGTTGC
>Ga0193752_1002741_pt1 | contig 12813 bp, 10 predicted proteins | sample H1c1metaG_FD_144924 | JGI IMG/M metagenome (GOLD analysis project Ga0193752, IMG submission 144924) | Soil microbial communities from a riparian zone of the East river system, Colorado, United States - H1c1 | ecosystem: Environmental > Terrestrial > Soil > Riparian zone | place: USA: East River... | reverse complement strand
CCGTGCGACTCGGCGCCCGCGCGTCCCGACTGGCCGAGGACGGCGATCTGGACCGGGCCCTCGTCACGGCAGTCCTCCGCGCGCTCGGCTTCGTGCCGAACGCCGACGCAATGGAGGAACTGGCCCGGCGCCTCGACTTCGATCTCCTACGCGAGCTAACTGAAAAAACCGACGTGGAGGCCGTGCTCCTCGCCACCGCCGGTCTGCTCCCCGACCCGGCCCGGCTCCGCCCCACCGCCCCTGAGGGCGCCGCCTACGCCGAAGCGCTCCGCGACCGTCTCGACGCGCTCGGCATCCCCATCCGGCCGATGCCCGAGACGGCGTGGACGTTCTTCCGGCTTCGCCCCTCCAACTTCCCCACCCGCCGTCTCGCCCAGGCCGCCGTTCTTTTGGTCAGGGGTGGCCCCCTACACAGTCGGCCGCTGGACGGATTCCGCGCGGCGCTGGATGATCCAAACCCCCTCCGCGCGCTCCGGCTCCTGCTCACCACGCCCCGGCCCGATCCCTTCTGGCAGGACCACGTCCGCTTTGGCGCGGTCACGAAACCCTCAGACGCAGGCATAGGAAAAGACCGGGCCGACCGCATCCTCACCGACGCCGTCCTCCCCGCGCTCCTGCTGGACGCCCGCATCCGGCGCGACCGGCATGGCTCGGCCCGCGTGCTCGACGTGTTCGGCCGCTTGCCCCCCGCGCTCGACAGCGTCGTCCGCCCCTACCCGACCGCGGACTTCCAGCCCGCCGACGCCCGCGAGACGCAGGGGCTCCATGCACTGGCCCGCGGCTACTGCGCCACGTCCCGCTGCCTCCGCTGCGCCGTCGGGCGCCACCTCCTCGGCGGAGCCGACCGCCCGAATTCATACGCGCAACCAGACCCCGGGCCGGGCGTAGGCTAACTTTCAGTCAGCACTGAAAACTGAAAGATGCCCGCCACCGCCGCCCCGCCGCGTCCCCGCGGGCTCGACGCCCTCCGCGCGCCCATCGAGGACGACCTCGCCACCTTCCGGCGCTACTTCCGCGACGCCATGCGGAGCCGCGTGCGGATGCTGGATCTCGTCACGCAGTTCACGCTCCGGCGCAAGGGCAAGGAGATCCGCCCCACGCTCGTCCTCCTCACCGCCCGCCTCTGCGGCGACGTGACGGAGCGGAGCTACCGGGCCGCCGCCCTCGTGGAGTTGCTGCACACGGCCACCCTGGTCCACGACGACGTGGTGGACGAAGCCGAGCGCCGACGCGGCGCCTTCTCCATCAACGCCGTCTGGAAGAACAAGGTCGCCGTCCTCTTCGGCGACTTCCTCCTCAGCCGCGGCCTGCTGCTCGCGCTCGACAACGGCGACTACGACCTCCTCCAGCTCGTCTCCGACGCCGTCCGCCGCATGAGCGAAGGCGAGCTTCTTCAAATAGAAAAAGCCCGCCGCCTCGACATCGACGAGCCGACCTACTTCCGCATCATCGGCGACAAGACGGGCTCGCTCATCGCCGCCTGCATGGCCTGCGGCGCCGCGAGTGCCGGGGCCGACGAGGCGGCCGTCCAGCAGGCCCGCGCCATCGGCGAGAAGCTGGGCCTCGCCTTCCAGATCCGCGACGACCTCTTCGACTACGAGGCCGTGGACGTGGGGAAGCCGCTCGGCCTCGACCTTCAGGAGCGCAAGCTCACGCTCCCCCTCATCGCCGCGCTCGACCGCGCCGACCCCGCCGAACGCCGCCGCGTGATGGCCCTCGTCCGCAAGCGCCGCGACGCCCCCGCCGTCCACCGTTTCGTCAAGGCGCAGGGCGGCCTCGACTACGCCCGGCAGGAGATGGAGCGCCTCACCGACGAAGTACAGGAGGGCTTGCTCGCCTTCCCCCCCTCCGAAGCCCGCGACGCCCTCGTCGGCCTCGCCGCCTACGTCGTCGCCCGCCGCATTTGACGATTGACCGAGGGCATTACCCGCATAATCCGCCCCTCCTCAGACGAGGAGGGGCAGCGCCCAGCGGAGCGAAGGCGCGGGGAGGTTGACGGGGTTTGCAGTGCCGCCGAGGGAGGAAAGACCCCCCGCCTTCCGCCCATCGCGCTGCCTTCGGCATCGCTCACGCGCGGAAGCCTGTCCCCCTTGAAGCGGGGACAATTGAGGTTCGTGGCCCTTCCCTCGTTGTGCCCCTCCCCTCCGAAGCGTGCGGCCCGCATGGCCCAAACCAAAAGAGACGGGCCTAGCTTCCGGCACCCTCTCTGCCCGCCCCTCCCGTGACGCTCTATCTCCTCGGCACCGGCGCCGTCGTTAGCGACCCTCACCGCACCACGACGATGCTCGCCGTGGAGGAGGACGGCCACTTGCTGCTGATCGACTGCGGCGGCGACACCGTCCAGCGTCTGCTCACGCTCGGCCTCGACCCCTCGACGGTCCACGCGGTCATCCTCACGCACCAGCACCCGGACCACATCAGCGGCTTTGCCCTCCTTCTGGAGAAGCTCTGGCTGATGGGCCGCCGCGAGCCCGTCCCCATCTACGGTCCCGAGGACGCCCTCGACGTGGCCCGCCGCGCCTTCGCCTGCTACCGCACCGAGGGCTGGGACGGCCTTGCCGACCAGCAGTGGCACCCCGTCCCGATGGAGCCCGGCGCCCCCGTCTTCGCCGACAGCGTCTTCACCGTCACGGCGACGCCCGTGGACCACCCCGTCCCCACCCTCGGCTTCCGCATCGAGGGGTCGAGCGGAGCCATCCTCGCCTACTCGGCCGACACGTCGCGCTGCGACCGCGTGGCCGAACTGGCCCGCGACGCCGACCTCCTCGTCCACGAGGCCACCGGCAGTCAGCCCGGCGTCCACTCCCCCGCCGAGGAGGCCGCCGAGATCGCCGCGACGGCCGGCGTCGGCCGTCTCGTGCTCGTCCACCTCCCCCCCGGCACGACCGACGAGGGCCTCGAAGCGGCCCGCCACTGGTTCACCGCCACCGAGTGGGGCGAGGAACTGGGCGTCTACCCCCTCACGGCCGACGACCACGCCCACGTCCCCGCCGGCCATCTGGGTTCGCGCACGGTGTAGGAAGAGCATCAGCTTAACACGAGGAGACCAATAGCCATAGCGTTCAGAAATACCAACACTATGCTTGAGGATCCATGCAGCCACGCATTCCGTAAGCTTGATGCATTGGGGTGGCGCGCCGCCAAGCCATGACTCCTATAAACACTACGCTTAAAATCTGAGCAAGAGCCATGAAGAGGAAAACTCCCCATTATCGACTCCGCACACTTCTTCAAAGCATTGATACGGCAAGATATCACGATGACGAAAGCAATGACAGAAGAGTTGACATTGCACATGCCAGAAGCGAGATACTGAGTTCCCTCCTTTTGGGGTACGAAATAGTTTTACCTGCTGGAACGATTGCCGATTGCCCTGCCCTAATAGAACTTATACCAGAGGTTCTCAATGGCTCAGATGAGTTTAGAGATAAAATGCTTAAACACTCCGGCAGCAGATATAGTCTTTTTAGAATAGGCTTAGAGCCAAAATATAAGAAAGAGAAAGATTTTGATAACAAATCTTATTATTCAGCTTTCGTATATGATTATATAAATAATAAATTGGGTGGACCTCAGCAGTATGTTAATTTAGTTGAGCTAGCCAGAGGGGCCAAGTGGAACCCCAAGCTCGTAGCAGCCACACTAGGCCAAGCTTACCTGGAGAGAAAATGGGGAGACATAGAAAATCTTGGCAATGAAATCGCACGAGATACTGGCGATGACAATGCTCGAGAAAATCTATATTCTTATTCCCAGTACGCAAGAACTGTGTGGGAGAGCCTTGAATCGAGGAAGGAGTACCTGCCCTATGTATACAGTGAAAGAAACTCCTTCTCAAAAGCATCCCTGAGCCTTTACGCAAGAGGGCTCGATAAGATAGCAACGGATGCTGCTAGGCTCGAAACCAGCTTTGAGGATCTAAGGATTGTGAAAGACCAGATTCGCAAAGCCGAAGGCTATATATTAGAAAGTAAACATCAACCTAACGAAAGAGGTTCATGGTACGAACAGCGAAAGGTTTTCAAGGAAATAGATTCTTGGGAATTTATAAGGAATTGGCTTGACTATTTACTATATGACAGGATAAGCAAAGCATTTAGTGTCAATGTTCCCTCTTATTTTACTCAAGAAATAAATCCCGACGAAAATTCGGCCAAGCTTAGCTTAGCTCATATATCAGAGCGTAGTATAATTAATACTGTTAGTGATATTAGAAACAAAAAGCAACCTCTTCCACCAGCATTGCATCATGTTGATTGGCTTCATTTTTGGAGAGAAGTAAGTGAGCCAAAATATCAAGATTCTATCAACAAGTTACATTATGCATGCAGACAAGCTCTCGATCTTGAAATAGAAACATTGGAAGACATAAGCAAGAGCAAGAACAATAAAGATAAAAAGATTGAATTAATACAAAAAGCAGTTGAGATCAGGAGAACCACAACATCGCAAGCAATCAAGAAGCATCTTGACTTTATAAACGATCTGGATAATTCAATAGTATTTTCTTATGATAATGGAAAGATTTTAGTAGATATTAAGAAATCTAAAATTAGCAAAAAGAGTAAAGCTTCTGTGATAGAATTTGCCGCCTCACTTTTGATCACAGCTGCTGCAACACCTTTAGCACCAGAGGGACTATTACCAGCGATTGGGGTTTTTTTGGCATCCGCCTCCTATCTTTCTATGTTTAAAAAATATGGCATACCAGGACTTGTAGATGCAGTAAGTCGACCCGCAATAATAGAAGGAAAATATAGTCACGAAAAATTTACCAACGCAGAGCTTGGTCGGGTTAATTACTGGGTTTCGTCTTGATTATTAGCCTACTTAATGAATAAGAGTTTTGCATTCGCCGTCGTCGCGCGCGCGATCTCGTCGACGGGCAGCCCGCGCACCTCGGCCAGCTTCTCGGCCACGAGCCGGACGTGGGCCGGTTCGTTCCGCTTCCCCCGATAGGGCACCGGGGCGAGGTACGGCGCATCCGTCTCCAGCACGATCCTGTCCAGCGGCACGTCGGCCACAGCGTCCGGCACGCCGCCGTTCTTGAACGTGAGCGAGCCGCCGAGCCCGACGTGGAAGCCGAGGTCCAGCACCTCACGCGCCAACCAGGAAGGGCCACCGAAGCAATGAAAAACACCCCGGAGCCGCGCGCCCTCCGGGTGCGACGCCTTCGCCTCACCCAGCATCGCCACGAGGTCGTGCGCGCACGCATCGCTCCCCTGCTTGTCACGCAGGTGGAGCACGAGCGGGAGGTCCGTCTCGATGGCGAGGCGGGCGTGGAAGCGGAGCGCCCGCTGCTGATCCTCGACGAACGTGGTGTCCCAGTAGTAGTCCAGCCCGCTCTCCCCCACCGCCACGATGCGGGGGTCCTGACAGAGCCCGGCGATTTCGTCCAGATCGGCGTCCGTCACCCCCTGTGTAGAAGAAGGGTGGATGGCGGCCATCGCGTAGAGCGCCACCGGGCCCCCGGCGTACCGGTCGCAAAGATCAAACGCCTGCCGCACCGTCGCCGCGTCGATGGCGGGTTGGAGGATGGCGCGGACCCCTGCCGCGGCGGCGGCTTCTACCACGGCATCGCGGTCGGCGTCAAAAGCGTCGAGGTAGAGGTGGGCGTGGGTGTCGATGAGCACGGCAGGGGGCGGGGCACAGAGTGGTGCCCTTTCCACGCCGGGCGACGCGCCTAGATTCGCGGCGCATGTCGTCCCTTGCCCCCTCCTCCCCGCGCCCCGTCGCCCTCGCCGTGCTCCGGGCGCTGGTGGTGGTGGTCGCGCTGGGCTCACTGGCCCCCTTCGTGCGCATCGTGGTGGACTGGGTGAGCATCGCCCGCGTCCTCGGCGAGGTCCCCACCGCCCTCCCCCAGCGCGGCTACGACGGCGTGCGCTGGGAGGACCGCGGCGGACGCATCGTCGCCGCCTACGTGGCCTCCCGCAGCCCCGCCGAGCGCGCCGGGCTCCGCACCGGCGACGCCCTCTTCGCCCTCGACGGCCAGCAGTTCTTCGGCGCCGACGACGTGCGCCGTGCCGTCGAGCGCGCCTCCGGCGCCCGCCTCACCTACGCCCTCGTCGCCACCGCCCCCAGGCCCGACGGAAGGCCCGGGGCCCCGCGGCGCGTCGTCGTGCGCGTCGCGCGCTACCCCGTCTTCCTCTACCCCCTCAACGCGTGGCTGTGGACGGCCTCGGGGTGGGGCCTCGCGCTGGCGACGTTCCTCCACGCGCTCGCCCTCGCCATCGTCGCCCCGCTCACGCGCCGGAGCAAGCGGGCCGCCCAGTCCGCCCTCCTCATCGGCGCCGCGCTGGGGTGGGTGGGCGGCAACTTGTTGAGGTTTCTCCTCGTCGCCGCCGTCGGCCCGCCCGACGGCGTGGGCCCCACGCTCTCCGGCGTCTTCGAGGGCCTGACGCTGCTCGCCCTCTCGGGCTGGGTGCTCTTCCCCGCCCTCCTCTTCCGCTACGTCCTCCTCGATACCACGTCCGTCCGCCACGCGACGCGGTTCGTGCGCCCGCTGGTGTGGGTCGCGCCCATCCTGCTGGGCGCCGCCACGATCACCGCCGTCCTCTTCGGGAGCGTCGGGCCCATCCCGCCGGATGCCCTGCTGGCGCCCATCCTCTTCTACGTCTGCGTCTACGTCGGCGCCGCGACGGCGCTCATCCTCGGCGCCCCGACCATCCGCACCGAGCACGAGGCGGCGCACCCGGCCCCGGGGTGGAATCGCGTCGGGAGTGCGGCCGTGCTCGTGCTATCCCTGCTGGGCGCCCTCTTCGCGTGGGGCGGGCTGCCGGGCGTGCTGGGGGCGTCCGAGGAGGTCAGCGAGTGGCTCGTCGTGCTCCTCCAGTTGCTCTCGGTCGCGCCCGTCGTGCTCCTCTCGCTCTCATCGCTGCGCTACGGCCGCTTCGACCGCGTGCTCACGCGCGCCGTCTCGTACGTGGGCAGCATCGGGGCCGCGTTCTTCGGCGTCGCCGTGGGGCTGTGGGCGCTCCGCGCCGCGGCGCCCGACGCCTCGCGGAGCCCCCTCGTCGCCGCCGCGTGGCTCGTCGCGGCGCTCGTGCTGCTGGAGCGCATCACCGCCCCCCTCCGCCCCGCCTTCCTGCGCACGGTCCAGACGGAGCGTCAGCGCGCCCGCCAGCGCCTCAACCGCTTCGGCGACCGCGTCCGCACCTACCTCGACTGCGAATCCCTAGCCACCGACGGCGTGCAGGTCGTCGGCGAGGCGATGGGCGCCCGCTCCGCCGTGCTCTTCCTCCGCGAGCCCGGCGACACCGAGTGGGTGCGCGCGGCCTACCACCCCGAGCCGCCCTACTTCTCGGAGGCCGAGATGGACCGCGTGTGGAGCGCGCTGGAGCAGGACGGGCACGTGTGGTCGCGCATCGCGGAGTTGAACGAGGCCGACCTGCCGGAAGCCGAATCGGAGCGCCTGCGGCAGATCGGGGTGGCCCTCGCCGTCCCCGTCACATCGGGCGGCGGGGAGGCCGTCGGCGCCCTCGTGCTGGCCGGCAAGTCGCGCTTGCAGGCCGTCTACAACCTGGAGGACGTGGAGATGCTGCGGGCGCTCGCGGGCCAGCTCGCCCTCGCCGTGGAGCGGCTGGGCCTCATCGCGCGCGAGAAGGCGCTGGAGCGCGAGACGGCCGAGGCCCAGCTTGCCGCCCTCCGCGCGCAGATCAACCCGCACTTCCTCTTCAACGCCCTCAACACCATCGCCGCGCTCATCGCGGCGCGCCCGGCCGAGGCCGAGCAGACCGTCGAGGGGCTGGCCCGCCTCTTCCGCCACGTCCTCAACACGGGCGCGCGCGCCTTCGTGCCGCTGGAGGAGGAGGCCCGCCTCGTCCGCGAGTACCTCGCCATCGAGCACGCCCGCTTCGGCGACAACCTGCAGGTCGAGGAGGCGTGGGACCCCGACACGCTCGCCACGCCCGTCCCGGCCTTCGCCGTCCAGACCCTCGTCGAGAACGCCGTCAAGCACGGGATCGAGCGGAAGCGCGGCGGCGGGCGCGTGCGTGTCGGCAGCCGCCGCACGGAGGACGGCGGCGTCGAGATCATTGTGTCGGACACCGGCGCGGGCATCGCGGCGCTCACGCTCCCCGCGGCCCCCGACGAGGTCGAGGGCGCGGCCCCGTCCTTCTTCGGCTTCGGCCTCCGCAACGTCGCCGCCCGCCTCGCCCAACTCTACGGCCGCCGCGACCTCCTCCAGCACACGAGCACCCCCGACGAAGGCACGGAGGCTCGTATGCTGATTCCGGCCGCCGGCCCGGAGACCACCCCGTCCCCGCCGGACGCAGCGTAAAGGGGACCGGCCTCTTTCATCTTTCTCCCTCTCCCCTCTCTGAGGGGGGAGGGCCGGGGAGGGGGGTGACGAATGGGCGGATACTGCCGGGTCGAAATGCACCCCGCCCCCCAACCCCCTCCCCTCCAGAGGGGAGGGGGAGAAAGGAAAAACGGTGCCCTTCCAACTCATCCCCCTGTCCCGTCCGTTCGCCCGGCGCCGACGACGGCCCGGAAACCCCTGAAGGCACCTGCTTACTCCACAGGGCTACGTTTGCGCGCCCTTCCCCCCACGCCCATGCTCCGCACCCTCATCGTCGACGACGAAGCCCCCGCCCGCGAACGGCTCGCCCGCCTGCTCGCCCCGTTGGAGGAGGCCGGCCGCGTGACCATCGTGGGCGAGGCCGCCGACGGCGAGGAGGCCCTAGAGCGCATCAGCGAGGGCGGCATCGACCTCGCCCTGCTCGACGTGCAGATGCCCGGCCTCGACGGGCTCACCCTCCTCGACCGGCTCCCCCCCGACGCCCGCCCCGCCGTCGTCTTCACCACGGCCTACGACCAGTACGCCCTCCGCGCCTTCGAGGTCGCCGCGGTGGACTACCTCCTCAAGCCCATCGAGGCCGAGCGGCTGGAGGCCGCCGTCGCCCGCGTGGAGGCCCTGCAGGCGAAGGGCTCCGACGGCCGCCGCGCCCACGAGGACCGGCTGGCCGAACTCCTCGAATACCTCGACCGCCCCGCTGCCGCCGTCGCCCCGGCGCAGGCGCCTGCCGCCCCGGCTTCCACCGAGCCCCTACAGCAACTCACCGTTCAGGGCCGCGACCGTCTTCTGGTTTTGCCCGTCAGCGACCTCCTCTCCGCCGAGGTGCAGGACGGCATCACCCGCCTCTTCACCCTCGCTGACGAGCACGGTCGGCCCACCGTGCACCGCCACCTCGTCGGCTATCCGCTGGAGACACTGGAGCTGCGGCTCGACCCCGCCGCCTTCGTGCGCGTCCACCGCGCGGCGCTCGTCCAGATCCGCCACATCCGCGAGATGATCCCGTGGTTCTCGGGCCGCTACAAGCTCGTGCTCACCGGCGGCCACGAGGTCGTCGCCAGCCGCACGCGCTCGCGTGAGCTACGGGATCGCCTGAGTTTGTGACCCTCCGGTGTCCTTCTACGGCGACAGGTTTAGGCTAGGTTGCTCCTGGCCGATAGCCCGGCGACCTGAACCGCCCCCCTCGATGACGTTGCGCCTCCCTCTGCTCCTGGTCGTACTCGTGCTGGCGGGCCTCCCCGCCGCCGCCCAGGACGCCGACGTCATCCGCGTGCGGGTGCTCGCCGCCTCGACCCACAACTCGGGCCAGATCGTGGCCGAGAGCGGGTCCGTCGTCCTCAAGGCCGACGGCCGCATCGTCGCCACGCTCCAGTCCGGCGACCGCGCCGGCATCCGCGCCGCCGCCGGCCGCGTCAACCTCGACTACCCCGGCGGCACCACCGACGTGAACCTCGTCGAGGCCATCCCCGGCCCCGGCGCCCTCGTCGGCCTCCGCGCCGGGAACACGCGCCGCCGCTACGACGGCGCCCTGCGCGTCGACGCCGACCACGCCCCCGGCCTCCGCTTCGTCGCCTACGTCCCCATCGAGCCCTACGTCGCCGCCGTTGTGGCCGGGGAGTACCCCTTCCCGGAGATCGAGGGCATCAAGGCGCAGGCCGTCCTCGCCCGCACCTACGCGCTCCAGCGCCGCGGCCAGTACGACGATCACGACGTGGTCGACTCGGTGATGGACCAGGTCTACCCCGGCGCCGACGGCGCCATCGCGCGCACGCGCCGCGCCGCCGAGGAGACGCGCGGCGAGGTGCTGAGCTACGCCGGGGCCATCGCCGAGGTGTTCTACGGGTCTTCCAACGGCGGCTACACCGCCGACAACGACGAGATCTGGGACCGCGCCCCGATCCCCTACCTCCGCGCCCGGCCCGACCCCTACGACCGCGTCTCCCCCGACGCCCGCTGGACCTCGCGCATCCCCGTCGACCGGCTCCACGGGGCGCTCAGCCGCCACTTCGGCGGCACCGTCACGGGCTTCGAGCTTCTCGACCGCTCGCGGAGCGGGCGCGTCGGCCGCATCCGGCTTCAGGGCTCCGGCCGCGTCGTCGGCGCCTACGAGTTCCGCATGGCGACCATCCGGCAGATCGGCGGGCGCGTGATGAAGAGCACGATGTTCGACATCCGCCGCGAGGGCTCTGAGTACGTCCTCACCGGCGGTGGCTGGGGCCACGGCGTCGGGCTCAGCCAGTACGGCGCCCACGGGCAGGCGGCCGAGGGCCGCGACTACCGCGAGATCCTGGACTTCTACTTCGAGGGCACCACGCTCTCCCCCTACTACGCCGTCGGCCGCACGCCCGCTACGTCGGGCTCGCGCACGACGCCGACCTACGCGAGCACCCCGCGCGCGCCCATGCTCCTCGACCCCACGACGCCAACGGACCCCGAGACCCGCGAGGCGATGGGGCTCCCGACGCGCCCCCGCACGCGCGCCGAGCGCGAGGGCCGTACGCCGCCCCCGCCCGCCTCCGTCGACCCGGCCACGGCCGACCGCATCGAGGCCCGCCTCAGCGGCGGCGGCTGGAGCCCTTCCACGCGTCCCGAGGCCGCCCCTGAGCCCGAGGACGACGAAGCCCCGGCCCCCGGCCCCGCTCCTGCCCCCCGGCGACGCACGGCCTGGTAGGGCGTCGAGCCCCCGGCGCCCTCGGCCTACTGCCTTTCGAGGACGACCGAGACCAGCGTCAGGTCGCCGAATGCGATGGGGCCCGTGTTCAGCGCCCCCCTCAACTCGTCGCCTTGAAGCAAGAGTGTGGCCTCCTCAAACGGAGGGTCGAGCGTCGCGGCGCCGCGGTCGATCACGGTCAGGCGTAGCGTCGAGCCGGTCACTATGGCGTTAGCCGTGTACGTGACGGAACGATCGAGGTCAACCTCAACACGCTGGACGACATCGCCCGTCGGGCGATCCACCACTGTGCGGATCACCGTACCCAGCTCCGAAATCATAATCTCGCCCACGGCTACCGTTTCAGACTGCGACGGCTCTAGCGTGAGGGTGTAGGACTGTGCGACGTCGAAGGTGTCAATGAAGACGGTGCTGGGCTGGGTATCGACGGACACGAAATCGAGAGCCACTGAACCCGTCCAGACCCCGGAGGCGGGGTTGGCGTCGGAATCGGTCGTGTCGCACCCCGCGACGGCGACGAGTGCTAGAGCGGACAGGAAGACGAGGCAGCGCATAGGGACGGTAGTGGCGGCCCGGAACCTAGCAACGGAACGGAGGAGAGATCGAGGGCCTGAATAGGATGACAGCGCGGGGCTTTGGCCCCCCTCGCTTCCTCAGACGAAGTACCCGAACGCGTTCTCCAGATGCTCCACGTGGGGCTCGCAGCGGCCGAAGGTGATGGCGACCACGTCGAAGCGCACGATGGCGCCGCCGAGCTTCCGCTCGAAGAGGTACGCCTCCGCCACGCGCATGATGGCGCGCTGCTTCGCCGCCGTCACGGCCTCCTCGGGCCGCCCGAACCCGTCGCCCCGGCGCGCCTTCACCTCGACGAACACGATCTCCCCGCCGTCCCCGCTGGGCCACGGCGCGAAGCAGACGAGGTCCACCTCCTCGCGGTTGAACCGGTAGTTGCGGTCGAGGATGGTGTAGCCCTTCCCTTCGACGAGGGCTGCCGCCAGCGCCTCGCCCTCCTGACCGGTCTCGCGGTTGGTGGGTCGGTCAGCCATCGGCGCGCCCGTCGTCGACCGTCCCGCGCCCCAGTCCACCGAGGCGGCGGGCGAAGCGCACCACGCGCAGCACCGCGCTCCGGCGCCGGTTGCGGAGGAACGGCAGGAGCGAGGCGGTGAACCCGTCGAACAGCTCCAGCAGCCCCACCATCCCCTCGATCCGCTCCGCGAACGCGCGCTCCTCCTGCGTCGGCGCGGGCCCCGAGTGCAGGTCCTCGGCCACGGCCCGCAGCGCCCGCTCCACCGGCAGGATCTCGCGGCGCCGCCGCTCCTCGATGATGGTCGAGGTCAGCCGCCAGATGTCCCCCTCGGCCACGTAGTAGTCCTTCCGGCTCCCCGGCCGCTGCGTCTTCCGCGCGAGCCGCCAGTCCACGAGCGACCGGAGGTTCATGTTGGCGTTGCCGCGGCTGATCTGGAGCCGCTCCATGATCTCATCGGTGTCGAGCGGCCGGTTCGCGGCGTAGAGTAGCGCGTGGATCTGTGCCATCGTGCGGTTAATGCCCCACTGCGTCGCCATGTCGCCCCACAGCAGGATGAACCGCTGGAGCGCGTCGTGGTGACGCGCGCTCAGCGGCGCGGGCGCGGCGGAGTCGGGCGCCTCCTCGTCCGGCGTGGACGGCTCCGGGGACACGGGGGGATGGGGCTGCATGGCCGAAAGTAACCGCGCGCCCCGACAGGGTTCCCCGCCGCGTGAAGCCGGGCGCCCCCTCCCCCCCGGCCGGGTCTAGCTTTCAGGGTACGCCCGGCTCTCCGTGTCCCCCCCCGTCACGCTCACCACCGACTTCGGTCTCCGCGACGGGGGG
>Ga0193752_1002739_pt1 | contig 12819 bp, 8 predicted proteins | sample H1c1metaG_FD_144924 | JGI IMG/M metagenome (GOLD analysis project Ga0193752, IMG submission 144924) | Soil microbial communities from a riparian zone of the East river system, Colorado, United States - H1c1 | ecosystem: Environmental > Terrestrial > Soil > Riparian zone | place: USA: East River... | reverse complement strand
AGAATTTGTAAGCCTGCTACTTTACCCTGTAGCATACGGCTTACATCAGGTGCAGTAGCTTTGTCCAATTTATCGGCGTTTATCGTTGTAATCGCTCCAGTGAGATCACTTTTTTTCATTGTCTCATAACCAACCACCACAACTTCACTGAGGTCGGTAGCAGAAGGAGTCAGTTTCACTGAAATGGAACCTGAGCTTATTGGAATTTCAGTTAAAATGTACCCGATGGAGGATATTACCAGGCTTTGTGAATTGTCGGGAGCAGTTAAAGTAAATTCTCCACGGGAATTGGTCTTTGTGGCAATAGTGGTGCCTTTAACGGTGATCGTTACCCCCTCGAGGGGTAGACTTGTGTTGGCATCATTGACGGTGCCTTGAATTGTACGGACTGGGATGCCGGCTGGCACTTTTCGTCTTTCGAAGTTATCAACGCCGGCTATAGCGCTAATAACCAATAACATACAAAGAGATGTTAGAGTAAAAAATTTTCTCACAGCAGTTGTTTTTTAAACAGTTTACAATAAGTTTAAAAGCGTCTTGGTGATGCAGCAGGGGTCATACTAATGGTAGTCGTCCTTTTGCTATGTACCCTGAGACTAAAAAAAGGAAGTGAAGGAGACCACCTTTCTTTTAGTTTCGTTCACCGCCATTTCAAAACCATCGGTTATGCCGGATTGTGTTTGTAAAACACCAGAGGAGGTGCCTTGAAGTCTTTAATGGTTTTATTTCCCACAAATCCCGGAAACCGATTGGAGTCGTACTTTGTAATATGAGAACGGATGTCCAGGTAAAAACCCAGCTACTGAACTTCGCTGAACACGATAGGAGGGTCAGAATGGTTTTGCTGAATGGGTCAAAAGTCAATCCAAATGCGGAGCCAGACCAGTTGCAGGATTTTGATGTGATTTTTATAGTTAGCGATTACGAGACTTTTCTCACTAATCACGACTGGACAAATGTTTTCGGAGAAAAATTGATCTGGCAGATGCCGGAAGAGATGACCATTGGAACCCATAGTGATATTGGATTTAGTTATCTGATGTTGTTTACCGATCGGACCAGGATAGATCTAACTCTGTTTCCCATAGAACATTTTCCGTCGCATTTCGTATTCGACAGTCTGACGGAAGTCTGGCTAGACAAAGAGGGTTTGATGCCTGCGCTTCCACCCCCAACCGATGCCGACTATCATATCAGAAAACCCACGGAAAAGGAATTTAGAGATGTATGCAATGAGTTTTGGTGGGTGAGTACATATGTAGCGAAGGGACTCGTTCGAGAAGAGATCACATATGCAAAGGAAATGCTGGATACGACAGTCAGGCAAATGTTCATGACGATGATCCAATGGCAAATTGGCTTGCAAAACAATTTCCTCGTTTCATTTGGTAAGGCTGGAAAAAACATGCGAAGGTATTTATCGCCTGGAGAGTTTGAAATTGTGCTCGCAACTTATGCAGACGCTGATATTGGAAACAACTGGCAGGCACTATTTCTGATGGCAGATCTGTTCAAAAAGTATGCGGAGAACTTATCGCGATCGCTCAAATTCTCGCACGACCGATTGGAGCAGGTAAATGTGCTGGAGTATCTGAAACAAGTGTATTATGAAAATAAATTATTTTGAAAATCCACCAGGTATTCCCACTATTTAACCCCGAAAAATAATTTGGCTCAAACTATTTGCCCGAACCGGGAAATATAAATGAATGAATGCGATGGCTGTGAATTCTACTAATATGAGCATTGCATACCGGGAAGGAAATATTGACGATGTAAATGGCCTAAGGGAGCTGGCAATCAAGTCCTGGGCGCAATATCGATCTAAACTGACAAATGAAAATTGGATTAGGTTAAGCAATAAGCTCAATGATGCCAAAACCTACGTTGAACTGATTGAGAAGTCGAAGAGTATAATCCGTACGTCTGGTAATAAGTGTCCCAGCAAACGAAGGGCTTTAGTTGGAACCGATATTGCTTGTGGGGGTGAGAAGATCGGGAAGGTATTAGTCTCCAGGCGGAGGTGGGATTTTCATGAGATAAATATAAAAGGCCCGGTGGGATGCCGGACCTTTCAGTATTTATTTCTTCATGAGTTCAACGCAATACTATTCTTAATAACCAGGATTTTGCTTTATGTTGGGTAATAGATTTATTACGTCGATCCCAATAGGAAAAATTTTTGTGTGGTCGTCGGCGTCGGGCTGCTTATCCCACCAGGTACCTGTATTGAAAATACCCCAACGGATAAGGTCAGTGCGCCTGCGGCTCTCTAAGAGAAATTCGCGACCCCATTCGTCCAACATTTCTTCGTCAGTTAATTCCGCGCCGGAAGGACTATACAGACTTGGCGAACCAGTAGGATAATTCCTTTTCCTGACCGAATTTAAAAGGCTTGCGGCACCAGCTTTGTCGCCGGCCCTGTATTTGCATTCGGCGAGTGAATAGTACACTTCTGCCAACCTTATCTCCGCGAAAGCAGAAGTCACCTTGTTGGCATCATTCGACGGATAGACCGGATATTTTACCGGCCAAACACCCGAGTTGTCATCAGCATGGTTAATATTCGATTCTTTATCCGTCAGTGGAGTTCCCGGCGGTGTGTCTTTAAACCATCCAACCTGATCACGTGCAAAGATAGTGTAGCCCCGAGTGCTTTTTACGTATTGAGTGTTGCCATTGCCGTCGGTATATGGAAGATATCCATACAGAAACATACCCTCTCTTTTCGAGTTGCCAAGGTTTTTATACTTCTTAAGGCGGAAGTCATCGGGGTAGCGCTGGAATTTAACGAAGGGCTTGCCCAGCGTTGCCGAATATTCAACACTATCTACATCCCTGCCAGGGGCGAGAGAGTATTTTGAATAAATTGGTAAATCGGTAAAGCCGAAATAAAATTGCGCCTGCGGAGGAGCCATATGAAAGTACATATCTTCGTAATGCCAGTGGGTCAAGGCGAAGCTGCTTGGAAACCCAAATAGGATTTCCGAGGATTGCGCATTTGTATAGGCAAAGACGCCGTCCCAGGTTTCTTCAAGTTCATGATCGCCATATACACCATCAATTATGTCCTGCGCTATTTTGGCGCATTCCGCAAACTTGTCCTGACCTATATATACCTGGGCGTTCAGGTATAAACGCATCAACATTGCCGCAGCGCTGCCTTTCGTAAAGCGGCCAATGGCAGCGTCGCCGAGGTCTTGGATCATTGGAAGGCCTGGCATTGCATCCAGCAGTTCTTTCTCTATGTAATCGAAAACTTCTTGGGGTGTAGATTGATCGGGAGATTCGGTCTCTCCCTTGTATTTTGTCACAATTGGAATATTTCTATATACGTCGAAGGCACGAAGATGGTACCAGGCACGGAGTGCCTTCAACTCGGCAATAAAATCGGCCTTTTCTACTTCGGTAACGTTTAGTTTTATAGGATCGATGGTTTGCATGTCTTCCAATGAGTTGGTGGCGAGATTTATTCCCATAAAGAAAACGATCCACAGATCGCTGGTATATTGATCCTGTGGTGTCCAGGTATGGTAGTGCATTCTTTGATAGAGCCCCCCCTCGAACCAATCACCATCTCGGGTTGGCGTGATCAGTTGATCGCCAGGCAATTCCTGCGAAGAAAATGCGCTAACACCCTGCACAGTCCAATATCCATGCTCGAACGATCTAAGAAAATCTTTGATTACGTCTTCTCTCGTTTGTAAAAAATCTTTGGCGAGAATTTTATCGTATAATTTTTCGTCGAGTTTGGTACAACTCATTGTCGTTGTAACCGTGAGGCAAAAAATAAGAATAGCTTTTCTGAATTCATTTATTTGTTTCATGACGTGCAGTTAATAGTTTAGAATTTCAGTTGCAGACCCAACAGCAACTGTAGTGAGGAAGGGTAAAACGACAATGAATTAATAATACTGACCGACGATGGATTAACTATACCGGGCGTAAGGCCGTTTACCTGAATGGATTCGGGATCTCCTCCTTTATACTTTGTAAATGTGTATAGGTTTCTACCGGTAACGTATAATCGAATAGAATTTAGGTATTTAACTGGAGATTCCGCATTAAAACCCAAGGTCACATTATCGATTTTTACAAAATCACCCTTTTCAAGGAAGTAATCCGACAGGCTTGAATAGGTGGCTGCATTTGTAAGTTTAGAATACTTACCTCCATCAAATGCTGTCGCCAGGACATTTCCATTCGACTGCAAAACCGGCGTACCGAGATAAAAAGCCGCCGTATTGTATATGTCGTAACCGAAAGTGCCCCGTAGAAAAATGCCCAGATCAAATTTTTTGTAAATGAACGAATGACCAAGACTGGCGGTAAATTTTGGCAGCCCATTGCCAACATATTGTCTGTCTTCTAAGGTCGAAGTGTTTGCCGGAATAATTTTTCCATCCTTCGCATACACCAGTAACCCTCCGCTTTCATCAACGCCGGCAGACTTCAGCATGTAAAAACTACCGATGCGGACGCCTTCTTCAAGGCGTTGGGCAGTTCCGGCAGAAGAGGCAGCTCCGCCAGCACCTCCGGTAGCGCCTGTTCCGGGCATCGAAACCAAATTCACAAATGGCTGTCCCTGGTAGGTATCATTAGAAAAAGAAACGAATTTATTAGCGTTGCTTGCCCCTATGAACGAGAGGTTATAGCTGAAATTCTTCGTTTGGATTACCCTTGCATTTATTTCCAACTCGACTCCGGAATTTTTCATAGAACCAACATTTGCAAAAATGATCGGTTCAACATAAGGCGGGATCGGAACAGTATAATTTCCCAGCAAATCTTTATTTTGGCGAATGTAATAGTTGATACTACCAGTTATCTTGCTAGTAAACATTTCAAAGTCGAGACCCACATTGAAATTCTCCGCCCGTTCCCATCTCAGATCAAAGTTTGGATTCTGGCTCGGGCCCCAAACCTGGTAATTCCCATTTTCATACAGAACAAATCCGAACCCCTGATAAGTGTCCAGAGATAAATAATTGCCGAAATCCTGGTTGCCGGTAACGCCATAATCGGCACGCAGTTTCAGCGCATTAAGCCAGGTGAGTGAAGGAAAAAACTTTTCATTGGTCAGTATCCAGCCCGCAGACGCCGCAGGAAAATAACCCCACTTGTTCGACCTGCCGAACTTGGAAGAGCCTTCCCGGCGCAAACTTGCCGACACATAGTATCTACTGCCGAAATTATAATTTACTCTTCCAAAGAAACCAATAAGCTTGGAGTCGTTCTTATAAGAGCTCGATCCGTCGACACCATTTTCGAGGTTCCATGTACCCGATCTCAGATTGTTGTAGGTAAGCAGATCAGAAGGAAAGCCTTGATTTGCGGCGCCTAAGCCCGAGGCATTGAAATAATAATAAGAATAACCTGCGAGCAGCTTAAAAGAGTGTTCGCCGATATTAGTATTATAATTGCCGGTCCACTCAAAACTTTTTTGATCATTTTTGTCATAGTTTCTAGTCGCCGTATTCCTGCCCCCGTTTGTGTTGATCAGCCTTGTATTGTATGAGGGTGTAAACTTAAACTTGAAAAAGTCCTGGGTTTGCTGTCCCAGCGTTACCTGGGTATTGAGGTTTTTTAAGAGGTTAAGCTGGAATGAAGTATTCCAGTCGAGAAACTTGCCCTCAGAACCGTCCTGGACCGTCATTAATTCTTCAACAGGATTGAAGGCGCCAGCAAAACCACTGTTGATATTATTATACCGGCCCGGGATTACGCTATGGTTGACCGGTTGTGTGGGATTTAGAGTAATTGCCTGGCTCAAAGCTGCGGGGCTCGAAAGGTCCTGCTTAAAGTATCTGGGCGCGAGCGTAACTGATACAGTATATAAATTATTGGCGGAAGTGTGATTGAGATTGAGTCGCGCGCCGTATTCTTCCTTCTTGGACCGAAGGTCCAGGCCCTGCGCTTTCCTATAATCCGTAGATACGATATAATTTGTTTTTGCATTGCCTCCTGAAACCTGCAACGTGTGTTTCTGAGAAAAGGCATGATCCCTCAGCACAGCTTTGAACCAATCTGTATTGCCGCCGAAATCCGTTCCGCGGTTCTTCTCCAGAAATTTTTCCCTGGAAAGCACCTTTATTTGATTTGTGGCGAAATCAAAACCCGCATACCCATCATAGAATGCCTGCGTCTGCTGTGTGCCTTTTTTAGTAGTGATGAGTATTACGCCGTTTCCGCCTCTGGTTCCATATATCGCTGATGCGGCACCTCCTTTGAGTACATCGATGGATTCAATATCATTCTGGTTGATATTCTCAATATTTGCGCCCGGAATTCCATTTACCACATACAATGGGCCCAGTCCCGCACTCCTGGATGATACGCCTCTTAGCTGGATAGTAGGGTTGGAATTGGGGTCACCGGTAGCCGTATTGGTCACACTCAACCCAGCCACTTTTCCTTGCATGGACATCAACGCACCATTCCCGCCCACCTGCAGAAGATCCTTTGATGAAAGGTGGGTGATTGCGCTTGTCACTTCTTTCTTACTCAGTGTGCCATATCCGACGCCGATCACCGTGACATCAGCAAGAGCGGTGAGGTCTGCCTTTAAAGTAATTGCCAGCGATTGATTGCTTCCTATTTTGACTTCCTGTGCGACATATCCCACATAAGTGATCACCAAAATATCATTACGTGCCACACTCAACGAAAAGTGTCCGTTTGCATCCGTGACCGTTGAACGATTTGAGTTCTTCACCCTGACAGTTGCACCTTCCAGCGCTTTCCCACTTTCATCGAGAATGCGGCCGTCGACAGGCGGTGGTGGAATACTAAGGAATGGCGATCCTGGGTCTAGGCCGAAAACTTTGGGTCGTACAATAATGAAGTTATCCTTCAGGGTGTAAAGAAGGAGTTGGTCTTTAAAGCACAATCGAAGCAATTCCTCAAGCTTCATTCTGCGAACGTTTACGTCGACTTTTTTTGCCCGGGCGATTTCGGTCTGGGTGTACACAAAGCTGTAACCAGTTTGTTTTTCAATTTGCTTGAATATCTCTTCCAGTGGAGCGTTGTACTTCTTGAGGGTAACCGACTGGCTCACGCCCTTGGTACCCGCAGCAAGACAGGTGGAGAGAAAAATAATGGTAACGAGTTTCATGATCAGCAGTGTTTTGATTAGTGCACGTTGGTGGCGTGCCCAGTGCTTTTTTAGCATAACTTTGTTTTAGTTTGGGTGATAAATAAGCAGACGCAATTTGTTTATAGGCTTGCCCAAATACTTGCAGGGTTTCCGCTTCCATCGGAACCCTGTTTTTTTTGAGGAAGCCCAGGCTTTGATCAGATGATTTTAAAAGGCTATAATAGAGTAAAGATTATTTTGTGACGGTCACCTTTTTGCCTTCTACGGTAAAATGCACCCTCCCAGTGAGTTCAAGGAGTTCGAGCAGTTCAGAAACGGGAACATCCCGGGGTATTTTGGCAACAAAAAGATGCGGGATCCGATCTTTAAATTCCACTTTCACGTTATACCATCGTTCTACCTGCCGCATAATGGTTGGTACACTGCTGTTCTCAAAATAAAATCTTCCTGATTTCCAGGCTATCGCTGATTCTACGTCCGCGTTATCGACAATTTCTAACCGGTCTGCACGCACATGTGCTTGCTGACCTGGTGTAAGTAATTTATTTTTCTCTCCCTTAACTACCCTGGCGCTTCCGGAGACCAAGGTAGTCTTCACCTCGAGCTCATTACTGTAAGCATTGACATTGAATTCCGTGCCCAGATCATGAATTTCAATCCCGTCCACCATCACCTGGAAAGGAATTTTGACGTCGTGTTTTATCTCGAAATACGCTTCGCCGGTGATTTCCACATCCCGGCGTTTGTCTGAAAAGGCTACCGGATATTTGATACTGGAAGCTGCATTGAGCCATACCTTCGATCCATCTGAAAGTACAGTCGAATATGTTTCACCATTTCCGGTAGTCAGCGTATTGTACATCATTTCACTCCTCCCCGCCTGGGGTTGGTAAATAAGCTGCCGGTTTCGATTGACGACAACTGTGCTGCCCTGGGTAACGAGTTCGCCGACAGCAGCGCTGTCAAGCGAAATCGTTGATCCATCGGCCAGGGTGAGTTTGGCAGCAAACTTTCCGGGTTGAACATCATTTGTCGTCTTAGGGATCGACTTCGTGGTTTGTATAATTCCGGGTTGCTGCTTTTGTGTGGTCCAGAGGTAAGCACCAATTCCAAAAAAAATGATGAAGGCCGCTGCATAGCGAACCCAGCCTGCTCTTAGAAAATGGCCGCGATGCAACGGCACTTTGACGGGAGGCAGCGATGCTCTAAACTCATTAAAAGCATTTTCAATCCCTTGTTTGTCAGACACAATGGACAAATATTCGCCAAAAGCTTTTTCGTTTTGAACATTTTTAAAAACGTCTCTGTTTGTTTCTGAGGTGGATAACCAGGAGTCCAAAAGCTGCTGTTCATCATCAGTAAGCCCTTCGCCTTGCAAATATTTATAGATAACCAGGGATATTTGATCAGTGTTCTTCATTGCATATAGCCCGTCATCCGGAGGTAAAACAGATGGCCCGGCAATAGTATACAACTGACCTGGCCATTGCATCACAAAAAATCACAGAAAAAATAGCACGAGGATGATATCCAGGAGAGAAAAACCCTTGCGAAGTAATAGTGTTCTGAGCTTTTTTAAAGCCCGCGCCTTTTGATTACGCACATTATTAGGAGTAATGTTGAGCCTTTCTGCAATTTCATTTGAGTCTAATCCTTCAATAAAGATCAATTTCAGCAGCTTGATGTCCGAAACAGGAAGTTCCAGTATCTCCTGATAAATGCGGTTAAATATGTCTTCCTGTATAATCTGGGCTTCCAGAAAGTCGTTAGTAAGTGCAAGACCCTCTAGAATTTTCGATTCTTTTTCGGCCTTTACTTTTAAGTGCTTGATGTAATTGTAAGCTCTGTTTCTTACGACAGTGATCATAAATGCCTCGGCATCCTTCACGACAGCGTCCTTGAACTTTTCTCTACTTTCCCATAGAGCAAGAAAAGCTTCCTGCGCTTGGTCCTGAGCCTCAGTTTGGTTGTTTGTCAACTTGAGCGCAAAGTAATAAAGTCGGGGGTAATACAGCTCGAACAATACCTTTATTGCGGCCTCATCGCCTCTTGATATGTGCAAGAGCAACTCTTGATCCTGGTATGTAGAATTTCTTGGCAAGTCTTATCAACAAGATCCGTTGCAAACTATTGTAAAAAAACAGGATTTACCTATCAAAAAAAACTTGCCATTGTATTAGACTGAAAAATGCGAATATTGGATAAGATTGAGGAAGCAAAGGACAAAGTTTCCTTTGTGGATAGCGATCAGAAAAAACGGAAATTGAGCACGGCTGATATAAAAGTCATTGCGACTTATAATTTACAAGTCAACGTGCTGACGGAAATTTTACCAGCCGAGGTCCAGTGACTTAACGACATCGGAATTTATTAATATTTTAAGAATAAAAAAGTTAGCCGACTGATTTCCAGTTGTTTTGTCCTTTCAGCAAGGGATTTCCTTCCATTTTTACGGGACGACAATGACTAAAACGGTTTCTTTCTGTCATTTTTACCGTCTCTGTAATCTGGGCTGAAACTTGTGGACAGACGACATGGACTATTCAACTAATTTTCAATTTGTTTCTGCAGACCATGTCTTGCTGGATGCTTATTCTAATACCGTAACAGGAGTGGTAAGACAGGTATCCCCGGCAGTCGGCCATGTAAAAGTTATAAAGAAGAGCGTGCATCCCGTCACCAAAAAAATGGTGGAAAGTCCTGGATCAGGTTCTGGTTTTGTCATCTCCAGTGACGGGCTCCTTATAACCAATAACCATGTGATAGAAAATGCTACCCTCGTTAAAGTGGCATTTAGTGATGGCGTTGAGATCAACGCTGAGATAATCGGTGCCGACCCTTCTACAGATATCGCTGTCCTCAAAGTGTATGAAGGCAGTCTCAAACCCCTTCAATTCGCGGACTCCACTTCGCTTGAGCCAGGGCAGATTGCGATTGCCATTGGCAACCCGATGGGACTGCAGCTTACTGTAACCACAGGAGTTGTAAGTGCTCTTGGCCGCAGCCTTCGGGCAAATAATGGAAGATTGATCGACGACATCATTCAAACAGACGCGGCGCTCAATCCGGGTAATAGTGGAGGTCCTTTGCTCAATTCTTCCGGACAAGTTATTGGGGTTAACACCGCAGTGATATCATCAGCCCAGGGTTTATGTTTTGCAGTCTCATCCAATCTTGCGGCTTATATAGCCGGGCAACTGATCATGCATGGAAAAGTGAAAAGAGCTCAACTTGGTATAGCTGCACAGCCTGTCAATCTCACTCCACGAATGATACATGCTAATCAACTAAAGTCAACAACCGGGGTTTATGTTTTTGAAATTCTTGCAGATGCCGATATTTACAACCGACAGCTCAAAATTGGCGATATCATTGTTGAATTTGATGGAAAGCCAGTCAGCACCGTTGACAACATGCACAAGTATTTGACAGTAGAAGTAATAGGTAAGAAAGTAAGTCTTGGTATTTTACGTGGAGGCCGCAAAGAATCTGTGATTGTAATCCCTGCCGAAATCAGAGTATAAAATAAATTTCTTTCTTTCGGGGAATGAACAATGGCCCAACCGTTTTGTCCAAACCAGTTCAACTTCGATGCGAGGGACGACAGGTTATCAATAATTGTATCCTCATATCAGTTGCTCATTTCCGAACGAAGGCCTGAAATCTTAATCTAATTGACTAATGAAAAATAAAAACATTCTCTTCTTTGTTATACCTGCTTTAATTTTAACGATTTCATGCAATGGAATTGCAAATCCGGAGACCGGCAATTCGCGTAAGGCCAAAAAAGATAGCATTTCTATTGCAACAATAAACCACGAACATCTATTCGGGGATAAGCGGCCGTTTCTGCAATGTCATGCTTCTACGATGATCGGGACCGGCAACGGAAATTATTTATTTGCATGGTTTGCCGGCAAGCATGAAAAGAACGATGATGTAGCGATATGGATGGCTGATGGCCGGCCCGGCAATTGGTCGGCGCCAAGAATGGTGGCCAAAATAAATAATGATCCGCATTGGAACCCGGTCTTATTCAATGGAGGCGACAAAATCTTTTTGTTCTTTAAAGTAGGAAAAGAGATTGATGATTGGGTAACGTGGGTGCAAACGTCGGGCGATAAAGGGAAAACTTGGAGCATGGCGCAGCGACTCGTAGCCGATGGAAAAGGCGGAAGAGGTCCGGTGAGAAATCAGCCTGTCATTCTATCAGACGGAAGCTGGCTTGCTCCTGCTTCAGTTGAAAAAAATAAAGTGTGGAATGCCTTTACGGATAGATCTGAAGATAACGGCAAATCATGGAGAGCCAGCGATACGCTGTCGATCGACAGAAAAATTATTGTCGGCGAAGGCATCATTCAGCCTGCGCTATGGGAATCAAAACCGGGGCATGTACACATGCTTCTACGAAGTTCTGCCGGCGCAATATGCAGAAGCGATTCGAAGGACGGCGGCAAAACGTGGTCGCCGGTTTATAAAACCTCTATTCCAAATAACAATAGCGGGATCGACGTGGCGCAGATTTCCGGCGACACCATCGCTGTTATTTACAACCCGGTCGGTAAAAATTGGGGCGACAGGTTTCCGATCACGGTATCGGTTTCAACGGATAATGGAAAAAACTGGCAGTGTCACTTCGAAATAGAAAAGGGGAGCGGAGATGCAGAGCTGTCCTACCCCGACATGTTTTATGAAGATGGCAACCTGGTTGCATGTTATACGTGGAAACGCCAACGTATTGCGTTCTGGAAAGGGGAAATCAGGTTTCATTGATCTGTTAGGTCAGATAATAAGGGTGGGAATACTGAGTCTTTTTCGGTTGAGGGCACTGTTTGATGTATTATTTCATCTGCCTATAGCGTTGGTGTTTAATGATCTCGCCGAAGACCAGGTTTTTTCAATAGAGGTCACTCGCATCCCTGGACAACTGGTTTATCATCAGAAATTTGCTTAGGAAAACCCATATCACCCTATCGTGGGATTTTTCAGGAGCAACGAGGTTTTTATCTTTATTACCATCCCGGTATCAATCACCGGCAATTAGCTAAGGCAGTTCAAAGAAACATTATTACGAATGCAATCGGAGAATTCACACTGAGTCTCTCTGCGTAAATTCTGTGCGTCTGTCTAAACTCCAATATCTATGCTTATTCATAACTTCTAAATCGCTTCTTATGTCGAACAAAATTTTACCTTGGTTTGTTGCTGTGTGTCTTTTTGCCCCAGTCACCCTTTTGGGTCAGGCAAATACGTCGTTATCAAATCTTGCCAACCCCACCTCTATCAACAGGTCATTATTACCTCTTTCTACGAGCACATACACCTTAGGAAATGGGAGCAAAGGCTGGATCGGCCTCTACCTCACGGGTCCGATTACTATGAACAACCTGAGGACCATCACCGCCAAGAACGATAATATTTGGGCGGGCCCAGGTGCGGGCAATACTGCTGTCTCTGGCGTAAAGAATACAGGGGTCGGCGCCAGTTCATTGGTGGGCTTAACTACTGGTTATTCAAACACAGGAGCCGGCGCGCGGTCGTTATACTTTACAACTACGGGGTACGACAATACCGCTGTCGGAGTGGAAAGTGGTTGGTCAAATAGTACGGGTTACCGGAACACATATCTTGGATACAGAACAGGGTTTGCCGCTACAACTGGTGTTGGATTAACTTTCGTCGGGGCATACGCCGGGTACGCAACGCCATTTTCGCAATATAAT
>Ga0193752_1002738_pt1 | contig 12824 bp, 13 predicted proteins | sample H1c1metaG_FD_144924 | JGI IMG/M metagenome (GOLD analysis project Ga0193752, IMG submission 144924) | Soil microbial communities from a riparian zone of the East river system, Colorado, United States - H1c1 | ecosystem: Environmental > Terrestrial > Soil > Riparian zone | place: USA: East River... | reverse complement strand
GCGGCCGGGGGCGGCCGGTGGTACGAGGCGCACGCCTTCCCCTACGAGACGGGCCTCGCCGTCTTCTTCAACGACGTCACGGCGCGCAAGACGGCCGAGGCGGCGCTCGTGCGGAAGGAGGCCGAGACGCGGCGGCTCGGCATGGTCGCCGCCCGCACCACCAACGGCGTGCTCATCGCCGACGCCGAGGGGCAGATCGAGTGGGTCAACGAGGGGTTCACCCGCATGAGCGGCTACGCCCCCGACGAGGTCGTCGGCCAGCCCCTCGGCGACGTGCTCCGCGGCCCCGGCACCGACCCCGACCGGGCCGCGCTCCTCCAGGGCCACCTCATCCTCGGGGAGGGGTTCACGGCCGAGGTGGTGAACTACCGGAAGGACGGGACGCCGTACTGGGTCCACCTCGACGCGCAGCCGCTCCGGGACGCGGCGGGTCGGCTGACGGGGTTCATCCGGATCGACACGGACGTGACGGCGCGGAAGCGGGCCGAGGACGCGCTCCGCGAGAACGAGCGGCGGTTCCGGCTCGCCACCGAGTCGGCGCGCGTGGGGGTGTTCGAACTCGACCTCGCCACACGTGCCTTCCACTGGTCGGCGCACACGCGCACCCTGTTCGGCCGGCCGGAGGACAGCGAACCGCTCACGCTGGCGCAGTTCCTCGGCCTCGTCCACCCCGACGACCGCGAGAGTGTCGCCCGCCTCATCACGGCGGCCATTCGCCCCGCCGCCGCCCAGCGCATCGAGGGGGAGTGCCGCGTGGTGTGGCCCGACGGCTCCGTCCGCTGGCTCTCGCTGCGCGGCGACGTGGTCCACGAGGGCACCGGCGACGAGCGCCGCCCCGCGCGCCTGACGGGCGTCGCCCTCGACGTGACGGAGCGGCAGCGCTACGAGGAAGAACTCGTCGCCGCGCGCGAGCAGGCCGAGGAGGCCGCCCGGCTGAAGAGCGCGTTCCTCGCCAACATGAGCCACGAGATCCGCACCCCGCTCACGGGCATCATCGGGTTCGCGGAGGTGCTCGGCGAGGAGGTCTCGGGCGAGGCGGCCGAGTTCGCCGGGCTCATCCGGCGGAGCGGGCAGCGCCTGCTGGAGACGCTGAACTCCGTGCTCGACCTCGCGCGGCTGGAGGCCGCCGGGCTCGCGCTCAACGCGCGGCCGACCGACCTCGCCGCCGCCGTCCGCGACGCCGCGACGCTCTACGGCGGGCAGGCCGAGGAGCGCGGGCTCCGCCTCGCCGTCGAGGCCCCCACCCTCGTCCCCGTCCTCGCCGACGAGGGGGCGCTGGCCCGCGTGCTGGCGAACCTCCTCTCGAACGCCCTCAAGTTCACCCCCCGCGGCGAGGTCCTCGAACTCGTCTCGACGGAGGGGGCGCCCGGCACGGCGGGCGGCTACGGCGTCGTCGTCGTCGCCGACACGGGGACGGGCATCGCCCCCGCCTTCATCCCCCACCTCTTCGACGAGTTCGAGCAGGAGTCCACCGGGATCGACCGGACCTACGAGGGGGCCGGGCTGGGGCTCACGCTCACGAAGCGGCTCGTGGAGCTGATGGGCGGGACGATCGGCGTCGAGAGCGAGAAGGGGGTCGGCAGCACGTTCACCGTCCGCCTCCCCCTGGCGTAGAGGACGACAGACCACGGGAGTAACGACAGGCCCCGCCTACGTGCCTTTCCGTGGTCCGTCGTCCATCGTCCGTGGTCTGTAGCCCCGAACGGGCGGGTTAGCTTCGCCGGCCCGCCCCTGCCCCCGCCCGCGTGCTCGCCGACCTCCTCCACGCCCTCGTCCTCGGCCTCGTCGAGGGCGCCACGGAGTTCATCCCCGTCTCCTCGACCGGCCACCTCATCCTCGCCACCGACGCCCTCGGGCTCGACCCGTCGGCCCCGCGCATGGTGGTGTTCAACATCGTCATCCAGCTCGCGGCCATCCTCGCCGTGGTGTGGGTGTTCCGGGCCAAAATCATCGACGTGATCCGGCGGCTCCCCTCCGACCCGGCGGCGCGGCGCCTCACGCTCTCGATCATCGTCGCCTCGGTCCCGGCCGCCGTACTCGGCCTGCTGTTCGACGACTGGATCGACGCCCACCTCTTCAACGGGGTCACGGTCGCCATCGCGCTCGTCGTGGGCGGCGTGGCCATCCTCGCCATCGAGGCCGCGGCGGCGCGGCGGGAGCCGCGCGTGACGGACGTGGACGCGGTCGGGCCCGCCGACGCGCTGAAGGTGGGCCTCGCGCAGTGCCTCGCCCTCTTCCCGGGCGTCTCGCGCTCGGCCAGCACGATCCTCGGCGGCGTCGCCTTCGGCCTCTCGCGCGTGGCCGCCACCGAGTTCTCGTTCTTCCTCGCCATCCCCATCATGCTCGGGGCGTCGGCGCTGAAGCTGGTGAAGGAGCGTGACGCGCTCGTGCCCGGCGACGCCCTGTTCTTCGCCGTGGGCTGCCTCGTCGCCTTCGTCTCGGCCCTCGTCGTCATCCGCTTCCTCCTCCGCTTCGTCGCCAGCCACACCTTCCGCTCCTTCGCCTGGTACCGCATCGGCTTCGGGCTTTTGGTGCTGGCCTACTACACGTTGATCGCGGGGTAAGAGCACCGGAAACCTCCGCTTCAGGACGTGACGCAAGTCGAGCGCGGTAGGGGCGTGTGGCACACGCCCTTACGACGCACCGGACGCCTGCTGCTCTCAAGAGCGCATCCCCCTCTCAAGGTTGTCGTCCTGAACTTGATTCAGGACCTACGACCGTTCGGGGCGGCACGACTAAGCCGAGGGATATTGCCTGATGAGATGTGACCCCACGGCCTGCGATCCGACAGTTCTAGTGCTAGATCGGATAGGCGTAGGTCCTGAATCGAGTTCAGGACGACAATTTTGGAGGGTTGGGTTCAATCCCAAACAACCCCTCAGGAAGACCGCGTAGCCAGAGCGGCCAGCACGTCTTCCCGCTCCAGATCCTCGTAGTCGGCCAGGATTTCCTCCGTGGTCATCCCTGCATCGAGGAGGCTGAGCAGCCATTCGACGGGGTAGCGAAGCCCGCGGATCGTGGGCTTCCCGTGGCAGATCGCGGGGTCGACAGTGATCCGGTCTGAAAGCTCCAGCATGGCGGGCGGTTACCGTACGTCACAGGATACGGCCCCCTCACGCCCCTGCCGGCAGCCTCGGCGTCACCATTAGCACGTCCTCGCGCTCCACGCGGACGAGGCCGGGGGCGCCGCCCTTCACGGGGCGGACGTACTTCCGCTCCGTCACGATCACCGGCACGAGCGCCTGCGTGCGGGCGCGGCTATAGTAGGCGGCCAGCGCCGCGGCGGCCTCCACCACGTCGCGCCCCGGCACGGCCGTCTTCGACGGGCGGCGGAGGATGACGTGCGAGCCGGGGACGCCGCGGGCGTGGAGCCAGAGGTCGTGCGGCCCGGCGTGCCGCGCCGTCAGCGTGGCGTTGTCGTGCGCCCCGCGCCCTACGCGCGCCTCCCACCCCCCCGCCAGCACGAACCGCCGGTAGGGCAGCCGCTCGTCGTCGGCCACCTCGGCGCGCAGGAACGGGACCAACGCGGCCTCATGGGCGCGGCGCCACGCATCGAGCGCCGCGCCGTCAGAGAGCGTGCGGAGGTCGGAAAGAAGCGCGGCGGCCCGCTCGGCGGCGGCAGCCGTGTCGGCCCAGCGCGCCTCGGCGCGGGCGCGGGCCTCGCGCGTCTCGCGAGCGCGGGCGTAGAAGCGCTGCGCGTTCTCGACGGCCGACCGCGCGGGGTCCAGCGCAATCTCGACGGGCGCCCCGTCGCCCAGCAGGTCGGGCAACACGATGCGGTCGCGGCCGGGCCCCTCCCCCGCCGCAGAGGCCATGAGAAGGTGGCCGTACCGCTCGTAGCGGTCGGCCCGCGAGGCGTGGGCCAGTTCGTCGGCCATCGCGTCGGCGCGGCGCGCGAGGCGCGTCGATGCCGCCGCCAGCGACCCCTCCAACGGACCATAGCGGGCGAGGAAGTGGGCGGCCCCCAGCGAGCGGACGGCCCACGCCCGCGCGGCGGCGTCCACCGTCTCGAACGCCTGTTCTTCCCATTCTTCCGGCGTGCCCGTCAGCGACACGAGCGCGAACGCCTCGGGGATGCGCCCCCGGAGGTAAACGTGCGGCTGAGGGCGCTCCGCGATCTCCTCCTCCAGCGCGCGGGCCTGATGGAACAGCAAATCAAGAGAGAGAGCGGCGAGGGTGGGCGGGGCCTCGGGGTCGAGCCCGGCGCGACGGGCGGCCTCGGCGGCGTGGGTGCGGCCCAGCGCCGGGCGCGCGGCGGCGAGCGCCTGCCCGATCGTCTTGCGCCCGGGCTGCCACCGGGCGCGGAACGCCTCGGCCATCGCGTCCTCCGGCGCGGGCGACGGCACGGGCGTTTTTTTACCCTCCCACAGCGAAGCGTGGAGGAACGCGGCTTCCACGTCGCCCGCCGCGCCGATGAGGAGCACCGTCGGGCGCGGCCCGAACGGGAGCGCCAGCAACGTCCGCCCGTCCTCCAGTTCCAAACCAAAAAAACGGTCGCGGTCGGCGACGTGGACGCCCGTGACGGTCCGCCCCTCCACCCCCGCCAGCACCGTGGCGGTGTTGCGGCGGGCGCGACCGTGGCCCTCGGCGCGCCACACGAGGGGCCGGGCGCCGTCGCACCGGAAGCGGAGCGTGCTCGGCCCGCCGGGGGCGTCGAGCGCCACGCTCAGTTCGTTCCGCTCCTGCGTGTACGCCGCCGCCACGACGGCGCCGCGCAGCGCAGCGTCCCACTCGGCGGCGAGGGCGCGGAGGACCGGGTATTCCATCGGGGCAAGATCGCCCCGCCCCGCGCTACCGCTCGACGGGGAGGGGGAAGCCGCACCCCGGCCCGCTCGGACCGCCGAACACGACCCGCGAGGCGAATGGGTCGGCGCTGACCAGGGGCGCGAAACAGTCAACGATGGGCGTGCCAGGCGTGACCAGGACCTGCGCGAGCACGAAGTCCAGGTTACGGGTGTACCCGTCGTTGATCCGGACGTTCGTCTGAACCACGGAGCCATAGCCGATGAACGAGGTCCTCACGCTGTACTCCCCTACAGGGACTCCGAGGATGCGGTAGTTCCCGTCCCCATCTGCCATCGTTCCCAGCGTCGTCCCTTCCACGAGGACGTTGGCGCCGGGCACCGCCATTCCGTCTGCGTCCACAACCCGCCCGGCGAGCGTGCCCGTCCCCTGCGCCGTGACCACGGCGGGCATCAGGAGCAGGAGGAGGGCGAACGCACGCATCCGCTACCGATACGCGAGGAGCGCCAGATCGTCCGGTCGTAACCGACGGGAGGCGTAGGGATCCGGGTTCATCAGCGCAAGCGACGGCTCCCACCCCACCTCCAGGCACGCTCCGAAGCAACAAAACCCCGTATCGCTCACCGCCATTTCGAGCACAACGGTTTCCCCACTCCCCACATAGACGTTCAGCGTAGGGACGGCTGAGAACCCGGTGAAGCTGGGCACCACGGTGTACGTCCCCGCCGGAACCCCGAGGACGTGGTAGCGCCCGTCAGGGCCCGTCGCTGCCCCGAGCATTGTGCCTTCCAGCACAACGCTAGCGCCGGGCAACCCGAGGCCGGTGTCATCTACGACCCGGCCGGTGAGCGTGCCGGTGCCCTGCGCCGCGACCACGGCGGGCATCAGCAGGAGGAGGGCGAAGAGGCGCATGGGACCGGGGCGCTATCGGTAAGCGAGGAGCGCCAGATCGTCCGGGCGCACCCGGCGTGGGCTGTAGGACAGCGCGTCGAACAGGGGGGGCTCGACGATGTTGACGATGCAGCCCAGGCAGCATCCGAACCCGTAGGACACGACCGGATCGAACGCGAAGGCATGTCCCGAGCCGAGGTAGAACGCGTAGAAGGTCTCGGGCTCCCTCGTCTCCCCCTGCACCGTCATCAGGTACGTGCCCGCCGGGATGCCCGGGAGCCCGTAGTGGCCCCCCTCCCTGCTCACGGCGGCATAGGGGGTGCCGTCGAGCACGACGCGCACGCCCGCGACGCCCACGCCCCTGTCATCTACGACACGGCCGTAGATCATCCCGGCACCCTGCGCCGCGGCAGAGAACGGGAGCAACAGAACGACCAGGGCGAGGAGACGCATGGCGACGAACCACTACCGATACGCGAGGAGGGCCAGATCGGCCGGGCGCAACCGACGGGAGGCGTAGGGGTCCGGGTTCAGAAACGCGAGGGGCGGCTCCCAACTCACCACCGGGCACCCGAAGCAGCAGGCCAACCCCCTGTCGAGGATCGACACGTCGAGCCGGACCGGTTCTCCGCTCCCCACATAGACGCCCAGGGTCGAGTCCGGCTCGGACCCGAAGGACGTTGCAGTCACGGTGTACGTCCCGGCCGGGACACCCGGAATGCGGTAGTCCCCTTCAAAATCCGTAACCGCCGCCAGCGGCGTCCCCTCCAGCGCCACACGGGCACCGCGCAATCCCTCCCCACTAGCGTCCACGACCCGACCGTAGATCGTCCCGGCCCCCTGCGCCGCCACGGCCAACGGGAACAACAGGGCAAGCAAGGCAAGAAAACGCATGGGCGTAGCGGAGGGGCGACGGCAAGGTCGGCCCCGCGCTCCAGCCGCGAAAGTGTCATCGCGACGACCTGTCCTCTCCGCCCCCCCGGCGGTCGGCGGCCTGCCGCCGGCGGTCCGGGGCCCGCAGGCGCCCGCTAGCGCACCTGCGCGGTGAGGCAGCCGTAGGCCCGCTCGGCGACGGACGCGGCGAAGCGGTCGGCCAGGTCGAGCGCGGCCTCCACCTCCGCGTCGTCCCGCGCATCCTCGTCGAAGAGGTCGCGGTCGCGGCTCGGGAGGTCGAGGTCGGCCACCCGGCCGGCGTACTCCCCGCGGATCACGCGGCGTGAGAAGTCGGCCGAGGCCGTCTCGCGGCACGCCGCCTGCGCGTCGGCGGCGCGGACGGCCGTCACGGTCGCCTCGGCACGCAGCGTCACCTCCTCCTCGATGCGGAGGTAGCGCGCCGTGCCCCCGCGCCGCAGCGGCACGCTCACCGAGTCGCGGTCGCGCTCCGTCGCCGTGCGGCGGAAGGCCGTCAGCCGCGTGACCACGGCGAAGTCGCCGCCGAAGGTGCGCGTGAACGCCGCCACGTCCGTGAGCCGGTCGTAGTCCGGCGCCCGGCGCGCCCGGCGGATCTCGCGGGCCACCTCGTCCACGTCCGGCGTGCGGATGAAGACCGGGGGCCGCTCCCAGTGCGCGTCGGCCAGCGCGTCGTCCACGTCGCGGGCGAAGTCGCGCGGCGTGCCGAGCGGGGGGCGGTCGCCGTCCTCCGCCAGCGGGAGCGGGACGGCCCGCAGAGCGCCCTCCTCTTCGATCGCCGACTGGCGCGCGGCCATGTCGGCGGCGCGAGGGTCGGAGGGCGAGAGAATCCCCAGCGCGCCTGCGAGGTGGTCGTAGGCGGCGCGGTAGCGGCCCGCGGCGCGGTCCTCCTCGGCCCAGCCCATGTAGGCGTCGAGGGCGGCCCCTTCCAGCCGCGCGGCCACGTCCGGCGCCGGACCGTAGCGCGCCGCGTGCTCGCGGTGGGCGAGCGCGTCGCTCCAGCGGCCCGCATCCACGGCGCCCTCCGCCTCGTCGGCCAGCCACCGCGCGGCGGCGTCGAGCGCGGCGTCGCGGTCGACGACGAACGACACCGGGAGGTCGAGCGATTCCCCGGCCTCGGCGGCGCGGCGCGCCACGTCGTCGGCGTCGAGCCACGCGTCGGCGGCCGTGGGCGGGGCGGCGGCCCCGGCGGCGCGGGCGAGGTGGCCCTCGACGAGGGTGCGGCCCACCACGCGCAGCCGCCCGCGCGCCTTCTGCATCCCCGGCTCGCGCGTCAGCGCGCGGGCGTAGTAGTCGAACGCCTCGTCGAGGCGGCCCGCCAGCTCCAGCTCCTGCCCGCGGTTGTAGACCTCGTCGGCCGACGCGCACCCGGAGAGCGGAAGCGCCGCGAGCCCGGCGACGAGTAGAGAAACCAAAAGAAGGGCGAGGCGCCGCATGGGGGCGGGGGGATGACGGAGAAGGGCGGAAGACCGCCCCGATGCTACCGCCGCCGCGCGGAACGGGCGGGCGCCGGAGCCCTGCCGCCGTACCTTCGCGCCCCGCCGCCCGACCCGCCCATGCGCCGCGCTCTCTCCCTCCTGCCGACGGCGCTCCTCGCCGCGACCCTCGCCCTCACCGCGGGCTGCCGCGGTGGCGACGACCCCACGCCCGGCGTCCTCCTCGACAGTGCGCTGGCCCGCTACGCGGCCGACATGGGCGCCGTGCAGGACTTCACCGTCCTCGGCGACACCATCACCCTCTTCTACCTCCGCGTCCCGTCGCCGGACAGCCTGCCCGCGTTCGAGTTCCGCGCCGTCACGAACGACTCGATCCCGCGGATGGTCACGGCGCCGCTCTACGCGCTCCCGGCCCTGCCGTCGCTCGTCGGGCAGCTCCGCACCGGCGCCCGGCTCCTCGAGGAGCGGAGCACGGTGGCCGGCCGCGCGGCCTACGTGCTGGAGGTGACGGACCCCGGCCTCTTCCTCGGCGGCCCCGACCGCTCCGGCGCCTCGGGCTTCTCCGCCAGCGCGCTGTTCGACGCCGAGACCTACCGGCTCGTCGGGCTCCGCCTGGAGACGCCGCACCAGTCCGACGACGCCGACTCCACACAGTCCGTCCAGCAGACGTTCCGCTACGGGGACTTCCAGACGGCCGATGGCCTCACGCTCCCGCACCGCGCCACCATCGTGAGCCGGGTGCCCGTGAGCAGCACCGATCTCATGGTGGGGATGGGGCGCGTGGGCATGCTCCGCCAGCGGGCCCAGCAGATGCCGCCGGATCGCCGGGGCGCCGTCCTGGAGGAGGCCAACCGCGCCGAGCGGCGGCTGCAGACGGGGGTCTCGGAGGACGTGTTCGTCGTCCGCGCCGTCCGCGTCAACGCGGGCGTGCCGGAGGGGCTCTTCGCCCCGCCGCCGCCCCCGCCGGGCGCCGCGGAGTAGGGGGACCCGGGGCGCGGGCGGCGGCGTAGAGGGCAGCCCCCTCCCCCGCCCCGCATGGACCTCCAGGACCGCGTCGCCGTCGTCACCGGCGCCAGCCGCGGGCTCGGCCGCGCCTTCTCCGATGTCCTCATCGGCGCCGGCGCCCGCGTCTACGGCCTCGCCCGTTCTTCCGCCGACCTCGCCGCCGTGCGCGCCGAACTAGGCGAGGCGTTCGTGCCCGTCGAGGCCGACGTGACCGACCGCGCCGCCGTGCGTGACGCCTTCGCCCGCGTCGGCCGGGAGGCGGGCCGCTGCGACGTGCTCGTCAACAACGCCGGGCTGGGCCGGTTCGCCCCCGTGGACGAACTCACGGACGACGCCTGGGACGCGCAGGTGAACACCAACCTCACCGCGCTGTTTACCTGCACGCGCGAGGCCGTCCGCCTCATGAAGGCGAAGGGCGCAGGCGACGACGGGCTGGCCGGGCACATCGTCCACGTGGCCTCCGTGGCGGGGCTCGTCGGCAACCCCAACATGGCCGCCTACAACGCGACGAAGTTCGGCGTGCGCGGGTTCGCCGAGGCGACGATGAAGGAGCTGCGCGGCGACGGCATCCGCGTGACGTGCCTCTACCCGGGCTCCGTCGACACCGACTTCGCCGCCGGGGCGGGCTCGAAGGGGAACCCCCACGCGCTCCAGCCCGAGGACGTGGCCGAGACGCTGGTCCACGTCCTCCGCGCCCCCGCCCGCTGCCTCATCTCCGAGGTCGTCCTCCGCCCGACGCGCCCCGCTTAGGGGAGAGTGGGAGAATGGGAGAGAGGGGGAAAGGGAGAGGAGAGAGAGGAGGGAGAGGAGGGAGAATGCGGGCGAGGGAGAGGAGGCAGAGATGAGGGAGGAGCGTATTTGTATCGACCCGTCCCTCCTCAGACGAGGAGGGACCGCCCCGCGCCCGTGAGCGGCGGAGCCGCGATGTGCGCGGGGCAGGGTGGTGTGATCGGCGCGCTGGTGCCGTATCGGGTCTACCACCCCCCGCCCCTCCTGTCCAGGAGGGGGGCTGGAACCGAGCCACATCGAAAACCCCGCTCCCTCTCTCCCTTTCCCCCTCTCTCCCACTCCTTCTCCTCACCGCCGCACCACGCGGACGGCCCGGCGCTCCCCGTCGGCCACCAGGCGCACGACGTAGAGCCCCGATGGCAGCGCCGCCGCGTCCCAGCCCACGCGGCTCCGCCCGGCCGGGTACGGCCCGTCGGCGAGCACGGCGACCTCGCGGCCCAGCACGTCGTAGGCCGCCACGCGCACGCGGGCCGCCGCCGCCAGCTCGAACGCCACCGAGCCCGCGGCGCCGAGGGGGTTCGGCGCGGCCGTGAAGGCGCGGACGAGCCCCGCCGCCGCGCCCGCGCCCGGCTCCGCCGCCGACGTGCCCGCCTCGCCGCGGGCGTCGAGCCAGAGGAACACCTCCAGCTTGTTCGTCTCGTCGCCGATGAGGGAGTCGAGGCGGAACCAGCGCTCGCCGTAGAAGAACCACGTGTAGGGGTTCGGCTCGTTGAGGTCCTGCGTCGCCCCGATGGACCAGTCCTCGACGTCGAGCCCGTCGGCACTCGCGAGCGTGATGAAGAACGTCCCCTCCACGTCCACCGGCCCAAACGAGAGCGGGGTGGCGACGGGGGGGAAGAGGCTCGGCAGCGTGCTGGAGAGCGTGCGGACCTCGCTGTAGAGCGGGGCGCCGTCCGGCCCCGTCTCCAGCGAGCCGCCGTAGACCCGGAGGGTGTAGGCGTCCACGGCCGGCGTCGGCGCCACGTGCGCGACGTAGACGTCGGCGCCGGTGACGCGGAACGGCCCCGGCGGCGGCGTGAAGGCGGCCCCGAACTCGTGGTAGAACGGGTTCGAGCCGAAGATGTACCCGTTGTTTCCCCCGGTGTACTCCCACGCGAAGAACTCCACCGCCCCGTGGTCGAACGTCTGGAGGAGGGTGTCGGCGGCGAGCGCGGGCGGGGCGGCGGCCCCGGCACCGCCGAGACGGACGCCGACGGGCGCGGGCAGCGGCGCCTGGGCCGTCGCGGCCCCGGCGAGGGCGAGGGCGGCCGTGAGCGCGAGGAGGCGGAGGGGCATGGCAGGAAGGGGGCACGGAGCGCCCAAACTAGGGACGCCCATGTGCGAGGGCCGCCCGCCCCAACGCGGAGGGCCCGCCTGAGCCCACGGAAAAGGCAGATGCTGGAAACTTCCCCCTTCACTCATCCATATCTTCGCACCCCAACCCACCGGAGCCCCGTGCTCCCTAGCTCTCTCCCCCATGCGGAAGTCCTTGCTACTCCTGGCGGTCCTGCTCACCGCCCCCGCGGCGTTTGCGCAGAACGCGCTCCAGGCCATGCCGCCCGGCGCCCCGATCGACTCCACGCCGGTCAACAGCCTGGTGGCGATCACGCAGAACACCAGCACCACCCCCACCCAGGGCGGCGTGGCCTGCGCGACGACGGCCACCGGCCTCACCCGTGACAACAGCTACTACCGCCGGTTCGCCCTCGCGAGCCACGGCGTGACCACGCCGGTCCAGATCTCGAGCGTGAACGCGGGCCTCTTCGTCTCGTTCACGAACGGGACGGCCACGAGCGTCCCCGGCATCGTGATGAACCTCTACCGCCAGACGGGCGCCGCCTTCCCCGGCGGCACGCGCGTCCTCGCGGGGACGGCCTCGATCCCGGCCCAGGTCGCCACGCCGACGGCCGGCTCCATGGTCACCTTCACGTTCTCGCCCGCGCCGGTCTTCCTGTCGACGGAGACCCTCGTCGTCGAGATGTCGATCCCGGACGGCAACGCGACCGGCTCGACGGCGACCTACAACGCCCGCTCGGGGGAGAACACGGCCGGCCAGAGCGGCCCGACCTACATCGCGTCCCCCGTGGGCTGCGCGATCTCCACGCCGACCGACCTCGCCGGCCTCGGCTTCCCGACGAACGCCTGGGTCGTCGTCGTCAACGCGGACAACGTGGTGGCGAACGAGGGTGCGGCGCAGAACAGCCGGATCTCGCTCGGCTCGGCCGTGCCGAACCCGACGCTCGGGAGCGCCACGATCCCCTTCGAGGTCCGTCAGGCCTCGGACGTGCGCCTCTCCGTCTACGACGCGCTCGGCCGTGAGGTCGCCGTGCTCGCCAATGGCGCCTACGCCGTCGGCCAGCACACCGCGACGTTCACGCCGAACGGCCTCCCGGCCGGCGCCTACGTCTACCGCCTCGTGGCGGACGGCGAGGTGCTCACGAGCCGGCTCACGGTCACCCACTGAGCCCCTCGGCCTGGGGCCTGACGGCTCCAGCCTGCGCGGGCGGCCCCTCTCCGGGGCCGCCCGCGCGCCGTTTCAGGCTTTCCCCTACCCCGCCATCGGGACAGGCCCGCGCGCTATGCCGGGGGCCCGTCTCGACGCCCGGTGCGCGCCGCCCGCCCGCCTCGGCGTAGGTCCCCGGGGCGGCGGCGGTTAAGCCCGTCGCGGGCGGCGACGATTCAGCGGGGGCCCCTCGCCCACCCCCCTCCCCTGGAGTCGCTCGTCTTCGTCATCGTCGCGCCGCTCGCGGTCGTCCTCATGCTCGTCGTGGGGCTCTCCGCGTGGCGTCGGCGCGCCGAGCCCGGCGGCCCGGCGCTCGTCGCGTTCTCGGCGCTGGGGGCGGGCTGGCTCGCGTTCGACACGCTGGCGCTCATCGCGCCGAGCCCGGAGGCGACCCTCCGCCTGACGCAGGCGACGATCCTCTTCGCGTCGCTCCTGGGCCCGGTGTGGCTCGCGTTCGTGCTGGGCTACACCGGGCGCTTCTCGCGCGCGGCGCGGATCGCGGTGGGCACGCTCGCCGCGTGGTGCGTCGTCTACACCGGGCTCGCGAAGCGCCCGGTGTAGCCCAGCAC